>Ga0209702_10000100_pt1 | contig 153386 bp, 145 predicted proteins | sample FRY01_FD_187210 | JGI IMG/M metagenome (GOLD analysis project Ga0209702, IMG submission 187210) | Freshwater microbial communities from Lake Fryxell liftoff mats and glacier meltwater in Antarctica - FRY-01 (SPAdes) (version 2) | ecosystem: Environmental > Aquatic > Freshwater > Ice > Glacier...
GTGGTGACGACCGAGGGACTGCCGCCGGGGCTGCTGGACGCCCAGTTCCATGCGCCTGTGTCAAGAGCCGAGGATGACTTGCGCGCCAGCGCAGACATCCCCATCAAGGAGAAGAAGACCTTAAGGACAGCCTGTTGGACCCGATAATCTGCTTTTCGGCGAATCTGCTTCTCTTCATATCCGTCATTCTCCTGGTTGACGGATTCCACAAACCTCAACTTGGTACGGCAGGACGGGGGCAGGTCATTAGCGCCACGTCGGGCTAGCCTTGCGGCTCGTTCATGCCAAGGGCGGACCAGTCCTTGAATATCAAGCACTTGTCACCCGGCGATGAAACTGCCCGACTGCCCGCCGTGTTTTTGCAGCAGCTTGATGTCCGACATCGTCATGCCGCGGTCCACCGCCTTGCACATGTCGTAGATGGTGAGCAGGGCGATCTGCACGGCGGCGAGGGCCTCCATCTCGACGCCGGTGGGGCCGACGGTTTCCACCGTGGCGCGGCAGATGATGTTGGCCGGATGCGTGGCGTCAGCTTGTACCGATTCGAACTCGATGGCGACGCGGGTCAGCGCGAGCGGATGGCACAGCGGGATCAGGTCGCTGGTCTTTTTGGCCGCCTGGATGCCGGCAATGCGGGCGATGCCCAGCACGTCGCCTTTCTTGGCGGTGCCGGCCTCGATGATGGCCAGTGTGGCGGCATGCATGTCGATGCGGCCGCCGGCGACGGCGGTGCGGTGGGTGCTGGCCTTGGTCGCGACGTCGACCATGTGGGCCTGGCCTTGGGCGTCAAAATGGGTCAGGGTATTCATTGCGGTGGTGGCATGCTTAGGGGATTTACGAACCTTTTGCCTGGGTGTTGCATCATACGACCATGCGCCTGCCATTTCGCCTCCGACACCCCATGCAGCCATCGGCCTCGTCGACCTTGTTGCGGCGCGCCTGTGCCGCCGTGCTCCTGTTTGGCGTGGCCGGCCTGCCCGCACTGGCCCAGACGGGTTCCGGCGCACCGACCCCTGCGCGCGCCGCAGCCAACCAGCTGCCTGGCATGGGCGACGGCAGCGAACTCACCGCCAGCGCCGAGCGTCGCCTGGGCGACCGCATCGCGCGCGAAATCTTCCGCGACCCGGATTACATCGACGATCCGGTGCTGGGCGACTATGTGGACGCAATCTGGCAGCCGCTGCTCAAGGCGGCGCGCAGCCGGGGCGAGATGTCGGACGAACTCCAGCAGCGTTTCGCCTGGCAGATCATGATGGGCCGCGATCGCAGCGTGAATGCATTCGCCTTGCCCGGCGGGTATCTGGGTCTGCACCTGGGCCTGATCTCGGTCGTGTCGAGCCGGGACGAACTGGCCTCGGTGCTGGCGCACGAACTCAGCCACGTCACCCAACGCCACATCTCGCGCCTGACCACAAAGCAAAATGCGCAGACCCCCTGGGTCATCGGCGCGATGATCCTGGGCGCGCTGGCGGCGAGCAAGAGCCCGGACGCCATGGGTGCGCTGATCACCGGCGGGCAGGCGGTGGCGCTGCAGAACCAGCTTAATTTTTCACGCGACATGGAGCGCGAGGCCGACCGGGTCGGATTCGGCGTCATGGGCGATGCCGGCTTTGCGCCTGAGGGCTTTGCGTCGATGTTCGACAAGCTCCAGGCTGCCGCGCGGCTCAACGACAACGGCGCCTTTCCCTACTTGCGCAGTCACCCGCTGACCACCGAGCGCATCGCCGACATCCGCGGTCGTCTTCCGTTGGGCGCCACCGGGGACCCGGCGCCCGCGATGCAGATGGACCATGCACTGATCAGCGCCCGGGCCCGCGTCTTGTCGAACACCGCGGCCATCGATGCCCTGCGGGCCATGGTGACGCAGGCCCAGGCGCCCAAGCTGGCCGAGCAGTCGGCGGCGCTGCAGGCCGGGGTCTATTACGCGGCAGCGTTGGCGGCGGCCCAGATGCGCGATTTCGGCATGACAAGTTCATGGCTAGGTCGGCTCGGCCAGCTGACCCGGGACGACGCTTCGGCCCAGCGTCTGGTCAAGCTGCTCGAGATCGAGCTGGCACTGTTGTCTGGCCAGCCGGCGCCCGAGATCGTGCCGACCGGTCGCGCGGAGTTGCTGCTCATGGCCCAGGTCTGGGTACGCCAGGGCCGTGCGGCGCAGGCGTCTGCCGCGTTGCAGAGTTGGGCCGTGGCGCATCCGAAAGATGCCGGCGCCTGGCAGATGCTGGGCCGCGCCAACACGGCGCAAGGACAGGTGTTGCGCGGCATTCGGGCCGAGGCCGAGGCGCAGGTGGCACTGCTCGACTATGCCGCGGCGATGGATCGCTTCAAGGCGGCGCAGGCTTGGGTGCGCGAAGCAGCCGGCAGTGCAGGCGTCGACCATATCGAGGCGTCGATCATCGACACCCGAGCCCGACAGGTTGCGCTACTTTTGCGGGAACAGGCGCTGGAGCGCTGACTCGATCAGCAGGCCGAACACCGAGTAGATCAAAGAGCCGATCAGCGCGGCGCCAAAGCCGTTCACCGAGAAGCCGTCGAGCAGGCCGGATGCGGCCCAGAACATCAGCGCGTTGATGATGAACAGGAACAGGCCGAGCGTGACCACGGTGACTGGCAAGGTCAGCACGACCAGGATCGGCCGCAACAGGGTGTTGAGCAGGCCGATCACCAGCGCCGCGATCAGGGCACTGCCAAAACTGGAGACCGCGACGCCGCCATAGACACCGGTTACCACCAGCAAGGCACTCGCGCTCAATAGCCATCTAACGATCAGTTTCATGCGGCGCCAGCATACCATTGCCCGCGCCGTGTGAAGGCCGGCCACAAGCGTGGCAAGATCGAAGGCTACGGATCCCACCATGACAGGCATACACATCACCGATATCGAATCGGCCATCAACTACTGGCGCGAGAAAAAACCATCGCAAGACGGTGTCACCTTATCAAACGAGGTGCGTGCGCTGGCCGAGGTGTATGCACTGATGGTGTTCCACCATGAGTCGCTGGCCGACGAATTCACCTTCCCGGCCAAGGCGCTGGCCGCCTGGCAGGTCTGGTACGACACAACACCCGATACGCCGTGCATCGCGATCTGTTCGACCAGTCAGGGCGACGCGATCTGCAAGGGTTGTGGTCGCAGCTTTGAGGAAGTGCAGCACTGGACCGACATGCGTCCGACCGAGAAGCGCGTGACCTGGCGGCGTATCAGCCTGGAGGGCACGGCCTGGCGTTTCAACCGATATGCCGAGCGCGCGGCCGAGCGCCGACAGGCCTGATGGCTTTTGTTTATTTCCAGCGCAGTGGCTCGAGCATGACGCTGTTCTGGGTGTCGCCCAGTGTCAAGGCGCCTTCCTGGATGGTGGCCTGGAGCTGCATGCTGCGCTGTGCCAGCACCTGCAGCTCCTGCGACTGCACGGTCGGCAGCCGGTACACGCTCAGGTTGCGCGGACGTGACAGCTTGTTCTCGATGCCGCGCCACCAGACTTCGGCCGCATGGTTGAAGCAGTACAGCACCACCGCGTCGGCCTTGCCGCAGGCCTTGAGCAAGGGTTTGTCTTCGGGCTGACCGACCTCGATCCACAACCGGGTCAGGCCGGTGAAGTCACGCAGCCAGGCATCGGGCTCGTCCGGATCGGACAGGCCGGCGCCGAAGGCCAATGTGGCGTCGCCATTGCAAACCGATTGCAGCTTATGGGCCTGAAATGCCAGCGCCACCAGTCGCACCATCATGCGCTCGTCGGTCTCGCTGGGGTGGCGCGCCAGTGTCAGCGCATGGTCGGCGTAATAGCCGTTGTCGATGTCGGCAATCTGCAGATGGGCCCGAAAGACCGTGGATTTGATGGCCATGTGGTGGGATCAGACGCGCCGCGCCAGCTCTGCTGCCTTGCCGGTGTAGCTCGCCGGCGTCATGGCCAGCAGGCGGTCCTTGTCGGCTTGCGGAATGGCCAGCGCCGCGATGAAACCTTGCATCAGTTCACGTGTCATCGGCGCGCCACGCGTGAAGGTCTTGAGTTGTTCGTACGGCTCAGGCAGGCCGTGCCGGCGCATCACGGTCTGGATCGGTTCCGCCAGTACCTCCCACGCGCAATCCAGGTCGGCGGCAATGGCTGGCGCATTGAGTTCGAGTTTGCCCAGGCCATTGGCCATGGATTCGTAGGCCAGCAGTGCGTAACCCATGGCCACGCCCATGTTGCGCAGCACGGTAGAGTCGGTCAGATCGCGTTGCCAGCGGCTGATCGGCAGCTTCTCGCTCATATGGCGGAGCAGCGCATTGGCCAGGCCCAGATTGCCTTCGGCATTCTCGAAGTCGATCGGGTTGACCTTGTGCGGCATCGTGCTCGAGCCGACTTCGCCTTCGCGCAGCCTTTGCTTGAAATAGCCCAGGCTGACATAGCCCCAGACGTCGCGGGACCAGTCGATCAGGATGGTGTTGGCGCGGGCTACAGCATCAAACATCTCGGCCATGTAGTCATGCGGCTCGATCTGGATGCTGAAGGGCTGGAAGTTCAGGCCCAGGCCCCAGGCTTGCTGAGCGCCGGCCTCTGTGCTGGGCTCGGGGGTCTCGACCACGCGCCGCGCGAACTCTTCCCAGTCGAAGTCTGGCCAGGCCGACAGATGGGCGTTGTAGTTGCCGACCGCGCCGTTCATCTTGGCCAGAATTTTCACCGACGCGATGCGGTCGCAAGCGGTTTGCAGGCGCATCACGACGTTGGCGATTTCCTTGCCCACCGTGGTCGGGCTGGCGGTCTGGCCATGGGTGCGGCTGAGCATCGGCACATCGGCGTAAGCCAGCGCCATCTCGCGCAGCTTGAGCAGCAGCCGGTCGAGCGCCGGCAACAACACGACGCCACGTGCGGCGCGCAGCTGCAGCGCATGGCTGGTGTTGTTGATGTCTTCGCTGGTGCAGGCAAAGTGCACGAACTCGCCGGCGCTCTGTAGCTCCGGGTGCGACTCGAACTTGCCCTTGAGCCAATATTCGACCGCCTTCACATCATGATTGGTGGTCTTCTCGATCTCCTTGATCGCCAGCGCGTCGGCTTCGCTGAAGTTCTTGACCAGCTTAAGCAAGTAAGTGCGCGCTTCAGCGCTCAGCGTCTTGAATTCAGCGAAGCCGGCATCGCTCAGATTGACAAACCAGGCCACTTCGACCTGCACCCGCCGGCGCATGTATCCCAGTTCGCTCATCAGCGGTCGCAACGGCGCGAGTTTGGCCGCGTAGCGGCCGTCCAGGGGGGACAGGGCGGAGACGGTGGAGAAACTCATCCCCGGATTGTAGGTGGCGCGATTGCACGAGACGGCAGCCAGCGCCGACGCAGAGCGATGGCGACGCCCAAACCCGACAGTCTCCTAGAATGCCTTACACAACCGGATCAGCCCTGCCATGAAACTTATTGGATCGTCCACCAGCCCCTATGTCCGCAAGGTGCGTATCACCATGGCGGAAAAGAAGCTCGACTATCAGTACGTGACCGAAAACGTATGGGCGGACGATACCCGCATCAGCGAGTCCAACCCGCTGGGCAAGGTGCCCTGCCTGATCATGGAAGGTGCCGAGGCCTTGTTCGACTCGCGCGTGATCGTCGACTACCTCGAGAACCTGTCGCCAGTGGGCAAGCTGATTCCCGGCAACGGGCGCGAGCGTGCCGAGGTCAAGACCTGGGAGGCGCTGGCCGATGGCGTGCTCGACGCCGCCATTCTGGCGCGGCTCGAAGCCACCTGGGATGGTCGGACCAACGCGCAGCGCAGCCAGGCCTGGATAGACCGCCAGCTCGCCAAGATCAACGTCAGCCTCAAGGCCATGTCACGTGGTCTGGCCGACAAGCCGTATTGCGCAGGCATCCACCTGAGCCTGGCCGACATCTCCGTCGGTTGTGCGCTGGGGTATCTGGACTTCCGTTTTCCCGAAATCGCCTGGCGAGCCGATCACCCGAATCTGGCGAAGCTGCAGGAAAAGCTGATGCTGCGCGCCAGCTTCGCCGACACCCAGCCGCCCTGACGGCCGGCGGCGCGTGGCGCCGCGGTATCAACTGTTGGCGCGTTGGCGCAACCAGCGCATCAGTGATCCGAGCACCGGCATTTGCTGGTACAAGCCGTGTGCTGCGTCCCAATAGTCGTGGTGCAGCGTGATCAGGCCCTGCCCATCGAATTGCAGATGGCTGGTGCCTGCGATCGTTTGGGCCACATCGCGGCGGAACGCGCGAAACCGGAAATGGAAATTCCACAGCAGGAAACACTGGCCGTTGTCGACCACCTTGCCGGTCACGACGAAGTGCGGCTGCTCCAGAGTCTCGAACATGTGGCGGAAGATCTGCTGGATCTGCGCCAGTCCCTGCACGTCATTGAACGGGTCGATGAAGCGGGCATCAGGCGCGTAGATGCGGCCCAGGTCAGCCACCGACTGCGATGTCAGGGTTTCGAACGCCGCAATGGTCTGCGCCAGCGTGGTGGGCGCCGTCATCGGGTCACCCGCCCGACCAGCATGAAATACAGCCACCAGGGCAACATGGCCAACAGCTTGAGCCAGAGCGTGAAGCGCTTCGGAAAATGGATCTCGAAGCTGCCACGCTCCCAGCCGCGCAGGATCTCCTGGGCGGCCTGTCGTGGCGACAGCAGCGCCGGCATGTGAAAGCTGTTCTGGGCCGTAAGCGGCGTTTCGACAAACCCCGGGTTGATGATCGACACCGACACGCCCTTGTCGCGCAGGTCCAGATACAGCGTCTGCGCCAGGTTGATCAATGCGGCCTTGGTCGGGCCGTAGGCCAGGCTGCGCGGCAGGCCGTTGTAGCCAGCCACGCTGCCGACCAGGCTGACGAAGCCGCGACCGCCATCGGGTTTGCCGTGGCGCGCCAGCATTCCGGGCAGCACGGCGTCGAGCAGGCGCAGCGCACCGGCATAGTTGATGTCGACATGGCGCAGCATGTCGGGCAGATCGATCGCAGCGGCGTCCATGGCGGTGTAGTGTCCGGCGCAATACACCATGCCGTCCAGCGGACCGAGCGCATGCACCTGGCGGCTGGCTTCGCGCACCGCCTGGGCATCGGTGACGTCCAGCGGTAGCGCAATCGCACCCGCGTGTTGTTGTGCGAACGCTTGCAGCGCCTGGGCATTGCGCGCCGAGACGATGACACGGGCACCCCGGGCATGGAGTTCGGCGGCGGTCGCCTCGCCGATGCCACTGGAGGCACCGACCAGCCAGACGGTCTTGCCGCTCCAGTTCGAAATCGGTGGGTTCAGCGGCATCGGGACAGGTCTTTCGGGAACATGCGCATCACGTGGCGGTGAGCGGGTTGGTTCAGCGTTTGGTGAAGGACAGGGTGACTTCGCCCAGGCGCACGCCGAACTTGCGCATCTCGGCCTTGTTGAGCATCACGCGTTCGTCGACCAGGTACATCCAGTCGTCGAACTGCACCTCGATGATGCGGCCGTCGACCGGCAGTGCCATCGTGTAGTTCCAGCGCAGCGCATTACCGCGCTGCACGCCTTGTGCCTCACCGACGACGTCGTCGGCGCGTCCGCTGAAGCGGCCGTCGGGCAGGCGCTTGATGCGCCAGATGCGTTTTTGCCGGGTGCCGTCGGAGTAGAGGAAATCCTCGTCCAGCACGCCGTCATCGCCTGTCCAGCGGGCGTTGATGACGACCGTGAAGCGCTTGACCACCTTGCCCCCGCGATCGGTGAAGATGCCGTATCCGTCGATAACGCCGTTGAAGTAGTCGGACAGGTTCAGCGGCGGCTTGTCAAAGGCATAGTCGTCGATCTGGGGTGAGGCACATCCGGTCAGCGCCAGTGCGCTGGCACCGGCTGCCAGCAGGGCGCCTGTGCGCAGCAGTTTTCGTCGATTCATGGTGTGCCTTTCTTGATGTTCATGCCGGCTCGCCTGTGGCGACCAGGTGTCGGTGGTGTTGGTACAGCAGCGTGGCCGCGGCCAGCTTGAGCAGGCAAGGCAGCAGGCAATACGCGATCGTCAGCGCGCCCAGTGCGCCGGCTTCGCGTGCGCCCGGGGTGTAGCCGAACAAGGCGAGCAGGGGCAAGGCGAGTCCGGCGGCCAGGGCCAGGTTGAGTTTGATGGCAAAGTTCCACCAGCCGAAGTAGGCGCCCTCGAGGTGGCCGCGATGGCCGGCCTTCGCGATCAGTCCCGCCAGCATCGCGCCCGGCAGCGCCAGGTCGGTGCCCAGCGCGACGCCGGAGGCCACACACACCAGGATGAAGGCGGTGCTGTCACCGGCGCCCAGCGTCGCGGCCCAGACGAAGGCGGCCACTGCCAGCAGCATGCCGCACAACCAGCTGCGTGTCAGGCCGATGCGCCGCACCAGAGCCAGCCAAAACGGCATCGACACCGCGGCACTGACGAAATAGGCCCCGAGAAAGACCGGCTCCAGCGTGCGGGGAGCCTGCAGCCGATCCTGCACGAAGAACAGCACCAGCGTGGCCGGAATCGCGCTGGCGATGCCATTGAGCATGAAGATGCCGAGCAGCCTGCGGAACTGCGGCAATTGCAGCGGGAGCCAGAAGTTGTGCGCCTGTGTGCGCGGGCGCGGCGCCGGGCGTAAGGCACGGGTCCATGCCAACCAGCCCACCAGCAGACAGGCGCTGAACAACATCCAGGTGCCGGGCAGGCCCAGCAGCACCGGCGCCATCGAGGCCAGTACCACGCCCACCAGCGCCAGACCTTCGCGCCAGGCCACGATGCGGCTGCGCTGAACCTCGTTGCCACCGAGCATGGCGCCCCAGGACTGGTGCGCCACGCTCAGCGCGCTGTAAGCCGCATAGGTCACGACCAGGAACACCGTGACCCAGACCAGCAGCCACTCGCTCTGACGCGTCGCCGGAAAGAACAACAGGCCGAAACCGGCAGCCAGTACCAGGGCTGCAAATGCGCCCATGACGAGGATCTGGCGCGGCGAACGGGCGAACAGCCGGTCGCACCAGCGCCCGATGAACGGGTCGATCAGCGCATCCAGCAAGCGCGCGCCGAGCAGGATCAGGCCCAGCGTGGCCAATGGAATGCCGAAGGTGGTGGCGTAATGGTTCGGCAGCACCACGTACAAGGGCAAGGCCACGAAGGCCAGTGGCAACCCCAGGGCGCCGTACAGCAGGCCCTGGCGCGGCGTGATCGGTGTGTCGGTCGACATCGGGCGTGCGGCGTCAGCGCGTAGCCTGGCCGAGCAGTGCCTGGCGCAGTGCAGGCTCCGAGGTGTCGGGCGAGAGCCAGATGCCGAAGAACAGGCGGGCGAATTCCGGGTCGTCGATGCGGCCGGTGAGCCGGCCATTGGTCAGGAACACCGCGCCGGCAGAGGGGCGGTGGATACCGGTGATGCGGTCGCCCTTGCGCACATCGGGGAACGCCGTGCGCAGCCAGGCCTCCCAGGTCCGCTTGCGCTCGCCTGCAACTGTTGCGAGCCGCGTCATCTCGTCGATCGAGCGGCGCGTGATGTCGGCATTGCTGAAGTCACGCTGGTAAAGCAGGTCCAGCGCGAAGCCATGGCGTTCGTAGTCCTGTGCACGGAATCCGGGCTCCACCCACAGGCTTGCGTCGTACACCGCGAAGCCGAAGAACGTGAACTTTTTTTGGCCGGACAGCACCACCTTGCCCAGAAAGCCACCGAGCTCTGGCGGCGAGTTGGCCCGGGCGCCGAATGACCACGCGCCGGCGGCCAGTGCCAGCATGCAGTCGCGGCGTCGCATGTTCCCTGGCACACTCTCCCCGCTGCGCACGGCAGTAGCGATCCTGGAGAAGGCCAGATCGGTCATGGTGTCGGCTTGACCAGCGTGTATTGCACGAGGTTGATGTTGCCCATGTCGAATGCCGCTTCGCAGTAGCCGAGGTAGAACTCCCAGATGCGCATGAAGCGGGTATCGAACCCGAGCTGGGTGACGGCCTCGCGCTGGTGCAGGAAGTCCTGCCGCCAGCGGCGCAAGGTCTCGGCATAGTCCTGGCCGAATGCCAGTTCGTCGACCACCTGCAGTCCGGCAGCAGCGGCTTCGCGGCGGAACTCGCGCGGACACGGCAGGCACCCGCCCGGGAAAATGTACTGCTGGATGAAGTCACTCGAACGGATGTACCGGTCGAACAGGCTGTCGTCGATGACGATGCTCTGGATGCAGGCGCGACCGCCGGGTTTGAGCAGGCGGTGCACGCTCTGGAAGTAGGTCGGCCAGTATTGCCGCCCGACCGCCTCTACCATTTCAATCGAGCAGATCGCGTCGTACGGGCCGTCCTGGATGTCGCGGTAGTCCTGCAGCCGCAGGTCCACCGCCGGCGCCGCCGTATCGGCTGACGCCAGCGGCGCCATGCGCTGGCGCGCAAAGGCCAGTTGCTCGGTGCTCAGTGTCACACCGGTCAGGCTGGCCTGGAACTGCGTCACCGCCATTTCCGCCAGTGCACCCCAGCCGCAGCCGATTTCGAGCACGCGGTCGCCGGGGCGCACGTTGGCCATGCGCAGCGCACGGTGCACCTTGGCGTTCTGGGCTTCGCGCATGCTCTTGCCATGGTCACCGTCGAACCAGGCCGACGAATAGTTCATCGTGTCGTCCAGCCACAGCTGGTAGAACGCATTGCCCAGGTCGTAATGCGCGTGAATGTTCTTCTGGCTGTTGCTGCGGGTGTTGCGGTTGAGCCAGTGCTTGAGGCGGTACAGGGTGCGGCCGGCCCAACTGCCGTAGATGATGTCCTCCAACTGCTGGCGGTTGCGGATGAACAGCTTGAGCAGTTCGGTCAGGTTGGGTGTGCTCCAGTCGCCGGCGATATAGCTTTCGGCCAAACCAATGTCGCCGGACTTGAGTGTCGCGGCGCACACGTTCCAGTTGTGCAGCGTCACGGTTGCATGGGGCGTGACGCTGCGGTCCTGGGTCTGTCCGAACAGCTGCACCGTGCCGTCGGGCAACTGCACGGTGAGTTGTCCGTGCTGGAGTCGATCGAGCAGTCGCAGGGTGTTGCGGGCGGCGGCAGGAGCCTTGTGCAGCGGCGTCGAATAGGCAATGGTGCGGGTGTTCATGGCTTAGTCGTGAAGGGCATTAAACGGGTGGTCGGCTTTGGCGGGTGACAGGTAACTCGGGGGCGTCGGGCTTGGGTATGAATCTCACCCGCTTGAGCCACAGGCGTGCGGCCTGCAGGTGGATCCGGCTGATGACGCCCAGCGTCATCGCCGGGTAGCGCCACAAGGCCTTGCGCAGAGAAGCCGGCGTCAGGGGTTCGAGCGCGCCACTGACGCTGGTTTGCAACACAGCGCCTTCGTCGTCGTCGTAGTCGATGCGTGCCACACTGCGTTCACCATCGCGGCGGGTGCTGCGCATGAAGCGGAAGTGGTATTGCCCGCGTACCTGCAGGAATGGTGATACATGAAAGCTCTTGGCGGCGTCGAGTTGCGCACCCCAGCGCGGTTCGTCGAGCAGGTAACAGTGCCGCTCGCCAAAGGTGTTGTTGACCTCGACCACGATGGCGCGCAACGCGCCGCCGTCCTGGCTTGGCGCGCGGTGGCAGAACCAGAAGCTTACCGGCTTGAATGCATAACCCAGCACCCGCGGATAACACTGCAGCCAGACCTCACCGGTGGCGTCGGTGATGCCCTGGCCGTGCAGCAATTCATCGAGCCATGCCAGCGCGCCGCCGGTCTCGGGGCCGCGACCGTCGCCATGATCGCGATCATGAAAACTCAGTGCCGCGCCGCGATTGCGCGCCAGGCACGAGCGGGCTGCGACATGTGTCGGGTCCTGCATCGAGCGCATCGGCAGCAACAGGAAATATCCCTTGTACGCGAACGCATGGCGCGCCGGGCGCAGCCGGGTGTGACGCACCTCGCCAAAGCCGATCATCGGGCGTGCCGGTACACCACGGCTTGCGGGTGAGTCTGTCGATGGGCTGGCCGGGGTCATGCCGCCATCCGTTCAGTTGCACGTGGGTCGATATCGGCCAGCAGATGCTGTGCGACAGACAGGCCGGCCTTGAGGCCATCTTCGTGAAAGCCGTACCCCATCCAGGCGCCGCAATAGTAGGTGTTGTGTTGCCCTTGCAGCGTTTGCATCTGCTGTTGGGCCGCGATGGCTGCGCGGTCGAACACCGGATGCGCATAGCGGTATTGCCCCAGCACATGTTCCTCGCGGATGGCGCGCAGCGGGTTGAGTGACACCATCACCGGTTGTTGCCACGGCAGCGGTTGCAGGCGATTGAGCAGGTAATGCAGACAGACGGCGTGTCCATGTGTACCCGCGGATGCCGGATCGGCGGCACCGGACTCGTAATTCCACGCGGCCCAGGCGCGCGGGTGGTGGGGCAACACCGTGGTGTCGGTATGCAGCACCGCAAGATTCGGGTGGTAGCGTATGGCGCCCAGCGTTTGGCACTCGGTGTCACTGGCGTCGCGCAACAAGGCCAGCGCCTGGTCGCTGTGGGTGGCCAGCACGACGCGATCGAAATGTTCGCTGCCCTGGTCGGTCGTGACGGTGACGCCGCCGCTCGCGCCGTGGCGCTCGATGGCACGCACCGGCGTGTTCAGCCGCGTGTCGGCCACACGCGCAACGATCTTGTCGACATAGTGACGCGCCCCGCCCTTGACCGTCCACCACTGCGGCCGGTTGCTGATCTGGTTCAGGCCGTGGTTGTGGCAAAAACGGATCATCGTCGCCACCGGGAACTGCAGCATCTGTTCGGTCGGGCAGCTCCAGATGCAGGCCACCATGGGCAGGAAATACCAGTCGATGAAGGCTTGGCCGAACCGGTTCTGGTGCAGGAACTCGCCCACCGACTGCTGCAACTGCCATTCCTGTCCGGCAGTTGCGATGTCCTGCGTCAGGCGATTGAATCGGGCCAGATCGCGCAACATGCCGAGAAACCGGGGGCTGGCCAGGTTGCGCCGTTGCGAGAACACGCTGTTCAGGTTGCAGCCACTCCATTCCAGGTGGCGGCCGCGTTTCGGATCTGCCGCCTGTACCGAGAACGACATGTCCGAGGGGCTGGTTTGCACGCCGAGTTCAGCGAACAAGGCAATCAGCTTGGGATAGGTACGCTCGTTGAACACCAGAAAACCTGTGTCCACTCCGTGGCGCACAGGTCGCCCGTCCTGGGTAAGTTCAACGTCGACCGTATGGGTATGGCCGCCGAAATAATCGGCGGCCTCGAACAGCGTGACCCAAGCATGGTCGGCCAGCCGGTGCGCGACGGCCAGGCCCGAAATGCCGGAGCCGACGATGGCGATCCTCATGTTGCGGTCCCACGGGTCAAGGCATGACCCGTCAACAAGTTTGCCACGAAGCGCCCGGGGATCAACAAGGGGGAGGAGGAGAACAACCCCAGGGTTGCACCGGAACGCCGGGCGTCCGTGCGGCTTCGCAGCATCAAACCGGTCAGGGACCGGATTCGCTTGAATGCAGTGTGGACTTGCAGATCCGCTGCGAAGTTCCGCAAAATGAGCGGCCAGACACGCGGTCGAAGGATAGTAGGCATGAGACTCATGCGTTCAAGTATATACTATTTAGTAATTTATATACTTACTGGTATTTTCCAGTTTTGCCGCCCGCCTGTTTGGCGGCCCACTCCATTCGGAAGTTGCTACAGAATCACGAAGGGCGGGTCACGCCTAAAATTCAAAGTTGTTCTGTACGTCGCACCGATTGCCCCACAAAGGTCCCCATGCTGTATCCCGAACTGTTCAAACAACTGGAGTCCGTGCGTTGGGACATGGCGCGCGATATCCCGTGGGATGCATTCGATCCTTCTCGCCTGTCTGACGAGCAGGCACGGACCATCAAGTTCAACGCCATCACCGAATGGGCCGCCTTGCCCGCCACCGAGATGTTCCTGCGCGACAACCGCCATGACAGCGACTTCTCGGCCTTCATATCCATCTGGTTCTTCGAGGAGCAGAAGCACTCGCTGGTGCTGATGGAATACCTGCGCCGCTTCCGCCCGGAGCTCGCTCCCACGGAAGCCGAACTGCACGATGTGCGCTTCGAGTTCGATCCGGCGCCGGCGCTGGAGACCTTGATGCTGCATTTCTGCGGCGAGATTCGGCTGAACCACTGGTACCGCCGGGCCAGCCAGTGGCACACCGAGCCGGTGATCAAGCAGATCTACACCAAACTCAGCCAGGACGAGGCGCGCCATGGTGGCGCCTACCTGAAATACATGAAGCAGGCGATCTCGCGTTGCGGCAACGAGGCCAGGAGTGCGTTCGCCAGGGTCGGCGTGCTGATGGCCAGCGCCCGGCGCACGGCGCAGGCCATGCATCCGACCAACCTGCATGTGAACAAGTCGCTGTTTCCCAAGGACACGGTGCAAAGCCGTATTCCCGATCCGCAATGGCTAGAGTATTGGCTCGACCAGCAAATCAAGTTCGACGCGAGCTGGGAGGGCCGTGTGGTCGACCGCATCTTGCACAACCTGGGCCTGCTGTTCAACCGCAGTTTTTCGACCGTGCAGGAGCTCAACAAATACCGCAAGGAGCTCGCGCGGGAACGCGAGGGCCTGATCGTTGTGGCCCCGCTACCAGGCGCGGCCTGACGGGGCCGGCCCGCCAGTCAGGGCCAGCATCCGGTCTAGCTGGATGTTCACCTTGCAGTCGCCGGGCGCCACACCCGACACGATGCGCTGCTCGCGCATGCTGGTGTCGCGCACCGGATGCTCGCCCATCGCAATACCGTCGCGATTGACCAGGATCGCCACCCGCGGCATCGTGGTGTTGGCGCCGCGACGCACCACCACGCCGACTTCCTGATTGGCCAGGCGCACCAGCGAGCCGGGCGAATACACACCCACCGCCTTGATCAGCGCCGCGCCGGCTTCGTCGACGGCGCGCTGCTCGTCGAAATACACCGCCTGCATTGCTGCCGATGCGGTATCGGGTCGGCGCGAGGAGCGCGGTGCCAGATGTGCGGCGAACTTGTCGGCGCGTTGCAACAGCCGGGCAATACGCTGGCCATCGGTGCGTGCAGAGAGCGGCCCGGGGCCGGTTAAATGGTGCTCGCGCACCGCCTCCAGGCACAAGGGGTCTTGCAGTCCGAGCCGGCGCAGCAGGGTTTCCGATCGACCGGGGTGTTGGTCGATCACTTCGCGCTGTGCCGCCGTGGGCGGATCGTTCTGTGCCGCCAGTCGGTCCTGCAGATCGGTCATCGCGACGTTCATCGTCAGCGCAGCCTTGCACACGCCGTCCACCAGATGCTGTGGCCAACCCAGCACGTCGCGCGCAGCCAGCGCGCACATGACGCTCACCAGCATCGAATGTGTTGCGCTGTAAAGCTGGATTTCACTGGACGCCAGGTGGAACAACGCAAACAGGGCGCCATCCGGGTTGCGTTCGGTCTGCTGCTCCAGGCGCTTTTGCAGGCGGTCGAGGTCGTCGGTGAAATGGGCGTCGTCCAGGTCGCGCAGCAGGCGGTTGCCCTGCACTTGCAAGTCGAGCCAGTCCAGTTCATCGCCCAGGTCGCGGTTGCGTGGCGTGGCCAGATCGCCGGTGGTGAGCCTGACCTGAGCGATTTTTCCCAGCGGCCGCTCGTCGCGCACCAGCGCATGCAGTTTTCCGGCAAAGGCCTTCTGGTGCTGCTCCGATTCGGATACGTCGACAAAAAAGCCGGCGCCGCGGCCGCGCACCGCCTCCAGGTCTTCGCGCGTCACGATCACATAGCCCTTGCGGGCCAGCAGGGTTCCGCGCTGGTCGCGCAACGAGAACGGCAGCGGCTGGCCGATGGCGATCGACTCGTCGATGACTTGTACGAGATTCATGGCGACTGCAGTTTAGGGCGACCCGCGGGAAACGCGTTGTCGGATGGCAGCATACCCTTGCGCCTACGGGCCTGATTGCCATACAAGCCGGGCCATCCTGCCGCTTTTCCGATCTTTTGCGGCGAGTCGGTCGGCGGCCTCAGCGCGGCACCTGCTCGAAAACCGACCGCCACAAGGCCAGTACCGCGTCGCGTTCAGCGCCGACCTCGGCCGCCGGCAGCTGGGTCGGGGCCTCGTTCAGGCGTGCATGGTGTTGCACCCGGCGCAACTCGCGGTAGGCGCGCGCCGCCTCCAGCCCGACGCCGTCCGGCAACAGACCACATTCCTGCGCACGTTGCAGCAAGGCGATGTTGCCGGCATTGCCCACCATCTCTTCGTGCTGCGCAGCCTGCGACAGCACCAGATACTGCACAGCGAACTCGACATCGACCATGCCGCCGGGGCTGTGCTTGACATCAAAGCGATCGGCCTTGATCGGATGGGCTGCACGTACCTTGTCGCGCATGGCGACGATCTCGGCGCGCAGGCCGTCCGGGTCGCGGGGAGCCGTGACCACGCCGCGGCGAATAGCGTCGAATCGCGCGCGCATGGCGTCGTCGCCGAGCAGGAAACGCGCCCGCGTCATGGCCTGGTGTTCCCAGGTCCAGGCGGTGTTGCTGCCGCGCTTTTCCTGGTAGGCCGCATAGGCCTCGAAACTGGTGACCAGCAGCCCGGAGTTGCCGTTGGGGCGCAGCGCCGTGTCGATCTCGTATAGATCGCCTTCGCCGGTTTTGACCGTGAGCCAGTTGATCAGTTTGCGCACGAAAGTGGCGTAGATCTCGCCTGAGCGTTCGTCATCGTCCTCGTAGACAAAGACGATGTCCAGGTCGCTGCCGTATCCCAGCTCCAGACCGCCGAGCTTGCCATAGGCGATGATGGCCAGCCGCGGATCGTCGCGGTGCCGGTTTTTCAGCCGGTTCCAGCACCAGCGGGTGGTGATTCGCAGCACCGACTGTGCCAGCGCGCTGAGATCGTCGGCCACCTGCTCGACGCTCAGCACACCCTCGACGTCACGCGCCAGTGTGCGGAACACCTCGGCATGGTGGGCCCGGCGCAGCAGGTTCAGCACGGTCTCGTCGTCGTCCTCTTCCGTGATCTGCAGGGCTTCGCGGCGCTGCTCGAGTTCGCGTTCGAATTCTTCGCTCTGGAAGCGCTCGGCCAGCATCGTGCGATTGGCCAGCTCGTCGATGACGCCCGGGTGCTTCAACAGGTAGCGGGCCGGCCATTTGGCATTGTCCAGCAGTCGCAACAGGCGTTGGTGCACTGCGGGACGCTCGAGCAGCAGGGCCAGATAACTCTCGCGGCGCAGCAGAGGCTCGATCCAGTCGGCCAGCCGCACACCGGATTCCTCGGTGATCGTGGTCTCGCGGATCCAGGTGGCGGTGCGGCTGACCAGGCGGAACAGGCGCAGCCGGGACTCGTCGCGCAAGGCGCGAAAACGCGGGTTGTCGCGCCAGCTGGCGACCCGCTGGCGCAGGCCATCGGGCAGGCCTTCCAGAAACTCGTCAAAGCCGATCGATGTGTCCATCGCCGCGCTGGCGGTGCCGCAGCTCTTGCAGTCGGATTTGCCCCCGCCGAGCAAGGCGTCGAATTCCTGTGCGACCACCTCGCGATGACGGTCGAGTTCGGCCAGCAGCTCACCACTGGTGGTGTAGCCCATGGTGCGGGCCATCCAGGTCAGATCGTCGTCATTGGTGGGCAGCACATGCGTCTGCTGGTCATCCAGATACTGGATCCGGTGTTCGACCTGTCGCAGGAACACATAGGCCGCGGCCAGGGCGTCGGCGGTCGCCGCGGGCATCAAGCCGGCGCGCATCAGGCGCGGCAGCGCATCGAGCGTGGCGCGGGTGCGCAATTCGGGAAACTGCCCGCCGCGCACCACTTGCAGCAGCTGCACGATGAATTCGATCTCACGGATACCGCCGCGTGAGAGCTTGACGTCGTTGGTGCGCTCCGGACGCCCGGCGCTGCGCCGGGCCGCATGTTCGCGGATCTGCCGGTGCAAGATGCGCAAGGAGTCAAATACGTTGTAGTCGAGGTAGCGTCGGAACACGAATGGCAGCACGGCGCCGCGCAGGCCGCTCGCCGAACCACCCCGCACACAACGCGCTGGCGCGACTACACGGCTCTTGAGCCAGGCGAAACGCTCCCACTCCCGCCCTTGCACATGGAAATACTCCTCCAGGGCGCCAAGCGAAATGGCCGGAGGGCCGGAGTTGCCATTGGGGCGCAGGGCCAGGTCGACGCGGAATACGAAGCCGTGTTCGGTGGTGTCGCCGATCGTGGTGAACAGGGCGCGTACCGCCTTGCCGAAATACTCATGGTTAGAGATGCGGCCGCGCCCGAGCGCGTTACCCACGGTCTCGCCGTCCTGGTCGTACACATAAATCAGGTCGATGTCGCTCGAGACATTGAGCTCGCGCGCGCCCAGCTTGCCCATGCCGATGACCCACAGCTCGGCACGCTGACCATCCGGGCCTTGCGGCGCACCGTGCTGCTTGTCGAGTTCCTCCAGCACCTGCCGGCAGGCGGTGTCCAGGGCAAACTCCGCCAGCTCGGTCATGGCCATGGTCACCTGCTGCATCGTCGCCTGCGACTGGCTGTCGAGCACCATCAGGCGTTCGAGCAGCACCTGGCGCACGATGCGCAGCGATGCGCCCAGGTCGGCGCCGTTGCCTTGCAGTTGCGCGAACATCTGCGCAAAGTCGGCTGTTGATGGAATTCCGGGCGCCAGCATGCTCGCCTCTGCGGGATAGCGCCGGCGCACCCGCTGGCCGAATCGCGCGTATTGCGCCAAGGCGTCGGTGCTTGTGGATTCGAGGTCTGATCGGGGTGCTGCGGCGACAACCCCGCTGGCTACGCGATCAAGCTTGGCGGTCATAATTCCTGGGTCGATCGCATATGCACGATGAATGAACAAACAACCCCGCCAATACCGTCCCGACTGCTGAAAAGCTTTGCTTTTCTGACCCGTTGGACTCTGGCGTTGTTGCTATTGGCATGGTTGGTGTTTGTGGCGGCATGGGGCGCCCTGCATCTGCTCATTGTGCCGCGAATCGGTGAGCTGCGTCCGCAACTCGAGGCGACCGCCAGCCGGATGACCGGGATGACGGTGCGGGTCGAGTCGGTGGTCGCCCATTCAACCAATCTGTTACCGGCGTTCGAGCTCGGCAACATCCGTCTGATCGATGCCCAGGGGCGCGAAGCCTTGCGCCTGCCACGCGTGCTGGTCTCGCTGTCGCCGCGCTCGGTGCTGAACCTGAAATTCGACCAGATCCTGCTGGACCGGCCGGTGCTCAATGTGCGACGTGACGCGCAAGGACATATCTGGCTGGCCGGTATCGACATGTCGTCCGGCGCGGCTGAACCGGACGCCGTCGTGCTCGACCGGGTGTTTTCGCAGCCGGAATTCGTCATCCGCGGTGGCTCGGTCGTCTGGAGCGACGAAACCCGCGCCGTGCCGCCGCTGGCACTGCGCGCGGTCGACGTGGTGCTGCGCAACCGTTCGCGCCTGCACGAGTTCCGCTTCGACGCCACGCCGCCGGCCGAATGGGGCGATCGTTTCACGGCCATGGCGCGCTTCGAGCAACCTTTACTATCCATGAACAACGGACGCTGGCAGGAGTGGTTGGGCCAGGTGTATGCCGATTTCTCGCGTGTCGACGTGGCGCAGTTCAAGCAGTACGCCGATCCGGGGGTCGATGTCGAAGATGGCCGCGGCGCGGTGCGGGCATGGATCGATATCCAGCGCGGTCGGGTCGTCGCGGCGACCGCCGATGTGGCGCTGGCCGATGTGGCCGTGCGGGTCGGCCGCGACCTGATGCCCTTGCAGCTGTCCAGCCTGTCCGGGCGTCTCAGTGGCCGGTTTGCGCCCGACAGCCGTGAATTCGCGACCCGTGAACTGGCGTTCGACACGGCCGACGGCATACGCTGGCCGGGCGGCAACCTGTCGCTCAGGCATCAGGATGCCGGCGCCCTGCGCCCGCCATCCGGTGAGCTGACGGCGGACCGGATGGATCTGGCGGCATTGGCGCAGATCGCCGGTCGGCTGCCGTTGGCCGCCACTTTGCACCAGGCCTTGGCGCGGCACCGACCCAGCGGCATGGTGGAGCGGATCAAGGTGACCTGGCAGGCGCCGCCCGACGCGCCGGTGCGTTACCAGGCTGACGGTCGGCTGCGCCAGTTGGCCGTGTTGGCCATCGCCGACACCAGCGGCGCTGCGCCGGGCAGCAACGCGTCGATTGGCACGCCGGGTTTTCACGGCGCAACCGTGGATTTCTCGCTCACGGACACCGGCGGCAAGGCCAGCCTGGCGCTGAGTGACGGCGGCATCGATGTACCCGGTGTGTTCGAGGATCCGGTGGTGCCTTTGCGCCAATTGACGACCGACCTGAGCTGGCGCATCGACGGCGACAAGATCCAGGTCCAGGCGACCCGCATGACGTTCAGCAATGCCGATGCCGATGGTGAGTTGAAGTTGCAGTGGAACACCAGCGATCCTGCGCGCTCGGCCAGCAAGTCACGTTTCCCCGGCGTGCTCGACATGCAGGGCCGACTGAGCCGGGGCGACGGCGCACGAGTCCATCGCTATCTTCCACTGGCGGTCGAGTCGAGCGCGCGCCACTACGTGCGCGACGCCGTCCAGGCCGGCAACGTCGCGGATGTGCGATTCAAGGTCAAGGGCGATCTCTGGGACATGCCGTTTGTTGATCCACGGCAAGGCGAGTTTCTGGTCAGCGCGCAGATCAGCGATGCTGCGCTGACCTACGTGCCGCGCAGCCTGCAGGCTGCTGGCGAAAAACCGTGGCCGGCGCTGGCGCGCTTGTCAGGTGGTCTGGTCATCGATCGCGTCAGTCTGCGCATCAAGGGTGCGCGTGCCCAGCTGGCCAATGCGCCGGCAGTGCAGATGGGCAGCGCGGACGCGGAGATCGCCAACATGATGCAAAGCAGTGTGCTGTCACTGAGCCTGGACGCGCGGGGTCCGCTGACGGACATGCTGGGCATGGTCAACAACTCGCCGCTGGCCCAGATGACGGATCAGCTGCTGGCGCGCGCGATGGTCACTGGCGCAGCCGACCTGCGTCTGAAATTGCGGGTGCCGCTGGACAATCCGGACGGCACAACGGTGCAGGGTCAGGTCAACCTGTCGGGCAACGATCTGCAGGTGATGCCGGGCGTGCCCCGGCTGGGGCGTGCGCGTGGTGTCATCGGTTTCACCGAGACCGGTTTCAATGTCACCGCGCTCCAGGGCCGGTTGCTCGGTGGTGATGTCCGCATCGATGGCGGCTCGGTGCCTGCCGCCGCCGCCGCCGCGGGTGCCCCGCGTGCGGGGCTGGGCATGTCGTTCCGGCTGCAGGGCGTGGCCAGTGCCGAGGCCTTGCGCCAGGCGCGCGAGCTGGGCATGGTGGCGCGGCTGGCGCAAAAAGCCACGGGTACGGCCGCGTATGCCGCAACGCTCGGCCTGCGCTCCGGTATTCCGGAGTTCTCTTTGACCAGCAACCTGGTCGGTCTGGGGCTGAATCTGCCGGCACCTCTGGGCAAGGCCGAGCAGGCGGCGATGCCGCTGCGCCTGGAGTCGGCGTTGATCCGGGACAGCCAGAGCGCCGCAGGTGGCGCTGCGTCCGCGCGCCAGTTGGACCAACTGGTGCTGGACCTGGGCCGCATAGGATCGGTTCAGTATGTGCGCGACGTATCGGCGGCCGAACCCCGCGTGCTGCGTGGCGCCATCGCGGTGGGGCTGGCCGAGGGCGAGACCGCGCCCATGCCGATGGAAGGGGTCGCGGCCAATATCCGCGTGCTTGATCTGGACGTGGACCAGTGGGAGCGGCTGCTGTCGCAACTCGCAGACGCCACCAGCAGTCCGGCGGCCACGGCCGTAACCGTCGCCGACGACGCCTACTGGCCGACCCAGCTGGCGCTGCGCGCGCGCAACTTCACGGTTGCCGGGCGTAGCTTGCATGGCCTGGTGGCCGGCGCCTCGCGCGAAGGGCGCACCTGGCGCGTCAATCTCGATGCCCAGGAACTCAATGGTTATGCGGAATACCGCCAGCCCAGCGGCAGCGGCAGCGGCAGCGGCGCGGGACGTCTGTTTGCGCGGCTGTCGCGTCTGACACTGGGCCAGTCCTCGGCCAGCGCGGTAGAGAGTCTGCTCGACGAACAGCCCCAGTCGATTCCGGCGCTCGATGTGGTCGTCAACGACCTCGAATTGCGCGGCAAGAAGCTCGGGCGGCTGGAAGTCGAGGCGGTGAACCGGCTGACACTGGACCGTGCCGGTGGCGGCGGTATGCGCGAATGGCGTCTGAACCGCTTCGACGTGACCTCGCCCGAGGCAGTGTTCAAAGCGACGGGAAACTGGGCCGCGCTGCGCGCCCAGTCCGCCGATGGCGTCGCGATCAGTGACCGTGCGCGCGAGAGTCGGCGCACGGTGATGAATTTCCGGCTCGACATCCATAACGCCGGCGACCTGCTCGGCCGCTTCGGCATGAAGGACATCGTGCGCCGCGGCAAAGGCCAGATGGAAGGCCAGGTCGCCTGGCTGGGCTCGCCGTTGTCGCTTGACTACCCGTCGCTGGCGGGCGCCTTCAAGGTGAATGTCGAATCCGGCCAGTTCCTGAAGGCTGACCCCGGAATCGCCAAGTTGCTGGGGGTGCTGAGCCTGCAGTCATTGCCGCGGCGCCTGGTGCTGGATTTCCGGGATGTGTTCTCGGAGGGCTTTGTGTTCGACTACTTTCGTGGCGACGTCAAGATCGACCAGGGCATTGCGTTTTCGGACAACCTGCAAATGAAAGGCGTCCATGCGGCCGTGCTGATGGATGGCCAGGCCGACCTGTCCCGCGAAACCCAGGACATCCGCGTGGTGGTGGTGCCGGAGATCAATGCGGGCACCGCGTCGCTGATCGCCGCGGCCATCAATCCGGCCATCGGATTGGGATCTTTCCTGGCCCAGTTCGTATTGCGCAAGCCGCTGATGGAGGCAGCCACGCAGGAGTTTCATATCGACGGCAGCTGGCTGGATCCGAAAATACAGCGGATTGACGGCAAGGCCGCTGCCGCACGTGACAGGGGCGCGGCCGCCGAGGCCGGTGCCGCCGGCAACAATTAGGCCAGGAAAGCAGAAGCATCATGAAAGTCGCCACGATTCAGATGGTCTCGGGTGTCCAGTTGCAGGGCAATCTGGACCGCGCACGGGTGCTGCTGGAGCAGGCCGCGGCCCAGGGCGCGGAGCTGGCGGTGCTGCCCGAATACTTCTGCCTGCTGGGGCAACGTGACACCGACAAGCTGGCCGTGCGCGAGCCGTTCGGCAACGGGCCGATCCAGCAGATGCTGGCGGATGCTGCCCGTTCTCTGGATATGTGGGTCGTCGGCGGAACCCTGCCGCTGGCGATCGGGCACGGTGCGCCAGACGACATAAAGGGGCGCGTGCACAACAGCTCGCTGGTGTTCGATCCGTCGGGCCACTGTGTGCGGCGCTACGACAAGGTGCACCTGTTTCGCTTCGACAACGGACAAGAGCGTTTCGACGAGTCGCGCGTGCATCTGCGCGGCGGCACGCCGGTGTCGTTCGATCTGCCATCAAGCGACGGGCACCGCTGGAAGATCGGCATGAGTGTTTGTTACGACCTGCGTTTTCCCGAGTTGTACCGCCAGTACAGCGCGGCCGGTACCGATCTGTTGCTGGTGCCCAGCGCCTTTACGCATGCCACCGGCAAGGCGCACTGGGAGCTTTTGCTGCGCGCGCGCGCGGTGGAGAACCTGGCCTATGTCGTGGCGCCGGCCCAGGGAGGGCTGCACGAAAACGGTCGCCGTACCTGGGGCCACAGCATGCAGGTCGATCCCTGGGGCGTTGTCCTGAGCGAACGCGACGAAGGCGATGGCGTCGATGTGGTCGACCTCACTTTGGCCCGGCTGCAACAGGTCCGACTGCAATTGCCGGCATTGGAGCATCGCGTCCTGTGACCGCGCGATTGCCAGGCTGGCTTGGCGAGTGGTCGTCGGCAACGCGGCGCTGGGTTCTCTGGGGTGCCCTGGTAACGCTGGTCGCGGCGCTGCTGGTGACCTTGGTGTGGTTGGCAGGGCGTTACGAGGCCGGGGTTTTGCAGGACCGCATTGAGCGCGATGCGGTCGATGTTGCCGCCGATATCCGCAGCGGCCTGATGCGCAATACCCAGGGTCTGCAAGGCTTGCCGCAGCTGGACCTGGCGCAGCCTGAGGCATGGAAGCTTCGCGCCAATGCCATGTTGCGCGCCCATCGGGAGTTGTTGCGCATCGAGTCGCGCGATGCCTCCATGCACGTGCGAGCGTTTGCCGATTCGGATCTGCGCGCCCCGATCTTCGATGCGAACGCGCAGACCATGCTGCGCCCCGGTGTGCAGGATGCCTGTCGCCGCGCCCGCAGCTTGCGTGGCCCGGCCTACGTGCCCAGTGAATTCTTGATGAAAAAGGCCGGCCAGGGTCAGCAACTGCTCGAGCTGTGTCTACCGGTGGGTGGGCCTGCCGACGGTTTTCTGATCGCTACCTATGCGCTGGGCGACATCCTGACCGAAATGGTGGAGCAGCCTTACGCGCGTGCCTACGACGTGGCGTTTTCGGAGGTCGATGGCAATCGCCTGGCCTTTCACGGCGTCGCGCGCCGCGGCAACCGCACCTTCAGCGCCCAGCACCATTTGGAGTTGCCTGGCTACACGCTGGTGCTGCGGCTCGACAGCTGGCGCGGCACACCGGCGCTGTTTCCCAACTTTCTGACGGCAATGGTGGTGGCGATGGCCATCGGCCTGGTGCTGGTGCTGGTCATGCTGGCGCGGGACATGCGCCGGCGACTGCGCGCCGAGAATGAACTCGCCGATGCCCTGGCATTTCGCAAGGCAATGGAGGATTCGCTGGTCACCGGACTGCGCGCGCGCGACTTGCAGGGACGCACCACCTATGTGAATCCGGCGTTCTGCCAGATGGTGGGATTCACTGCGCAGGAACTGATCGACGCCGGCAGCGCCGTGCCGTATTGGCCGCCTGAACAACTCGACGAATACCAGGAGCGCCAACTGGCACGGCTCCAGGGAAGCCAGCCGCCGCGCGAAGGCTTCGAGTCGGTTTTTGTGCGCAAGGACGGGGCCCGTTTTCCGGTACTCATCATCGAAGCGCCGCTGATCAATGCCCAAGGGGTGCAGACCGGCTGGATGACGGCCTTGCTCGACATCAGCGAACAGCGGAGGGTGGAGGAGTTGTCGCGCGCCTCGCGCGAGCGGCTGCAGGCCACGGCGCGGCTGGCGACCATCGGCGAGATGGCCTCGATGCTCAGCCATGAACTGAACCAGCCTTTGGCAGCAATCGCCAGTTATGCCACCGGGTCGATCAACATGCTGCACAACCAGGCGCCGTTGGCGGCCACCGCCGTGCCGGCAGGCGCCACAGCGGGTGAGCGACCCAACGCGGCGATGGCGCCGGCGGGCAGTCTGGCCTCGCCGGTGGCGTCGGTGCTGGAGGAGGGGCTGCGCCATATCGCCGACCAGGCCCAGCGAGCCGGCAAGATCATCAAGAGCGTGCACGACTTCGTGCGCCGGCGCGAGCGCCAGCGTGAGGCCGTGCATGTCCAGGTCGTGCTCGACACCATCATGCCGCTGGTGCAGTTGCAGGCGCGCAAGTTGTATGTGCGCACCCTGCTGCGGGTCGAAGACGCGCTGCCGCCGATGTGGTGCGACCGGACCATGGTCGAGCAGGTGCTGCTGAATCTGGCGCGCAACGCGATGCAGGCCATGGTCGATGTGCCCGAGGCGAGCCGTTTGCTGGAGTTGAGGGTGCGCCGCGCCCCGACCAGCGAGCGCACGGCCCATGCCCACGGCTGGTTGGAGTTTTCGGTGGCCGACACCGGGCAGGGCATCTTGCCCGAGGTGGCCGAGAAATTGTTCACGCCGTTCTTCACAACCAAGATTGACGGCATGGGCCTGGGGCTGAGCCTGTGCCGCACCGTGGTGGAGCAGCACGGGGGCTTCCTCGTGCATGCGGCGAACCAACCCCACGGAACGGTTTTCCGATTCACGCTGCCGATCGCGCCCGGTCCCGACGCCCCGCCAGCCTCATAAGACAATAGCCGCATGCAACCGACTCACGACGTTCTGGTCTTCATCGTGGACGATGACGCCAGCGTGCGTGCGGGCCTGGCCTGGCTGCTGCGTTCGCGCGGCCTGCCCAGCCAGGCGTTCGAGGACGCGCAGGCATTCGACGCCATGTTGCAGATTGGCTACCAGCAGACCCAGGCCTGTTGCCTGCTGCTCGATGTGCGCATGCCGATCATGAGCGGGCTGGCCTTGTTCGAACGCATGGTCGAGCGTGACCTGTGCCGCGCGATTCCGGTGATCTTCCTGACCGGCCACGCCGATCTGCCGACGGCGGTCGATGCGGTCAAGCGCGGAGCCTTCGATTTTTGCGAGAAGCCGGTGTCCGACAACGCGCTGGTCGATCGGGTCGAGCAGGCACTGGCGCAGTCCGCCCAGGTGCTGCAGGTACAGGCCGAACGCGATGCGTTCGGTCGCTTGCTGGCCGGTCTGACCGAGCGCGAACAGGGCGTCATGCGACTGATGCTCGACGGACTTCCCAACAAGCTGATCGCCGACCAGCTCGGCATTAGCGTGCGCACCGTCGAAGTGCACCGTGCGCGCGTGTTTGACAAGATGAAGGTGAAGTCCGCCGTCGAACTGGCCAATGTGCTGCAGCACCGCTGAGCGACGGCTGCCGCATACGGCGCTTGCGAACGTCAGCGTTGCGGCGGTTTTGGCCTGTCGCCGGGCGCGGCCGAACCAGCCTCGCGTGCGCCGGTCCCATCGTCGGCTGCAGGTTCGGCCTCTGGCGGCGGCAGTTCACCGTTGCGACGCCCGGAAAACATGGTCCACCACACGATCAGCACCAACGCCAGCAATGCGCCAAGGGCTTCAAGCAAAATCAGAACCATGAATCGACTCCTGTGGCGCGCGGTAAATGGATGGGCCTGTCTGGCCATTGTAGGAATACTGGCCGCTTGCGTCAGCGCACCGGAGGCGCCCGAAAAACCGGCTTCACCGGTTGTGCCGGCGGCAGTTGTGTTGCCACAGAGCCCCCCGCCGACGACCATCGCCGTGCCGCCGCTTGCACCCGACGACGGACTGGTTTTTGACGACACCGCGCCGTTGCCGCCGGCCATGAGCCGCGCGCGCAGCCGCTGGGTGGCGGTGCGCTGGGCCGAGCTGCCGGGGTTCCGCGACGACAACCTGCACGAGGCCTGGAACGCCTGGCTCAAGAGTTGCGAGCGGCCCTTGCCCGTGTTCGCCAACTTGTGCCCGGAAATCCGCTTGCTGAGCCTGGCCGGTGGCTTTGAGCAACGCCGCTGGATGACGCGGCGACTGCAGCCCTACCGGGTCGAGTCGCCGGCCACAGGTTCCGAAGGCATGCTCACGGCCTATTTCGAACCCGTGCTCCAAGCGTCGCGCTTGGCACGCCCAGAGTTTCCGATACCGCTGTACCGGCCGCCCGAGCGCCTGGCCGCGCGCAAGCCCTGGTACACGCGCAAGGAGATGGAGACGCTGCCCGAGGCCAAGGCGGCGTTGCGTGGGCAGGAAATCGCCTGGCTGGCCGATCCGGTGGATGCTTTGCTGTTGCAGATCCAGGGCTCCGGACGGCTGCAGATGCTCGAGCCCGATGGCCAGCAGCGCACCGTGAGGCTGGCCTATGCCGCCACCAATGACCAGCCGTATGTCAGCGTCGGCCGCTGGCTGCTCGACCAGCAGCTGGTGCGCGATGCGTCGTGGCCGGGCATCCGCAACTGGGTCGCGCTCAATCCGCAGCGCGTCAACGACATGTTGTGGAGCAATCCGCGCACCGTGTTTTTCCGCGAGGAGGCCTTGTCGGAGTTCGATGCCGGGTTCGGTCCGCGCGGGGCCCAGGGTGTGCCGCTGACACCGGGGCGTTCGATCGCGGTGGATCCGCTGAGCATTCCGTATGGCGCGCCGGTGTGGCTGGCCTCGAATGGACCATCCGCACAGCTGCAACGCCTGGTGCTGGCGCAAGACACTGGAAGTGCCATCGTCGGCGCGGTGCGTGCCGACTATTTCGTGGGCTGGGGATCGCAGGCGGGCGATATCGCCGGCAGCCTCAAGCAGTCGGTGCGCATGTGGGTGTTGTGGCCGAAATAGATCATGTGTGTGGTGGCCGCACGGTGCCATGCCCGACCCACCGACCGGTTGCGCCGCCGCGGGTCAACGCGTGCGTCGGGTGGGCTTGCGTTCGCGGCCACTGGCAGCGGGCGTCTGCGCCGGGCTGCCAACGGTCGTCAGGTGGGTCAGTGGCAAACTGCTGCTGGCCTTGACCTCGCCCAGCGAAAAGCTGGTGTGCAGGTCCTTCACGTTGGGCAGGTTGATCAGGCTGCGCATCGCAAAGCGGGAAAAACTGTCCAGGTCCTGCGCGACGACCTGCAATTCGAAGGTGCCATGGCCGCTGATGTAGTGGCATGACACCACCTCGGGCAGTTCGCGGATCGCCTCCTCGAGCTGGCGTGTGCCGTCGCCGGTGTTGCGTTCGGCATCCAGGCGCACAAAGGCCATCACACCCAGCCCGATCTTGTGCCGGTTGATCTCGGCCCGGTAGCCGGTGATGAACCCACCCTCTTCCAGTGCCCGCACGCGACGCCAGCACGGTGCGGCGCTCAAACCCACGCGTTGGGCCAGGTCGGTGTTGGTAAGCCGGCCGTCGGTCTGCAACTCATGCAGGATGGCGATGTCGAACTTATCTAATATTTCCATAATGAGCCGTTTTGAGAAAGAATCTTTCTGAACAGGGCGATTATTCGTCATATTTAGAAAAGACATATCCAACCATCGGGCCTACACTTTGCCGACACATTCCTGTCTGCCCCCGTGCCATCACGCCGGTGTGCCAACATGCCTTCTTCAGCCAGTACCCATGGAGTTCTGCCCAACATGAATGCGCCACTACCCGAACATATCCGCAAGGCCCTGGAAACCGTCACGCTGGACGACAAGTATTCGCTCGACTACGGCCGAGCCTTCATGAGCGGCGTGCAGGCGCTGGTCAAGCTGCCGATGCTGCAGCGCCAGCGCGACGCGCTGGCCGGCAAGAACACGGCCGGTTTCATCAGCGGCTACCGGGGCTCTCCGCTGGGCGGTTATGACCAGTCGCTGGTCAAGGCGGCCAAGTACCTGAAGGCGCAGAACATCGTGTTCCAGCCCGGCGTCAACGAAGAACTGGCGGCCACCGCGTTGTGGGGCACGCAGCAGCTGGGCTTTGCACCGCCGGGCACGAACAAGTTCGACGGCGTTTTCGGCATCTGGTATGGCAAGGGCCCGGGCGTGGATCGCACCTCGGATGTGTTCAAACATGCCAACATGGCCGGCACCACGCCCTGGGGCGGCGTGATCGCCGTGGCTGGTGACGACCATGTGTCCAAGAGCTCGACCGCCGCGCACCAGAGCGACCATATCTTCAAGGCCTGCGGATTGCCGGTGTTCTTCCCGGCCAATGTGCAGGAGATCCTGGACCTGGGCATCCATGCGTTTGCGATGAGCCGTTTCTCCGGCGTGTGGGCCGGCATGAAGACGATCCAGGAGATCGTCGAATCCAGCTCCACCGCGATGATCGACCCGGAGCGGGTGCAGATCGTGGTGCCGACCGATTTCGACATGCCCCCAAGCGGCGTGCACATCCGCTGGCCCGACCATGCGCTGGAGCAGGAGGCGCGGCTGTTCGATACCAAGTGGTACGCCGCGCTGGCCTATATCCGGGCCAACCGGCTCAACTACAACGCGATCGAAGGCCCGAACGACCGCTTCGGCATCATTGCCAGCGGCAAGGCCTACAACGACACACGGCAAGCCTTGATCGACCTGGGCCTGGACGATGCGACCTGCCGCCAGATCGGCATCCGGCTGCACAAGGTCGGTGTCGTATGGCCGCTCGAGGCCCAGCTGACACGCGACTTTGCCACCGGGCTGCAGGAGATTCTGGTGGTCGAGGAGAAGCGCCAGGTCATCGAATACCAGCTCAAGGAAGAGTTGTACAACTGGCGCGCCGACGTGCGGCCCAACATCTACGGCAAGTTCAACGAGGTCGAGGGCGATTTTTCCGGCGGCGAGTGGTCAATGCCGAATCCGAGTGCGAATACGCTGCTGCGCGCCAAGGCCGATCTGTCGCCAGCGCTGATCGCGCATGCGATTGCGCAACGCGTCAAGAAGATGGGCCTGGGCGCCGACATGCAGGCGCGCATTGATGCGCAGATGGCGATTCTGCAGGCCAAGGAGCAGGCGATGCAGGTGCTCGAGCTGGGCGGCGTCAAGGGCGCGGATCGCCAGCCGTGGTTCTGTTCGGGCTGCCCGCACAACACCAGCACCAAGGTGCCCGAAGGCTCACGCGCCATGGCCGGCATCGGTTGCCATTTCATGGCCACCTGGATGGACCGCAGCACCATCGGCTTCACCCAAATGGGTGGCGAAGGCGTGCCCTGGGTCGGCCAGGAGCCGTTCAGCACCGACACGCACATATTCGCCAACCTGGGCGACGGCACCTATTTCCATAGCGGCCTGCTGGCGGTGCGCCAGAGCATCGTCGCCGGCGTGAATATCACCTACAAAATCCTGTACAACGATGCAGTCGCGATGACCGGCGGCCAACAGATCGGTGAACGCGCCGAGGGCCATTCGGTGGCGCAGATCGCGCAGTCGATGCGCGCCGAAGGGGCCGTCAAGATCGTCGTTGTGACCGACGAGCCGGAGAAGTACGACGGTGTGAAGCTGGTCGAGGGCGTGGCGGTGTTGCACCGCGACACGCTGGACGCGGTGCAGCGCGAGTTCCGCGAGATCAAGGGCACGACGGTCATCATCTACGACCAGACCTGCGCCACCGAGAAGCGGCGCCGGCGCAAGCGCGGCACCATGGTCGATCCGGCAACGCGCGTGGTCATCAACGAACTGGTCTGCGAAGGTTGTGGCGACTGTGGCGTGCAGTCGAACTGCATGAGCGTCGAGCCGCTGGAGACCGAGTTCGGCCGCAAGCGCCAGATCAACCAGTCGACCTGCAACAAGGACATGTCCTGCCTCAAGGGTTTCTGCCCCAGCTTCATCACCGTCGAAGGTGGGCAGCTGAAGAAGAAAGCCAAGGACAAGGCCTTGTCCCCGTTCGAGATGGGCGCCTTGCCCGAGCCGACCCCGGTCGTGCTGGACGCGGCGATAGGCCAGGTCTGGGGCATCATCGTGGCCGGTGTCGGCGGTACCGGCGTCATCACCATCGGCCAGTTACTGGGTATGGCGGCGCATATCGAAGGCAAGGGCATCGTCACGCAGGATGCCGCAGGGCTGGCGCAAAAAGGCGGCGCCACCTGGAGCCATGTGCTGATCGGCGCGAACCAGCAGGACATCCGCACCACCCGTGTCGGCATGGCTGCGGCCGACCTGATCATCGGTTGCGATCCGCTGGTGGCCGCCGGCAAGGAAACCATGCTGCGCATGCGCGAAGGGCGCACCCATGTGGCGCTCAACTCGCACAGCACGCCGACGGCGGCATTCGTCAAGGATGGCAACTGGCAGAACCCGGCCGATGCCTGTGCAGCCGAGATCGCACAAGCAGTGGGTGTCGATGGCGTGGGCACATTCAATGCCGACGCTGCCGCCACCAAGCTGATGGGCGACAGCATCTATACCAACCCGATGATGCTGGGTTACGCCTGGCAAAAGGGCTGGATCCCGCTGGGCCGCGCGTCATTGATCCGCGCCATCGAGCTCAACGCGGTGCAGGTCGACAACAACAAGGTGGCTTTCGAATGGGGCCGCCGCGCCGCGCACGACTGGCCCAGCGTCGAGAAGCTCTTGAGCCCGGCGCAGGTGCTGCAGTTCAAGAAGCGCGAGACGCTGGACGACGTCGTGGCGCGTCGCGTGGAGTTCCTGACCGCGTACCAGAACGCGGCCTATGCCAGCCAGTACCAGGCCTTCGTGCACAAGGTGCGCGATGCCGAAGGCACGCTCGGCAAGACCTTGCTGGCCGAGAGCGTGGCGCGGTACCTGTTCAAGCTGATGGCTTACAAGGATGAATACGAGGTCGCGCGGCTGCACACCGACACGGTGTTCCTGGACAAGGTCAATGCGATGTTCGAGGGCGACTTCAAGCTGAACTACCACCTGGCGCCACCGCTGCTGGCCAGACGCAACGACAAGGGCGAGTTGCAGAAGAAGAAATACGGGCCGGCGATGCTGACCGGCTTTCGCTATCTGGCCAAGCTCAAGGGCTTGCGCGGCACGGCACTGGACATCTTCGGCCGCACCGAGGAGCGCCGTACCGAGCGTGCCCTTATCGGCGAATACCGCGCCAGCATCGACGAGGTGCTGACCGGGCTGACCGCGGACAAGCTCGGCCTGGCGTTGGAAATTGCCCGACTGCCGGAGAAGATCAAGGGTTACGGCCACGTGAAGGAGCGCAACCTGGTGGCCGCGCGCGGGCTGTGGCAGGCGCTGATGCAGCAGTGGCGTGCACCGGTGGCAGGTGCTCCGTCAGCCCAGCGGGCTGTTGGCGGCTAGTGGAACTGACCGGGGGGAACCGGCCCCTCGGTGTCGCGCTGGAAGGCCATCAGCTTGTCGAATGCCGTCATGGGGCTGTGGCCTGCGCGGGTTGTGGGTCCACGTGTCAGGGATTGAGCCGCAGGACCACCTCGGCGCCCAGCGTGTTGCTGACAGTGCAGATGTCCTTGGTGCGCCGCAGCAAGTCGTCGCGTCGTGCCATATCGACCGCATTCGCGGTGCGCACGATGACATCGAAGCGTCCGAATCGGTTGGGCAGGTCGGTGGCCTTGGTCGCAGTTGCCGATAGGTCCAAGGCGCCAAGTTCCAGTGCCATCTGTTGGGCTGCCATGCGCATCGAGATGGCGATGCAGTTCGCCAGCGCCGCCAGCATCAGGTCGGATGGGGACATGGCGTTGGCCGCCGGTGCCAGTGCCGCTTGGGCGCGGTGACCGGCCTCGGTCTCGAATGCCAGGGTGGTGCCGTTGGCCGACTGGACGGTCAGCGGACCATAGGTCTTGGGTTTGATCTTCACTTGCATATTCAAGCCTTCGTGGTTCGTTCAGGGGTGCGTCGACCGTGACTTGCCGGTCGCCGCGTCATCACATCAGCAGGTCGGGCAGGAAGGTGGCGATCGACGGAAACAGCGTCAGGATGCCGACCGCCAGCAGCAGCATGACCCAGTACGGCGCCGCGGCCCGCGCCGCGCGCCCCAGCGACACCTCGCCCTTGGTAAGCACGGTGAGCACCGACAGGTTCAACCCGACCGGCGGTGTGATCTGTCCGATCTCGATCATGATGGTGATGATCACGCCGAGCCAGATCGGATCGAAGCCCAGCTTGGTCATCAGCGGAAACACGATGGGCAGCGTCATCACCATCAGCGACAGCCCGTCGAAGAAGCAGCCCAGCACCAGGTAGACGATCACCACGATCAGCAGCACCGTGTATTTGTCCAGTCCGCCCGCAAGCACCGTCTCCAGAAGCGCCTGAGGCACGCCGAGCACGCTGGCGGACTGGCTCAGCACCGTCGCGCCCAGGACCACGAAACCGATGGACGAGAACAGCAGCACTGAGCGCATGACGCTGTCAACCAGTTTGCGCGGCGTGAGGTCGCCCCACACGAAAGCGATGACTGCCGCCACCACGACGCCCACGCCCGCCGACTCGGTCGGCGTGGCATAACCGAATGCGATGCTGCCGATGATCGCGACGATCAGTGCCACCACTGGCCAGATCTGCAGCATGCCCACCAGAATCGCCAGCAGCGGTGTGCGTGTGTCGTCCTTTGGGTACAGCGCTGGATTGCGCAGGCAGGCGAACAGGATGTAGCCCATGAACAGGCCGGTCACCATCAGGCCCGGCACGATGCCGGAGATGAAAAGCCGTCCGATGGAGGTCTCGGTCAATGCGCCGTAAATCAGGAACGACAGGCTGGGCGGAATGAGCAGTCCCAGTGTGCCGCCGCCCGCCAGGCTGCCGACCACGGCCGCCTTGTCGTAGCCGCGCTTGACCATTTCCGGGTAGGCTACCGAGCCGACCGCGGCGGCGGTCGACAGGCTCGAGCCGCTGACCGCACCAAACAACGCACACACGGCAATATTAGTGTGCAGCAAGCCGCCGGGCACCCGCGCGAAAACCGGCTTGAAAGCGGAGTACGCGCGCTGGCTGATGCCGCTGTGCAACAGAATTTCCCCCAGCAGGATGAACAGTGGAATGGCGCTGAGGGTGAACGAGTTGAACACGTTCCAGATCGCGTTGACCGCCAGCGAGGTCGCGCCATTGGCGAAGAAATGAAGCAGCAACAGGCCGGTCAGGCCCAGTGCCGCCCCCAGCGCCGCGCCGCTGGTGGCCGTCAGTACCAGCAGAAAACCGAAAGCCGTCAGGAACATGGTTGCAGTGCGGTGCCGTATGGCGCCAAGTGTGGGTCAGCTGGCATCGGTGGCTTGGGCTACCGGCTTGTTGTCACTGCCGGTGACCGTGCGCACCAGTACAAGCAAGGCGCACAGCGCCACCGACAACGGCAGCACGGCCATCCACGGCCCCAAGCGTAGACTTGCCGCCTCGGACTTGATGTTGCGTCTGATCGCAAATTCGAGCCAGGGAATGGCGTCCACCAGGAACCAGCCGCAAAAGGCCAGCATGACGAACGCGGCAAACAATGCCAGTGCCGTGCGTCCGCCTGCCGGCAGGAAAGTGGCCAGAAAAGTGACCCGGACATGGCTGGACTGCACTGTGACCATCGGCAAGGCCAGAAACAGCGATGTGCTGAGCAGCAGGCCGACCAGCTCCTCGGTGTAATACAACGGCGATCCGGCCAGCCGGCGCATCACGACACTGGCCACGATGATGCCCACGATCAGGAACAGCGACGTCGCCGCCAGTGCGGCGCACAACCGGGAAACCCGGACCAGTGCCTGTTCCAGCCTTGTGGCGAGCGCGAGAATCAAGATGCCAGCCTGGCCGGTCAAGCGAGACTCAGCGGCTCATGGCCTTGAGTACCCGTTCCCGATAGGCCGGTGCCTTGCCGCCGGCTTCGTTTGCCAGCTCGGCCCAGGTGGCCGAGACGGCTTCAAGGAACTGCTTGCGGTCGGCCTCGGGGAAGTCACCCAGCCAGGTCAGACCCTTTTTCTTCAATTCTTCGCGCGCCGCCAACTCGCGCTGGTGGTCGGCGGAGTATTCGTTGGTGCGGTTCCAGGTGTCTTCGGCCGCCTTGCTGATGGCTGCGCGTTGCGCCTGCGGCAACGCGTTCCACTTGGTGGTCGCAATGCCGAGCGCATACGGAGCCGAGGGCATCGGATACAGGAAGGCGCCGTACTTGGCGACCTCATGCATGTTCACCGTATGGGCATACAAGGCGGGATAAACAGCGCAATCGACGACGCCGGTCTTCATCGCAACATACATGTCGGCCTGGCCGATGATCTGCGCGGCAACACCCAGGCGCTTGAACGCGGCGACCTGTTCCTTGGCCCAGACGCGCAGTTTGCGGGTCTTGAGGTCGGCCAGCGTCTTGACAGGCTGCTCGCGGCAAAAGATGGAGGCCTCCAGCATCGGAATGGCCATGTAGCCGGCGGCGGTGATGCCCCAGTCTTTCAGTTCGTCGTCATAGATCTGGCGTACGACCGGCAATGCGCGCTTGAGCTCGTCGGCGTTGCCGATCGCCCCCTGTACCAGCGTCAGGCCGAGCGCCGGCGCGTCGCGCGATACGTAATTGGACCAGATCAGGCTCATGTCGACCGCGCCTTTGGGCAGAACCTGCAACACGTCTGCATCCTTGATGCCCAGCGATCCGCCGTTGTGCATCTTGACGGTCACCGCGCCGCCGCTGTTCTTGCCTACGTCCTCGGCAAACTTCATCAGTTCGCGGGTCTCGGGGCGGGATTCCGGAAGTGGGTTATTGAAGCGCAGTTCGGTGGCGTGCGCGGCCATGGCCAGGCACCCGGACCCTAACAAGGCCACGGCATAACGTTTCGCTCGATTCTTCATGATGGGCTCCTGGCGTGGTAAAAAGCACGAAGTGCCCGCATGTGGCGGGCACCTTGACGAACTATTCAATTTTAATCGCGGATGGTACTTCCAATCGATCCAATCAGTGTTGCGGTGACCCTCGACACCTCATTGCCGGTGAGCGCCGTGCGCGCGTGGGCCCTGATCCGCGATTTCGACGCGATGCCGTCCTGGAACGCAACGGTGCGGCAGTCGCGTATCGAGGACGGCCCGGCGGATCGGGTCGGCTGCCGCCGGGTCCTGGTGTTCGATGACGGCGGCGTCTGGACGCACCAGCTCACCGGCTTGGCCGATGCCGACATGAGGCTGCAGTACCGCATCGTCGCGACGCCGCAGCCGATGCGGATTCCGGTATGGAATTATCGCGCCGAGATCCGCGTGGCTGCGAGCAACTCCCAGGGGCAAGCTGGCGCAGCGGAGCTCTGTCAGGTTCAATGGCACGCCTGGTTCGACACCGCACATCCCGACGAGATGCAAACGCGCGCGCGACAGGTCTTTCAACAGGGTTTTGACGGGCTGCGGCGCCATTTCGGCGCCTGAACACCCCTGTTCGGCAGCCGGCAGTCCTGGCTGCGCGCATTAACGTGAGGCCAGTGTCGGCGTGTCGTCCGGCTCCGTTGGCAACACGATGGGCTGGCCATGCGGCGTGTGTTCGGCGGCATCGGCCCAGGCGTGTTCGAGTGCATGCAGCTGATCCGCCGTGGCAATGCCGTGCGCAATCGTGAGTTCCTCCAGGGCGTCGAACCAATGGCGGTAGTAGCTGCTGCCGTCGTCGGGATCACCGTGCGCCTGCGCCGCTCGGATCCGCCGCGCCAGCGTGTCGGCCCATTGTGGCCAGCTGAACACATTGCGCTCGTGCAGCATCAATACCAGTGCGAAGGCATGCGCCTGCCAGGGTTCGGCGAAATGCCCGGCCGTTGATTCCACCGGGGGCAGCGGCAAGGCTTTGCCATCGGCGGCGCAGCGGGCGGCCACTTCGGCCAGCGTCATGTGCAGGCTCACAAGCTAACCTACGCGCAAGGCGCTGTGGTTCTGTGAGCCTTGGGAGCGGCCCGGCGGCTCATAAGTTAACCTGCGCGCAAGGCGCTGCGGTTCTGTGAGCCTTGGGAGCGGCCCGGCGGCTCATAAGTTAACCTGCGCGCAAGGCGCTGCGGTTCTGTGAGCCTTGGGAGCGGCCCGGCGGCTCACTGGACGGCTTCCAGATAGGGTTCCCATGCGTCGACGCTGATACGCACCGCGGCGTCGCCCTGTGCGCCCCACAGCTCCTGCGCATCGAACACCACGGTATACAGCCATTGCGGTGCCTCGTCGAAGGGCGGCAAGGGATGGGACACATGGCGGTCGGGGAACACGTGGGCGCCATGGACCAGCGTCACGGTGCCGACATGGCCACGTACATAACGCGGCAGCCGGGTGTGGCCGCCAGGGTGCATGTTGCGTGCACGGACCCGTTGTCCGGGGGCAAACGCGGCCGCCTGATCGACCCGGCGTGCCGTCGCTGTGCCGCGCGCCAGCGATGCATCGACGGCATCGGCGTGCAGTGTGCGAAACGGCGCGGGCGAGCCGGTTGGCGCGGTGTCCGAGCGCAATTCTTGCGACGTCACCAGACCCCGCTCCTGCATCAGCCGTTCCAGTGCGAGGATCCAGATTGCGTAGTAGCTGCTGCCCAGGTAGGTGGCAGGCGGCAAGGATTCACGGGCGGACCGGCCCAGGTCGATGTTCCACTGGCCCCCCGCGCCCATGGCCAGCGTGACCGCGAGCGCCCGCTTTTCCCATTCGGCGTGAAACGTGGGTTCGTCGGGCTCCGGCTGCACCGGGCCGAATCCCTGTTGGCCGCCCATGTCATGCACACCGTTCATGGTGGTGCGTCCGTTGGTTGGCTCAGTCGGCCCGCCGGCGAACAGGCCACGCCGGTGCCGATCATCGCGTCCCGCGTGACCCATACTGCCAGCTCGGACGGCGCCAGGCCCTGGGCCTCGGGCGGCATCATCGGTATCACCAGATAACGTATTTCGGCCGTCGAGTCCCACACGCGGAACTGTGTCGTGGCAGGCAGTTGCACGCCGAAGTCGGCCAGCACGCCGCGCGGATCCATCACGGCCTTGGCCCGATACGGTGCGCTCTTGTACCAGACCGGCGGCAGGCCCAGCACCGGCCAGGGGTAGCAACTGCACAAGGTGCAGACCACCATGTTGTGCAGATCGGGCGTATTGGCTACGGCGACCATGTGCTCACCCTGGCGGCCACCGAATCCCATGGACGCAATCGCGGCGGTGGCGTCCTGCAGCAACCACTGGCGAAAGTCGGCGTCGACCCAGGAGCGGGCGACGACGGCGGCGCCATTGTGTGGGCCGACCTTTGTCTCGTAGGTCTCGATGATGCGGTCCAGCGCGGCCGGTTCCACATAACCCTTGCGCGTGAGCAGTGTTTCCAGCGCGCGCACCCGCAATTCCATCTCGTCCAGATGCGAATGGTCGTGATCGTGATCGGGCGGAGGTGTAGGGTGCATGGGAGGATAGCTGCCGGTTTCGACTGGGGACGAGGCCAACAACCCCTGGACAAAAGGCCTCGAAGGCGCCCCTTACAATGCCGGGTTGTCTGCCAGCGGTCACGCCGCTGCTGCACGCAGATTCATCAACTGACTGTTCTGGAGTCGCCTGTGTTTATTTCTTCCGCTATTGCCCAAACCGCCCCTGCCGCTGCCGCCGGTGGCGACATGCAGTCTTCGCTGATGAGCATGTTGCCATTGGTGCTGATGTTCGTGGTGCTTTATTTTGTCATGATTCGCCCGCAGATGAAGAAGCAGAAGGAGCATCGCGCCATGGTGGAAGCGCTGGCCAAGGGCGACGAAGTTGTCACCACAGGTGGCATGCTGGCCAAGGTCACCAAGCTCGGCGACAGCTATCTGAGCGTGGAGATCGCGAATGGCGTCGAGGTGCAGGTCCAGCGCGGCGCTGTCACGCAAGTCTTGCCAAAGGGCACCGTCAAGTAATCCTCATTGCCTATGGGCATTGACCACGCGGCCTTGATGCCGCGGGAAGCGCAAACATGAACCGATACCCGGTCTGGAAATACGCAGTCATCGTGATTGCGATGCTGGTGGGGCTGTTCTATACCCTGCCTAACTTCTTTGGCGAGGCGCCGGCGGTGCAGGTGTCCTCCGCGAAAGCCACCATCAAGGTGGACACCGGAACCCAGCGCCGGGTCGAAGATGCCCTCAAGGCGGCAGGCATTGCCCCGGCGGGCATCCTTTTCGACGGCAACTCGATCAAGGTCCGGCTCGAGACGGGCGACGAGCAGCTCAAGGCCAAGGATGCAATCCAGAAGGCCTTGGTTCCCGACCCTTCCGATCCGCCGTATGTGGTGGCGTTGAATCTGCTGTCGCGTTCGCCGGCCTGGTTGTCGGCGATCGGAGCCGCGCCGATGTATCTGGGTCTGGACCTGCGCGGTGGTGTCCATTTCATGCTGCAGGTCGACATGCAGGCGGCGCTGACACGCAAGGTCGAGTCCTTGTCGGGTGATCTGCGCACAGCATTGCGCGAGAAAAACGTGCGCCACTCCGGCATCAGTCGCAACAACCAGGCGATCGAGGTGCAGGTGCGCGATGCCCAGACGCTGGCAGCGGCCAAGGCCATCATTGCCGATCAGTTCACCGAGCTGCAGACCACCGAAGTGGCGCAGGCCGGTGGCGAATTCACGCTGAGCGCGCGGATCAAGGAGGCTGCCGCCCGCACGATTCAGGAGCAGGCGCTCAAGCAAAACATGGTGACCTTGCACAACCGGATCAATGAACTCGGTGTCGCCGAGCCGGTGATCCAGCAGCAGGGCCAGGACCGTATCGTCGTGCAATTGCCGGGCGTGCAGGACACGGCCAAGGCCAAGGACATCCTGGGTCGTACGGCGACGCTGGAGGTGCGCCTGGTTGACGAAAGCGCCGAAGGCCGTGCGGCCGAATCCGGCACGGGGCCGGTACCTTTCGGTTCCGAACGTTTCCTCGAGCGCAACAGCCAGCCGGTGATCGTCAAGAAGCAGGTCATCCTGACCGGTGAGAACCTGACCGATGCGCAGCCGGGCTTTGACAGCCAGACCCAGGAAGCCGCCGTGCACCTGTCGCTGGATGCCAAGGGCTCGCGTATCTTCCGTGACGTGACGCGCGAGAACGTCGGTAAGCGCATGGCGATTTTGTTGTTCGAAAAAGGCAAGGGCGAGGTGGTCACCGCACCGGTGATCCGCGCCGAGATCGGCGGCGGGCGGGTGCAGATTTCGGGCCGCATGACAAGCACCGAGGCGCATGACACCGCCTTGCTGCTGCGCGCCGGTTCACTGGCCGCGCCAATGGAGATCATCGAGGAGCGCACGATCGGCCCGAGCCTGGGTGCAGAGAACATCGCCAAGGGCTTTGACAGCGTGACCTGGGGCTTCCTGGTCATCATCGCGTTCATGTGTGTCTACTACATGATGTTCGGCGTGTTCTCCAGTGTGGCGCTGGGCGTGAACCTGCTGCTGCTGGTGGCGGTGCTGTCCATGCTGCAGGCGACGTTGACCTTGCCCGGTATGGCAGCAATGGCGCTGGCGCTGGGCATGGCGATCGATTCCAATGTGCTGATCAATGAGCGTGTGCGTGAGGAATTGCGCGGAGGCGCCTCGCCGCAGGCGGCCATCAATGCTGGTTACGACCGTGCATGGGGCACCATCTTCGACTCCAACGTGACCACGCTGATTGCCGGCGTCGCCTTGCTGATCTTCGGCTCCGGTCCGGTACGCGGGTTCGCCGTGGTGCACTGCATCGGTATCCTGACCAGCATGTTTTCGGCGGTTTTCTTCTCGCGTGGACTGGTCAACTTCTGGTATGGCCGGGTCAAGAAACTCAAAACGGTGTCGATCGGCACAGTGTGGCGTCCCGACGCCGGAACCGAAGTCGCACCAGCGGCACGACGGAGCTGAACCATGGAATTTTTCAAGTTTCGCAAAGACATTCCGTTCATGCGCCATGCACTGGCACTGAACGTGGTGTCAATCGCGACCTTTGTGCTGGCGGTGTTCTTCCTGTTCCACAAGGGCCTGCATCTGTCGGTCGAGTTCACCGGCGGCACGGTCATGGAGGTGGGGTATTCCCAGGCAGCCGACGTACCCAAGGTGCGTTCGGTCATCTCCGGTCTCGGCTATACCGACGTGCAGGTGCAGAATTTCGGCACGGCGCAGGACGTCATCATTCGGCTGCCGGCACTAAAAGGCGTCAGTTCCGCGCAACAGAGTGAAGTCGCCTTTGCGGCGCTCAAGGCTTCCGATCCGGGCGCCACGCTGCGGCGTCAGGAGTTCGTTGGCCCGCAGGTGGGCGAGGAGCTGGTCACCGACGGACTCAAGGCCCTGGCCATGGTGGTGGTGGGCATCATGCTTTACTTGGCGGTGCGTTTCGAATGGAAATTCGCTGTCGCCGCGATTGTGGCCAACCTGCACGACGTGATTATCATCCTGGGCTTTTTTGCCTTCTTCCAGTGGGAGTTTTCGTTGGCGGTGCTGGCCGCGGTGCTGGCCGTGCTGGGTTATTCTGTCAACGAGTCGGTTGTCATCTTCGACCGGATACGGGAGAACTTCCGCCGTTATCGCAAGATGGATACGGTCGAGATCATCAACAACGCGATCACGTCCACGATCAGTCGCACTATCATTACCCACGGTTCTACCCAGATCATGGTGTTGTCGATGCTGCTTTTCGGCGGACCGACGCTGTATTACTTTGCTTTGGCGCTTACCATCGGTATCCTCTTTGGCATCTACTCATCGGTTTTCGTCGGCGCGGCCATCGCCATGTGGCTGGGAATCAAACGTGAAGACATGGTTAAACCCATAACGCAAAAAGGCGTCGACCCCAACGATCCGAATGCCGGGGCCTCGGTGTAATCGTGCCCTGACCTTATGGCAACAGCATCCTTTTCCAGCCAACGACGCCGACTGGCCGGTGATATCCGGCAACAGTTTGTGGCGGATGCGGTGCGAACCATGGCAGAGCTGGTGTCTGCCATCCAGGAGCGTCTGAGGGTATTGATGGACGAGGCGGTACCGTCGCGCGAGATGCAGGCGCGGCGGGATGCCTGGACCTTCTATCAGCGCAACAAGAATGCATGGCGCGAGGCAGCGGGCAAGGCATGGAACGAGGCTCTGCTGCCGCGGGCCACGATGGAAAAGAGCGACTCGGACGACCTGAGCGGCTTGTCGCTGGTCGGAACCGACGTGGTCGAGAACAAGATCCTGGCGTCCAGGCTGGTGCTGCGGGTGATGGACAAGGTCAGCTCCGAACTCGACGACCTGCGCCTGCGCATACGTTACCTGGAAGACACGGACGAGCTCGATCGGCACGACATCTTGCGGCCGGACGCGCTGATCCTGATCCTGATCGAGGAGTGGGCCGCCTGTGGCATGCCCACCGGCAGCTGGCCGATGGTCAACGATGCGGTGCAAAGTCTGTTGTCGGAGCGGCTCAAGCAGTCCTACCAGAAAGCCAACAAGGGCTTGATCGATAAAGGTGTGATGCCGACCATCGAGCTCAAGGACCGGGTCAAGCACTCGGCGCCGCTAAAGGGTGCGCCCAAGGCTTTCCCGTCTACGCGCCCGCTAGCGAACACACCGTCCAACAGTGGCGACCAGCGCAGTTCTTTCGGGCTGGACTCTGGTGAAAGCACATTTGGAAAAGATTCCCACTCCGCCGGGCGCCGACCGACAGCGCCCTCTGGTGGGGGTCTGCGGGGCGCCGACTCTTCTGGGCGGACCTCCGGTGCTGCACCGGTCACCGGTGGTGGCGCTGGGCCCGAATACGACTCCGGTACGGATTCCCCGCATGGTTTCATACCGGCCAGTGGCGCCCGGATGCCCTCAGGTTCGAATTACGGACAAGACATGGGTGCTGGCGCCCACGACGAAACCCGGATGATGACCTCAATGACGCCCTTGTCACGTGCGAGAATCCGTGCCCAGGGCGTGCTGGGTCAGCTCAAACGCCTGTTGGTGGGGCGTGTCGGGCCGGAGTTCGATGCCACGTCTTATCAGCCTGCATCGCCGGGGCTGGCCGCGGCGATCGCGGTGCGTGCAGGCAGTGGCGCATCCGGTCAGGGAGTGTCCGGAACCCAGTACGAAGACTACAGCTCAGGTGGGGTGGCACAGGTCGCGGTGCGCCTGCGTGAGCAGACCGCCGAACTCAAGAACAAGGCCGAGACCAAGGGCGAGAAGGCCACCATCGAGATCGTGGCACTGATGTTCCAGGCCATCTTGCAGGAAGATCGCATCCCGCCCGCGATCCGGGTCTGGTTCGCGCGCCTGCAGATGCCGGTATTGCGCGTGGCGCTGGCCGAGCCCGATTTCTTTGGCACCGCCAGCCACCCGGCGCGCCAGCTGATCGACCGCATGGGCTCGTGCGTGATGGGTTTTGATGCCAGCGGTATTCAGGGCAGTGCGCTCGAGAAAGAAATCAAGCGTGTTGTGGAGGTGATCGAGCAATACCCTGAAACCGGCAAACGCGTCTATGAACTCGTCTACGCCGAGTTCCAGAAATTTCTTCAGAAGTTCCTGACCGGCACAGGTGCGACGCAGAAAGTGGCCAGTGTTGCGCAGCAGGTGGAGGAGAAAGAGACACTGACGATCCAGTACACGATCGAGATGCGCAACATGCTCAAGGACATCCCGATCCGGGACGAGATCCGCAGCTTCCTGTTCAAGGTCTGGGCCGAAGTGCTGGCGGTGGCTGCGATCCGCAAGGGGCCGCAACACGCCGACACACTCGAATTCAAGCAGACATCGTCGGAGCTGGTCTGGGCGGCCAGCGCCAAGCCGAATCGGGAGGACCGGGCGCGCGTGATCCAGAACCTGCCCAAGCTGTTGCAACGCCTGCGTGCCGGCATGACGCTGCTGGGCATGGCGCCGAGCCAGCAGGATGCACACATCAAGATCGTCAGCGACACGCTGGCGGATGCGTTTTTGTCCAAGACCGAGGCCATCCCCGCGGCCAAGATCGAGGAACTGGCCAAGCGACTGGCCAATCTGGAAGATTTTGTCAGCGAAGACGGCATGGGCGATCTTCCGCTGGATGCCGAAAGCATCGAATTGATGCTGGGCATCGACCCGGCGACCATCGATGTAGTGGCCAATGGTGGCTCCAAGCCCAGCAACGCGATGCTGGCCTGGGCGCGGGAGCTGGAGCTGGGTTCATGGTTCACGCTGGACCACAATGGCCGGATGGTGAAGGTGCAATTCGTCTGGCGCAGCGACCGCAAGCAGCTCAATCTGTTTGCCTCGGCCGATGGCCACAGCTACCTGATCCAGGTCGGACGCCTGGCGGCCTATCTGCAGGCCGGACTGCTGCTGCCGCAGGAAGAAGAGACGCTGACGGTGCGTGCAACCCGCGACGCACTGGCCAAGCTCGAAGCCAATCCGGAGCGCCTGCTGGGCTGACCGCCGGCTCGGTGGAGGATGGTGGGGCGGGGTGTCAGTGGGCGACGCGGTCCTGTGCGTCGTCGCACAGCTCGTCGAGCACCAGCGCGTCGGGCTCTTCGCCGAAACTCCAGTACACCATCAGCACGATGATCTTGAGGTCATCGAGAGCCATCGGCTCGGAGTCGCAGGCCATGGCCCGGTCGACGACGATCTCCCGCATGTGTGGCGCCAGGATGCTGGCATTTTCGAGAAAGCGGATAAAACCCAGGCAGTCCGCTCCGAGCCGGTTCTGTTCGGCCACCGAGAAAACCCGCATGCTCGCGCCCGAGTTTCCGATGGCCTGCCGGTCGGTCTGCTGCGCCCTGCCATCCTGATCGTCCGGCGCCGGCGTCGCGTCAGCGCCTTGGCGCGTGATGCGGGTCGTCGCCAGGCTCAGGCCATTGAGCCAGGCCAACGCGTCCTGGATCTCCTGGGCCTCGAAGCCGACCGCGTTGAGCTTGCGTTCGAGCTGATTCCCTTGGGGGCAGGCATCTCCGCGCCAATAGTTCTCGTAGACAAATACCAACACTTGGAACATAGCGTCAATATAGCGCAGAAATCTGGCGCGTCATTTCCGGCGCCCGGATGTGACCTGTTCAGCTCTGGGCAATACGCTGGAACAGCCCGCCCGGCAAGCGGCCCAACTCGCCGGCCAGCTCCAGCGTCATCAGCTGCGCCTGCAGTTGGGGGGTGCTCAAGCCGGTACGCGCCTGCAACACATCCAGGCTGACCGGGTCGAAGCCCAAGGCCTGCAGCAACCGGGCTTGGTCCGGCTCTGGCGTGTCGGCCGCCGTGCCTGCCGTGTCCGCTGTCGCCGCATCGAACGCATCTGCTTGCGGACCACAAGGCGGCAGGAACCTGAGTTCCTCAAGCACATCCTGCGCTGATTCCACCAACTTGGCACCTTGGCGGATCAGTGCGTGGCAGCCGCGCGACTGTGGCGAGTGGATCGAACCTGGAATCGCAAACACCTCCTTGCCCTGTTCAACCGCCAAACGGGCCGTGATCAGCGAACCCGACTGCAGCGCCGCCTCGACTACAAGCGTGCCTTGCGACAAGGCGGCAATGATGCGGTTGCGGCGCGGGAAGTTCGCGGCCAGTGGCGGTGTGCCGATCGGGTACTCGCTGACTAACATCCCGCGAGCGGCGATGCGCCGGGCCAGTTCGTGGTGGCGCCGCGGATAGACCCGGTCCAGCCCGGTGCCCACGACCGCAATCGTCACGGGTCGGTCGAAGGCAGAGATGCCGCCTTCGAGTGCACCCTCATGGGCGGCCCCGTCAATGCCCAGCGCCAGTCCGGAAACGATGCACAGGCCGCTCTCAGCCAGGGCGTGCGCGAACTGCCGGGCGTTGGTCAGGCCCTGGGGTGTCGGGTTGCGGCTGCCGACCACGGCGATACCCAGGTCGAGCGCCATCGGTCGGTCAGCCCGCGCCAGTACCGAAGCCGCACCCTGCAGATAAAGCATTAGCGGCGGATCCTCGGTGGCCAGCAACGCCGGCGGATAACGCGGATCGGCCAATGTCAATATGGCTTTTGCGCTGCCCGGTGTGTTGTCGTCGTCGCAGGCCTGCAACCAGTCCCAGCTTGCCTGCAGCTGGGCACCCAGGCCTTCGGGTGGGTGGGCCAGCGCCTGGGCCAGTCGCTCACCGACGACCTGGCGCAAGGCAGTCGCCGATTGCGCAAAGATGGAGACAGGCAATCCGAAGCTGGCCAGCAGATTGCGCGCTGTCTGGTTACCCACGCCTGGCGTGAGCGTCAGTCGCAGCCAGGTGGCGAGCTCGGTGCGGTCCATGTCAACGCCCCGGAGTCTGCGCTCAGCCAGGTTGCCGGCGTGACGCCAAGCCTTGTGTCAGCGACATGTTGTCAGGCCAGCATTGGCTAAACGTCGGCCACAGCGTCCGGCCCGTGCCTCAGCGTGGGCTGATCAGGCGGTCGCCGACCCGTACCGGTGAGGTGATTTCGAGCACCAGTGCATACGACACCCGCTCGAAGGTGCGAAACACCATCAGCAGGCCGTTGCGTTCGTCGGGCAATTTGAGCATTGGTCGGTTGCTGTCGGTCTTGTCGACGAGGCGCTCGCCATCGCGCATGATCGCCATCACATGGCCGGGGGCCATGCCGTCGCGGGTGCCCAGATTGACCGCGACCACCTGGTTTTGCGCAGCATTCACCACGGCGCTGCCGTAGACCGACACGATCCGGCCGTTGACGTCCGCCGCCGGCGCCTTGGGCGTATAGCTGACCAGCTCGCGCGGCGGCTCGGGCAAGAGGCGGTCGCCCACGCGCATTTCTTCCTTGGCCGCGACGATGTCGATCGTGGCGGGTGTGATCTCGTTCGTCGTCTTGCCGTCCTTGCCTGCGACACTGTGGGTTGACTCGCTGCGCGCCAGCAAGGCCTTGCCGACATATTGCGCCTCGTAACCCAGCACCTCGCCGGTTCCCGGGTCTTTCAACGGGGTGGCGTCGCGGAAGACGCGAAAAGCTTGCTGCTTGCCAGGCGCATCGAGCAGTGGACTGCCGTTCTGGCCACGCGCGTAAGCGCGGTCACCACGTGTCAGCAAGACGCGGCCGTCCAGGGCCGCCACGATGCGCGGCGCATTGTTCAGCCCCGCCTCGTCGACTACGATCGGCTCTGCCAGGAAGGGTTCGATGGCGCTGGACTTGAGTGCCGGCAGCGGGCCGCTGTCCAGCACCTCATAACGCGTGCGGGGCGATACCTTGATGGTTTCGGTCGGCGCTGGGTCCGTTCCGCTGGCCCCGGCCATGCGCAAGGTGGCGCGGCCGTTCTTGCGCTCGAGCACCAGGCGCTGGCCCGGATAGATCAGGTGCGGATTGCGGATGTCCGAGAGGTTCATGCCCCACAGTTCCGGCCAGCGCCACGGGCTTTTGAGGAAAATTCCGGAGATGCCCCACAAGGTGTCGCCGGATTTGATCAGGTAGCTGTCGGGCGCATCGGGGGCCAACTCGCTCAGCGCCACACCGGCCCGTGCGACCTGGTTTGCCGTGGCACGCTGATCGGGCGTGATGGGGTAGTTTTGCGCAAATGCCGGGCTCTGGAGCCATCCGGCGGCGGCGCTTGTCACCAGCGCCACGGCGACTTTGGATTTGATCGACAATTTCTGGGTCATTGCTTGCTGCATTGTGGGTGCCTCTGACGGCTTCCGGGGCTTGACGACAATCGTGTGGTGGCGCCGGGAGGATCTTGATAAATCACGCACGATTTTGCACTCAAGTCCTTGATTGGGCAACGTTTTCTGTCGTGCACTTATGCCGACCGATGTGAAAATAGCGAAAATAGCGACAACTCTGAAGAGAATCCATGGCTTTATTACCTATTCTTTGTTATCCCGACCCCAAACTGCACAAGGTAGCCAAACCGGTGCAAACGGTCGATGAACGTATCCGTACGCTGGTGGTCAACATGCGCGAGACCATGTACGACGGCAAGGGCATAGGCCTGGCTGCGACGCAGGTGGATGTGCACGAACGTGTCATTGTGATCGACATCTCGGAGGAGCGCGACCAGCCGCTGGTGCTGATCAATCCGGTCATCGTCTGGAACAGCGCCGAGAAGCATGTCAATGAAGAGGGCTGCCTGTCAGTGCCCGGCATATATGACAGTGTCGAGCGCTTCGATTCCGTGCGGGTCCAGGCGCTGGGCGTCGATGGCAAGACGCATACGGTCGAGGCCCATGAAATGCTGGCCGTTTGCATCCAGCACGAGATGGACCATCTGATGGGCAAGGTGTTTGTCGAATACCTGTCGCCGCTCAAGCGCAATCGCATCAAGACCAAGATGCTCAAGTTGCAGCGCGAGGAGCGCGATTGAGGTTGATCTTTGCCGGTACGCCGGCGTTCGCCGCGGTGGCGCTGCACCGCCTGTGCGAAGCCGGGTTCGATGTGGCGCTGGTGCTCACGCAGCCCGACCGTCCGGCAGGGCGCGGCATGAAGCTGCAGCTGTCGCCGGTCAAGGACTATTCCCAGAGGCATTCCATTGCCTTGTGCCAGCCACGCAGCCTGCGGCTGGACGGCCGGTTTGCGGACGATGCTGTGGCCGCGCGCGACGCCATCCTGGCGGCACGGGCGGACGCGATGATCGTCGCGGCCTACGGCCTGATCCTGCCGCAGTGGGTACTCGATGCCATGCAGCAGCGCGACGGTGCTGCGGCCGGCCTGGGTTGCCTCAATATCCACGCGTCATTGTTGCCACGCTGGCGCGGGGCCGCACCTATCCACCGGGCCATCGAGGCCGGCGACCGGGAGACCGGCGTGTGCATCATGCAGATGGATGCCGGTCTCGACACCGGTGCCGTATTGCGCCGCCAGAGTATCCCGATCGACCATGACGGACCCGATGCGGACACCACTGGGCGTTTGCACGACCGGCTGGCCGCCATCGGTGCCGAGTTGCTGGTCCAGGTGCTTGAGGATGCGAAACGGGGCCCGTTGCAGGCGCAGGTACAGGTGGCTGACGGCGTGACCTATGCCGATAAGGTGCAAAAGGCCGACGCCGCGATCGACTGGCACCGCACGGCGGTGCAGGTCAGCTGCAGCATCCGGGCTTTCGATCCAACCCCCGGCGCATGGACAAACTGGGGCGAGGAATTGCTCAAGTTGTGGCGCGTCGCGCCAGTCAATGCCCGGCCGGACCACCAGGCCCCGCCGGGCACCGTGTTGTCGGCCGATGCCAACGGCATCGTGGTCGCCTGTGGCCAGGGCGCCTTGTGCGTGCAGGAACTGCAGCGCGCAGGCGGCAAGCGCCTGGGTTGCGGCGACTTCCTGCGTGGCCTGCCGATGGCCGTTGGCACACGGCTCGGCGCGGTCGCGGAGTCCGGCTGATGTTTTTCCTGCGCGAGAACTACCAGCACCCGGAGTTCCGGGTGGGCGTGCGGGACTTCCTGCGTCCGGCGCCCGGCATTGCGGCCTGGGGCCTGATGACCGGTGTGGCCATGGTGAAGTCCGGCATCGGATTGTTCGAGTCGCTGCTGATGGCCTTGCTGGTGTTCGCCGGCAGTTCGCAACTGGCCTCGATCCCGCTGATTCTGGCCGGCGCACCCTTGTGGGTGATCTGGGCCACCGGCTTTTGCGTCAATCTGCGCTTCGTTGTTTTCAGCCTGCATCTGCACCATTACCTGGCGCACCTGCCGGGATGGCAGCGGGTCACAAGTGGCTACTTTACGGCCGACCTCAGCTATGTGTGGTTTGTGCGCCGATATCCGCATCCCTCGGGCGATGACGCGGGGCGACTGGCCCAGCAGGCCTATCTGGCGGGCAGCAACTTGATGAACTGGGGCTCGTGGGTGGCGTCGAGCCTGGTCGGGATTGCGTTGGCCAATTTTGTGCCGCAAAGCTGGGGTCTGGGTTTTGCCGGCATCCTGTGCCTGATCGGCATCCTGTGCTCGCTGGCGACCACCCGGCTGCGTATGTTGTCGGCCGGTGTGGCCGGCCTGGTTGGAGTGGCGGCCTTCGCCCTGCCGCTCAAGCTCAATATCATCGTGGCCATCGGTGCTGCCGTGATCCTGTGCATGTCGATGGAAAAGCTTCGCCCCCAGAAACTTGAAGGCGCCGGATCATGATGGACATCAACTGGCATACCGTCGTCATCGTGCTCGGCCTGACTGTGGTGACGGTGCTTGCGCGGGGTTTCTTCCTTTTTTCCAATCGCACCTGGTCCCTGCCCCGCTGGGCCCAGCGCGGCCTGCAGTATGCGCCGATTGCCGCGCTGGCGGCCGTGGTGGTGCCGGAGGTGGTCATGGTGAATGGTCAGCTGATGGACACCTGGAAGGACGCGCGACTGTATGCGGCCATCGTCGGTGCGGCGGTCTACTTCTGGCGCAAGGACGTGTTGTTCACCATCGTTGCCGGCATGGCGGTCTATATACCCTTGCACCTGGGTCTGGGTTGGTGAATTGGCGGCGGAACGCGCGCGTCAGTGCCCGACCGGTTTCCACATCAGCAGCGTGTAGCGCTGCTCTCCGGATTGACCTGACTTCGGATCGCGCACCGGGTAAACCAGTTGCCGCACCTGGTCCGGCGTGCCGAACAGCTGGTGCGCGGCCGCGGCGCATGCGGGATCCGGGTCGGTGGCAAACGTCAGGGTGCCGCATACCACCACATGGTTGCCATCGGCCAGGGCCTGGGCGTCGATCCAGGGCGATCAGCCACAAGGCCAGCGCGAGATTGGCCTGGTTGAGCAGGTAGTACATCGCGTCGGTCGTCGGCAGAACCGCAAACCAGGCCGCGGCAATCCAGCCCGACATCGGTGGGTGCTTGTTGGTACCCCATTGCCACTCCTGGCCCCAGGCGAAGGCCTCGACCATGTCGCGGCCGTCCAGCGCGTGGCGCCCGAGCAGGTAGATACCCCACCAGGCCAGGCAAAAGACCAGGATGTAGAGCCATGTGGCGCGTCGGTAAGCGGAGTGGCTGTTGCCAGGCGGGCGCAAGTGAGGGGCGTTCAGTGATGGTGTTGGGCCGGTGCGATCGTAGCCGAGACCGAAGCACCACTGCGACAAACATCACCGTCAGATCGGAGGCGGCCCGTAGGCGACAATCCCGGGCGCAGGCCGGTCTCGTCGTGCCGGATGCGCAGCCAAGTCGCTTGGGCATGTTGCCGGGGCGATGGCGATCGGGCGCAGGCGTCGCAATCCCGTCTCGCCCCGGTTCAAACTCCAGATCTGGAAATCCGATGTCTTCGCGCTTTGAGTCCGTGACCATTTCCGCGCCCGCCCGGGGCTGGCGACCTGCCCTGCTGATCCTGCTCGTCAGTGTCTGGCTGGCATTGGCCGGCAATCTGCCGTTGTGGCGCACCGTCTGGCCGCTGCCCGAGCTGGCCGGTGCCCGTGGCGTGTGGTTTGCGGCCGGCCTTTTCGTCTGGATCGTCGCGGCGCTGCAGATGCTGCTGAGCCTGCTGGCCTGGAAATGGTTGCTGCGACCGGCCCTGCTGCTGCTGCTCATCACGGCTGCCGCCAACAGCTACTTCATGCTGCAATATGGTGTGGTCATTGACGCGACGATGATGGCCAACGTTGCCAACACCGATGTGCGCGAGGTACGCGACCTGCTGTCCTGGACAATGCTGCTGGTCGCGTTGCTGCTGGGCGTGCTCCCGGGCTGGTGGTTGCTGCGTCAGCGGCTGGCCTTTCGTCCGATGTGGCCGCAGGCTTGGCGAAATCTGGCCGGTGCGGCGCTCGGCCTGACGGTGCTGTTGCTGGTGACGCTGCTGATGTTCCAGGACCTGGCCTCGCTGATGCGCAACCACAAGCAGGTGCGCTACCTCGTCAATCCGCTGAACACGGTCTATGCCAGCGGCAAACTGGCCGGCGATGCCCTGTTCCATGTGAACAAGACTCTGCAGCCGATCGGCCTGGACGCACAACTGGGGCCCACCCATGCAGGCGCGAAACGCGTGCCACTGGTGGTGCTGGTGGTCGGCGAGACGGCGCGCGCCGACAATTTTTCGCTTGGCGGATATGCGCGGCAGACCAATCCGCAGCTGGCGCAACTCGCCGCCAGCGGCACCGGCCTGCTCACCTATTACAGCGCAGTCCGCTCGTGTGGCACGAATACCCAGGCGTCGCTGCCGTGCATGTTCTCGCACTTGGGCAAGGAGGCCTTCGAGGCGACGGGTCAACCGTACGAGAATCTGCTTGATGTGCTCCAACGCGCCGGTATGGCGGTGTTGTGGATCGACAACCAGTCGGGCTGCAAGCGCCTGTGCGACCGCGTCGCGCATGTCGACACTTATGGACTCAAACTGCCTGGGCTTTGCGGGGACGGCGAATGCTTCGACGAGATCATGCTGCGCGATCTGGACCAGCGCATCGCGGCGCTTGACCCGGTGCGCGCAGCCCGTGGCGTGGTGCTGGTCATGCACCAGATGGGCAGCCACGGACCGGCCTACTTCCGCCGCAGCCCGCCGGCATTCAAGACCTTCATGCCCGAATGCACCAGCAACGTGTTGCAGGACTGTGCGCGCGAGCATCTGGTCAACGCCTACGACAACACCATTGTGTACACCGATCATGTGCTTGCCGCCGCGGCGCAATGGCTGGCGCGCAAGGCGCAGGGCGGAGCCTTTGACACGGCCATGGTGTATGTCTCGGATCACGGTGAGTCGCTGGGTGAGAACAACTTGTACCTGCATGGTTTGCCCTATGCGCTGGCCCCCGACACCCAGACCCATGTGCCGATGCTCAGCTGGCTGTCGGACGCCATGCGCCAGCGCCTGGCGCTGCGACCGGAGTGTCTGCAGACGCAAGCCGCAGTCGCGCTGCGTCACGACAACCTGTTCCATGCGATGCTGGGCCTGCTCGATGTGCAGACCGCGCTGTATCGTAAGGATCTGGACTGGTTTGCTGCCTGCCGCTGAAGCCTACAATTTGACGCAGGACTGATCACACCGGGCGCCTCGCCGGTTACCGGTGTGGGCGGTGATTGCTGGTGGCCAGGTTGAACGGGAGTGTGGTGTCATGGAATTCATTCGGTTCTCCGATCTTTGTGCGCGCGGCGAAGTGGCCGGCAAACGGGTCTTCATCCGCGCCGACCTCAATGTGCCGCAGGACGACGACGGCAAGATCACGGAAGACACGCGCATCCGCGCGTCGGTCACCTGCATCCGCATGGCCCTGGAGGCCGGTGCCGCGGTCATGGTGACATCGCATCTGGGTCGCCCTTCCGAAGGCAGCTTCACGCCGTCGGATTCACTGGCGCCGGTGGCCGCGCGTCTGGGCGAATTGCTCAAGGAGCCTGTGCCGCTGGTGTCCGACTGGACCGGTGGCTTTCTGCTCGACGGGCGGGCGCTGGAGCCCGGTCAGGTGGTGATGCTGGAGAACTGCCGCCTCAATGTCGGTGAGAAGAAAAACAACGAGACGCTGGCGCGCAAGATGGCCGAGCTGTGTGACATCTTCGTGCACGATGCCTTTGGCACCGCGCATCGGGCCGAAGCCAGCACCTACGGCATTGCGCAGTACGCGCCTGTCGCCTGCGCCGGCCCGCTGCTGGCGGCCGAGATTGATGCCATCACCAAGGCCTTGAAGGCGCCCAAGCGCCCGCTGGTGGCCATCGTGGCCGGCTCCAAGGTCTCGACCAAGCTGACCATCCTCAAGAGCCTGGCTGAGAACGTGGACCAGCTCATCGTCGGCGGCGGCATCGCCAATACCTTCATGCTGGCCGCCGGACTCAAGATTGGCAAGAGTCTGGCTGAGCCCGACCTGCTGGACGAGGCCAAGGCTGTCATTCTGGCGATGACGGCGCGCGGCGCGGCGGTGCCGATCCCCATCGACGTCGTCACTGCCAAGGAGTTCAAGGCCGATGCCAAGGCCACGGTCAAGGCGGCCAATGAAGTGGCCGACGACGACATGATTCTTGATATTGGCCCGCAGACCGCCAGCCAGCTGGCCGAGCAACTCGAAGGCGCGGGCACCATCGTCTGGAACGGGCCGATGGGCGTGTTCGAGTTCGCCGCATTCGAGGCCGGCACCAAGCGCATTGCCAAGGCCATTGCCGAAAGTGAGGGTTTCTCCATCGCCGGTGGCGGCGACACACTGGCGGCCATTGCCAAGTACGGTATCGAGAAAGACATCGACTACATCTCCACCGGAGGTGGTGCCTTCCTCGAGGTGCTGGAAGGCAAGACCTTGCCGGCATTCGAGATACTGGCCAGACGCGCCAAAGGCTGAAAGGGGCGCAGCCCCGCGAGGCGCGCAGCAGCGTGGCCGCGGTGCCGAGCGAAACCGGTTGGTAACCGTTCGATGGGACAATGGCCCGTTCAAAAACGGAGACACCACCATGGTTTTGCGCCGCGCCACCAAGATTGTTGCAACCCTGGGCCCTGCTTCGAGCGATCCGGACCTGCTCGAGCAGATGATCCGCGCAGGCGTCAACGTGGTACGGCTGAATTTCAGCCACGGCACGGCGCAGGACCATATCAACCGGGCGCAACTGGTGCGCGAGGCCGCACATCGCGCCGGGCGCGAGGTGGCCATCATGGCCGATCTGCAAGGCCCGAAGATCCGGGTCGGCAAGTTTGCCGACGGCAAGGTGATGCTCAAGGCGGGCGCCAAGTTCCTGCTCGATGCCACGCGTACCGAGCTGGGCGACGAGAACGCGGTCGGTCTCGACTACAAATCCCTGCCCCGCGAAGTCAAGGCCGGTGACACCTTGCTGCTCAACGACGGACTGATCGTGATTGACGTGCAGGCCGTGCGCGGCGAGCAGGTCCACACCATCGTCAAGATCGGCGGCGAGTTATCCAACAACAAGGGCATCAACAAGATGGGCGGCGGGCTCACGGCGCCGGCGCTGACGGCCAAGGACATGGACGACATCCGCACCGCAATGGGCTTCAAGGCCGACTACGTGGCGGTGAGTTTCCCGAAAAACGCGACCGACATGGAAATGGCGCGCCAGTTGTGCAACGTGGCCGCGGCTGAGATGGACCATCGACCTGGCCTGATCGCGAAGATCGAACGCGCCGAAGCCATTCCCCGACTACTCGAAATATTGCTGGCCAGCGACGGCATCATGGTGGCGCGCGGCGACCTCGCGGTCGAGGTTGGCAATGCGGCGGTGCCGGCGCTGCAGAAACGCATGATCAAGCTGGCGCGTGAGCACGACAAGTTCGTGATCACCGCCACGCAGATGATGGAGTCGATGATCACCAACCCGGTGCCCACCCGCGCCGAAGTCAGTGACGTGGCCAATGCGGTACTCGACGGTACCGACGCGGTGATGCTGTCTGCCGAGACTGCAGCCGGAAAGTATCCGCTGGAGACGGTGGTCGAGATGGCCAAGATCTGCCACGCGGCCGAGTCACATGAGATTGCCAATTTCGAAGCCGACTTCATGGGCAAGACCTTCGGCCGCATCGACCAGTCCATCGCCATGGGTGCCCTGTTCACGGCCTACCACATGGGTGCCAAGGCCATTGTGGCGCTGACTGACAGCGGCTCGACCGCGTTGTGGATGAGCCGTCACCTGATCCAGGTTCCGATCTATGCGCTCACGCCCCGGGTCAGCACGCAGCGCAAGATGGCCATGTACCGCAATGTGCGGCCGCTGCTGATGGACAACAACCTGGACCGCGACACCGCCTTGCAGGAGGCGGAAGACCACTTGAAATCGCGCAACATCGTGCAAAGCGGCGATGTCTACGCCATCACCTGCGGTGAGCCCATGGGCGCGCCGGGTGGCACCAACATGCTCAAGATCTGCCGGGTGGTTTGACGATCCGCAGCGTACGGGCGCCGGGTCCCTCTTTGGCTGGCGTCCCGCAACTGTTCAGGATCCGTCGGGTGATGCGGGTGCGCGCGACCGGCGCGTCGTGCGATATTCGAGCAGACCGTGGGTCAGTGCAGCCACGGTCCAGCAGATCCAGCCGGTCCACAGCGTGTGGCTCAGGTAATGCGCGCCGCGTATTTGCTGTGCCGCTCCGAGTGTGAAACCGGCAACCAGTGTGGCGATGAGCCAGATCCTGGCCGCGCGCGGTGTCTTCTCGCGCAACCAGAAATAACCCGGCAGGAAGGAGAACGCGGCTGACGCATGGCCGGCCGGAAAGCAGCGTCCGGTACCCCCGTCCACCTGCCCCCACTGCCAGTGCGATACGTAGATCGCCGTGCCGCCGAACTCCGCCAGATCCCAGGGGCAACTGGTGTTGTCGGCGTTCTTGAGCACAGTGACGACCAGCAGGCTGAGCATGGCTGCGACAAACATGTGGGCGCGTTGCAGGCGCGTCAGGCTGCGCAGCACGCCGACTGGCCACCAGACCGCGAGCAACAGCAAGAACTGCAGTGCCCAGGCCATGCGGCGCGCGCCTTCGTGCAACACCTTGGTCCACAACCAGTGGTCGCGCAGCGCAAACCCGTTCGATGTACCGAACCAGTGGGCCAGCGGCAGATCCAGCGCGCCCAGATCCCACAGGCCCGCCAAGGCGAACAGTGCGAGCGTCCAGGCCAGGGTGCGGCGGTGTACGTCAGTGGGGGTCTCTATGGGCATGCAAATTGCTGGGCGCGTCGATGGCGACGACTGTGTGCCCTTTGGCGCACGGCCTGCAGTATCGATCAACCGCCAGGGGGCGGGCCGGGCACGGTAAAATTTGCCGGGTTACAGGCCGGTTACCACGTGGCTCCATGCGTGCGGCCTGCGCGATATTCCAATCCAAACAGGGAGTTTCTGCCATGGCACTCGTCTCAATGCGCGAATTGCTGGACCACGCGGCCGTCAACGGCTACGGTATTCCGGCATTCAATGTCAACAATCTGGAGCAGGTGCAGGCAGTTATGTGGGCTGCCGACGAGCTCGGTGCCCCGGTGATCCTGCAGGCCAGCGCCGGCGCCCGCAAATATGCCGGCGAGCCGTTCATCAAGCACCTGATCTCGGCCGCGGTCGAGTCCTACCCCCATATTCCGCTGGTCATGCACCAGGACCACGGTCAGAGTCCTGAAGTGTGCAAGGGCGCGATCGACTTGGGATTCAGCTCGGTCATGATGGACGGATCGTTAGAGGCCGATGGCAAGACCATCGCCAGCTACGAGTACAACGTCCAGGTCACGCGCAAGGTGGTGGACATGGCGCATGCCACCGGCGTCACGGTCGAAGGCGAACTCGGCTGCCTGGGCTCGCTCGAGACCATGCGTGGCGACAAGGAAGACGGCCACGGCACCGAGTCGACGATGACGCGTGAGCAGCTGCTGACCGACCCGGAGCAGGCGGCCGACTTTGTGCGCCGCACCCAGCTCGACGCGCTGGCCATTGCCATCGGCACCAGCCACGGCGCCTACAAGTTCACGCGCAAACCCACCGGCGACATCCTGGCGATCGAGCGCATCAAGGAAATCCACCGTCGCCTGCCCAATACCCACCTGGTCATGCATGGTTCCTCGTCGGTGCCGCAAGAGCTGCTGGCCATCATTCGCCAGTACGGCGGCGACATGAAGGAAACCTACGGCGTGCCGGTCGAGGAGATCCAGAAGGCGATCCAGTTCGGCGTGCGCAAGATCAATATCGACACCGATGTGCGCCTGGCAATGACCGGCGCGGTGCGCAAATACATGGCCGAGAACCCCGAAAAATTCGACCCGCGCGACTGGCTCAAGCCGGCCCGTGAGGCGGCCAAGCAGATCTGCAAGCAGCGGTACCTGGAGTTTGGCTGCGAAGGCCAGGGTAGCAAGATCAAAGGCAACAGCCTGAAGTACGTGGCCGGGCAATACGCACGCGGGGAACTGGCACAGGTCGTCCAGTAGGGCGATCCGGTTGGCCGCCTACGGGTGGCTGCTGGTGTGTCGGCACAGCCTAAAATCGGCCGATGTCCGACGCTTTAACCGCCCTTCACACCTCCCGCATCCAATCGCTGCCGCTGCTCGCGCGTGGCAAGGTGCGCGACAACTACGCGGTCGGCGACGACCGCATCCTGATGGTCGCCAGCGACCGGCTGAGCGCCTTTGATGTGGTGCTGGACCAGCCGATTCCCGGCAAGGGCGCGCTGCTCACGCAGATGGCGCTGTTCTGGTTCGACAAGCTCGGCGCGATCTGCCCCAATCATCTGACCGGTGCGCAGCCGGAATCTGTCGTTTCCGAGGCTGAAAAGGCGCAGGTGCGCGATCGCTCGATGCTGGTGCAGCGGCTGCGTCCGCTGCCGGTCGAGGCGGTGGTGCGCGGTTATCTGGCTGGCAGCGGCTGGAAGGAATACCAGGAAAATCAGGCGGTCTGCGGTGTTGCATTGCCTGCCGGTCTGCGCAATGCGTCCAGGTTGCCGGCGCCGATCTATACGCCGGCGGCCAAGGCCGCGGCGGGCGAACATGACGAGAACATCACCTACGCGCGCACGGTCGAGATGATCGGCCCGGAGCTGGCGGCGCAGATGCGCGACACCAGCATTGCCCTGTACCAGGCGGGCGCGGCGATCGCGCTGGCCAAGGGCATCATCATTGCCGACACCAAGTTCGAGTTCGGTCTGGACGCGCAGGGTCGCATGGTGCTGATGGACGAGGTCATGACCCCGGATTCATCGCGCTTCTGGCCGCTTGAGGATTACACGGAGGGCAGCAACCCGCCGAGTTACGACAAGCAGTTCGTGCGCGACTGGCTGGAGCAAGTGCGTATCGACGGCCAACCCTGGAACAAGCGCGCACCAGCGCCGGCACTGCCGGCCGAAGTGGCCAAGGCCACGGCGGCGCGTTACAGGGAAGCGCTGGAACGCCTGACCCGGGACGATTGAGGCGTCCGCTGCGCCGGCCCCCCATGGCTGCAGGTCATTGCCGGAGGCCATCGGCCCGGCTTTTCCGCTTAGCTCAGCACCACGCTGCTCAGGCGGCGGCGGTAGGTGGCGACCACCGGGTCCACCGGAGGAATCTGGCCGTCGGCGACCTTGACCGGCGGCGGCTCGATGATGTCCAGGATGGCCACGAAGGTCTTGCGCGCCAGTTCCTCGTTCCAGGCCTTGTCGCGCATCAGGATCTCGAGTAGTTCGTCCATGGCGTCGGTCCAGGCCTGGGACGCCATCAGCAGCCGGGCCTTGCCGAAGCGGGCATCGAAGTCGCGCTTGCCGGCGGCAATACGCGTCTCGAAGCCGGCCAGTGCGGCGTCAGGTTCACCTTGTTCGGTTGCGAAGTCGATGGCCGAGATCCAGTGTTGCAGGGATTCAATGCGCCGCACCAGCGCAATGCGTGGCAGGGCCGGTGCCAGCGCGGCCTTGGCCTCTACCAGCATGCCCGACTGCAGCAGAAACTTGACGTAGGCAAAACGTGCGTCGTCATCGTCCGGTTTTTGCAGCACAGCCTGTTGCAGCGTCTCGTGCTGCACCTGCGGATCATTGGCGTCGGGTGCATCGGCTATTGATTCGGACGTGACCTCGGCCTCCAGAATGTCGGTCGGCGGCAGGTTCTTGTCCAGGAAAGCCTTGAGCTGGCCCTCGGGCACGGCGCCCATGAAGCCGTCCACCGGCTTGCCGTCGATCAACAGCACGCAGGTCGGAATGCTGCGGATGCCGAAGGCCTGGCTGATTTCCTGCTCTTGGTCGGAGTCGATCTTGACCAGCTTGAAGCGTCCCTGGTAGTCGGTTTCCAGCTTTTCCAGCAGCGGCCCGATCACCTTGCAGGGGCCGCACCACGGCGCCCAAAAGTCAACGAGGACGGGTGTATTCATCGATGCTTCGATGACTTCGAGGTCAAAATTGGCGGAGGTGACGTTGATCATTGTGGAATTGCGGGCGATGACAAAGGACTGACTAAAATTGGGTGGAGGACGGAAGGCCGGCACACAGCGAGGGCCACTACTCCGGTCTCACCACCACCATGAAACTTTCAATAGGTGTGGTCATGGGCTCCAGTTCTGACTGGGACACCATGCAACACGCAGCACAGATTCTCCAACAGTTTGGAATCGGGCACGAAACCCGCGTGGTTTCGGCCCATCGCATGCCAGACGACATGTTCGCATATGCCGAGCAGGCACGCGCGCGCGGCCTCAAGGCGATCATTGCCGGGGCCGGCGGCGCAGCCCATCTGCCCGGCATGCTGGCGGCCAAGACCACCGTGCCGGTGCTCGGCGTTCCGGTGGCGAGCAAGCACCTGTCGGGCGTCGACTCGCTGCACAGCATCGTGCAGATGCCCAAGGGCATTCCGGTCGCCACCTTTGCCATCGGCGTTGCTGGCGCGGCCAACGCGGCGCTGTTTGCCGTCGCCTTGCTGGCCAATGAAGACCCTGCGCTGGCCCAACGCCTGGACGCGTTCCGTGCCGAGCAGACCCGCGCCGCGCGTGCCATGGTGGTGCCGCCGGAGTCCGATGCGCCCATGGTCACACCGGGTACGGCATCATGAGCCGGCAACAAGCAGGCACCTCGGTGCGCCGGCCATGCTGAACCAGGCCATTCTTCCGGGCACGACGGCGAGCGGCCAGCAGACCACGCTGGGCGTCATGGGCGGTGGCCAACTGGGCCGCATGTTTGTGCATGCTGCGCAGCGCATGGGGTATTTCACGGCGGTGCTCGACCCCGATCCGGCGAGTCCGGCCGGCTTGGTCAGCCACTTCCATATCCAGGCGGACTACCTGGACGAGCAGGCCCTGGCGCAGATGATGCAGCGCTGCGCTGCCATCACCACGGAATTCGAGAACGTGCCGTCAGGTGCGATGTTCACGCTCGGTGCCCATCGGCCGGTCGCGCCTTCGGCCCAGTCGCTGGCGATTGCCCAAGATCGGATTCGCGAGAAGGCGCATTTCAAGGCCTGCGGCGTGGCGACCGCGCCCTACGCAGTGATCACCAGCGAGGCCGAACTGGCGGGCGTGGACGACGCCCTGTTGCCCGGCATCCTCAAGACCGCCCGACTCGGTTATGACGGCAAGGGCCAGGTTCGGGTGCGCGATCGGGCCGAACTGGCGGTGGCCTGGGCTGGACTCAAGTCCGTCGCCTGTGTGCTCGAGCGCCAATTGGAGCTGCTGTCCGAGTGTTCGGTACTGGTGGCGCGCGGCTGGGACGGCGACATGGTGAATTTTCCGGTGCAGCGCAATTTGCATCGCGACGGCATTCTGACCATGACGGAAGTGTTTGAAGACAACCTGGCGCCGGCCTTGGCCGAACGTGCCCGCGATGCCGCCCGCGCCGTGGCGCAGCAGCTGCAATACGTTGGCGTGTTGTGTGTCGAGTTCTTCGTGGTCGCGCAGGAGGGTGGCGACACTTTGCTGGTCAACGAGATCGCACCCCGCCCGCACAACAGCGGTCACTACACGCTGGACGCCTGCGACCAGTCGCAATTCGATCTGCAGGTGCATACCTTGGTAGGCTTGCCTTTGATTCCGCCGCGCCAGCACAGTCCGGCGGTCATGCTGAACCTGCTGGGCGACCTGTGGTACGACGCACCCGGCCATCCGGGCGGCGACAAAGCGCGACCGCCCGACTGGGCGGCGGTTTTGGCCCTGCCGGGGGCGCATCTGCATCTGTACGGCAAGCTGCGGGCCAGCCGTGGCCGCAAGATGGGCCACCTGACGATTACCGCGGCGACGGCTGACCAGGCCCGTGCCACGGCGCAGCAGGCTGCCGCCTTGCTCGGCATCGCCCTGGCGTGAGCAGGCACTGACGTGATACTGGACGGGCGCTCGGCGGAGGCGCTGGCACAGGCCGCTGCGGCGCTGCAGGGCGGTGCGCTGGTCGCGTTTCCGACCGAGACGGTGTATGGGCTGGGCGCAGATGCCTCTGTTGACGCCGCCGTGGCCCAGGTGTTCAGCGCCAAGGGCCGTCCCAGCGACCACCCGTTGATCGTGCATGTGGACGACACAAGCAAGGGCGCGGCCGGCGTGGCCCATTTTGCCGCTGAGGTGCCGGACTATGCCCATGCCTTGATGCAGTCGTTCTGGCCGGGTCCGCTGACGCTGATCCTGCGGCGTCGCCCGGGTGTTGGTGGTGCGGCGGCGGGCGGCCAGGATTCGATCGGTCTGCGTTGTCCGGATCATCCGGTGGCCCAGGCCTTGCTGCATGCCTGCCGCGCGCTGGGCGTGATGGGGCTGGCTGGGCCGAGCGCCAATCAGTTCGGCCGCGTCAGCCCGACCACGGCGGCGCATGTGCAAGGCGAATTCGGAGCCGATCTGCTGATCCTCGATGGCGGCGCCTGTGGTGTCGGCATCGAGTCGACAATTGTTGACTGCACCCGGGGGGCGCCGGTGCTACTGCGCCCGGGCGCGATTCACATCGCGCAACTCGCGGCGGTCGCGGGCCGACCAGTGTTGTCCGATCAGCCCCTTGCCGGCCAGGCGCCGGCGCCGAGGGCCTCCGGGACCTTGCTCGCGCACTACGCGCCACGCGCCAGGCTGCGCCTGATGGATGGCCGGGCACTGCAGACGGCACTCGATGTGCTGGGTGCGGAGATGACGACTGCGGCGCAACCAGGGCCGGTGATCGCCACCTATGCGCGTTCGCCGCTGCGTTCACGCTCCAGCGGCGTATTGCAGCGGCGCATGCCCGACGACGCTGCCGCTACGGCCCGGCAACTGTTTGCCGTGTTGCGTGAATTTGATGATCAGGGAGTCAAGCTGATATGGGTCGAAACCCCGCCGGATGGCCCGGAGTGGGATGGCGTGCGCGATCGCCTGCAACGCGCTGCTGCTGCGTGACGAAAAACAGCGGGACTGTTTGAGCCGCTGGTGGCCGGTGTTGTGCGGGCTTTCCCCGTTGCTGAGTCTGCGCTACCAGACCGCTCACTGAAGTACCTTGCCCTTCGGGCTGCGGTGCGAGCTTGCTTGGGAGCGGCCCGGCGCGGCGCTCATCGGAACACCTCCGCCCTTCGGGCTGCGGTGCGAGCTTGCTTGGGAGCGGCCCGGCGCGGCGCTCATTCGCTCGCTGGCAAGCTGTCAGATCGACCCTGAAAACGCAGCTTCATCCCCAGGATGACGCCTGCCAGGGCCAGTGTGACCGCATTGGCAATGATGATGGGCCAGGCGGCCGTCAACACCCCATAAGCGAGCCAGAGGGACACGCCCGCCACGAAGATCAGGTACATGCCCAGCGAGATGCCGCGCACGTCACGGGTACGAAACGTGTACCAGGCCTGCGGCAGAAAACTGGCCGTCGTCAGGGTCGCGGCGGCATATCCAATGGTTTCGCTGGAAATCATGGCGCGCATTGTCCATCAGCGCCGCCTTGTCCGCTGGCATCAGTTGTCCTTGACCACCCAGTCGAGCAATTTATCGATGGCGGCGCGGCTGGCGCCGGCATTGGCGTGGTTGGTCATCAGCACAACGACATAACGCCGGCCGCTGTTGGCCAGCACATAACCGGCCACGGCGGTGACGTCGCGCAGACTGCCGGTCTTGAGATGGGCGCTGCCCACCGCGCCCGAGCGGTTGCGGCGCATCGTGCCGTCGATGCCGGCAATCGGCAGTGAGGCCATCAGTTCCGGCATCCACGGCGACTGGTAGGCGGTTTGCAGCAGTCGACCCAGCGCCATCGCGCTGCTGCGCGCACTGCGCGACAGGCCGGCGCCGTTGTCGACCAGTGGCATGTCGACGGACCCGCCGATGCGATCGCGCCACCATTGCTGCACCACGTCACGTGAGGCAGCGAAGGACGCTGGCACACCGGTTGGGACATCCGCCGCGGCGGCAGACTTGTCGATGGCGCGGCCACCCGGCAAGCTCAGGCTGAGAAACAGCTGCTGCGCCATCACGTTGTTGCTGTATTTGTTGACGTCGCGGACCACTTCGGCCAGCGTGGGCGAACCGACTTCGAACACGGCCGGCCCTGCTGCGACCGGCACCGTACCGTCGCGCACACTGCCGGCCAGCTGCCCGCCCACCTCGCGCCACATGCCCTCGACCGCCCGGGCCGCATAAACCTGTGCATCGGGCCAGGCCACAGGCCAGGTGCGCTCCAGGCAGGCTGCCGGATAGCTGCCGGCAAAGCGGACCTGAGCCGGATCCGAGAAGTCGGCGCGCAGACTGCCGCGATAGTCGCCACAGCCGCCGGTCGTGAGCAAGGGCACGGACGACGGAATCGTGACGCCAGCGAGCGGCGGGTCGACGTGGATGCGCGCCAGGTTAGCGGCGCGGTCGACGACAAAGGTCATCAGGATCGACTTGTAGTTCAGCAGCAAGGCGTCGGGCGCGGCGTTGTAAGGGCGCAGCGGCTCGCCGTCGAAGCCGCCGGGGTCGGTGGGAGCCAGGGCAAAGGCCGAGCGATCAAGCACGATGTCGCCGTTGATGCGGTTGATGCCCAGGCTGCGCACCCGGCGCATCAGCTGCCACAGGCGTTCGCTGACCATGGTGGGGTCGCCCTGGCCCTTGATATACAGGTTGCCCTCCAGCCGGCCATCGCGCACCGGGCCGTCGGCAAACACCGATGTGGTCCAGTTGTATGCCGGTCCTAGCAGGTCCAGCGCCGCGGCCGTAGTGACCACCTTCATCACCGAGGCCGGATTCATCGGCACATCGACCCGGTGGCTCACCCGGGGAGCCTCCTTGCCTTGGGCGTCGACCACCAGCACCGCGACCGCATCGCGCGGCAGCTTGGCCCGTGCCAGCGCGGCATCGACCTCGGGCGGCAAGCCCTGCGCCGTTGCGGCCACGGCGATGGACCACAGGGCCGCGAGCCGTGCGGCGGCCGCCAATGCCGGGCCCATGCGCGCACGCCCAGGCCCGACCGCGGTTTTGCAGAGGTATCGATCATCCGGCGTGCAGCGCGAAACCAGGGGGCCGCGAAGTGTCATGTCCATCGCGCCAGTCTACAACCCGTGTGCAACCGATAATCCGGCGATGCGCCTGTTCAAGCCCCTTTCTGCGCAAGCCATAGGCGTTGCCGCCGCCCTGGTCACGATCCTCATCTGGACCTCGTTCATCGTGATTGCCCGTGCCACGGCTGATCCGTCACGCGGCGGTGCGCTCAATCCTTTCGATATCGCCTTCGCGCGCCTGCTCGGCGCCGGCATGGTGCTGCTGCCTGTCGGTTGGTGGATGGTGCGGCGCGACCGTGCGCGCAATCGCGGCGCGTCGTCGATGTTTGGTTTTTCGCCGCTGCCGCTCAAGCAGACGGTGGTCGTCGGGTTTTTCGGGGGCCTGCTGTATGCCGTGCTCGCCTATAGCGGTTTCGTGTATGCCCCAGCCGGCCATGCGGCGGTGCTGATGCCGGGCAGCTTGCCCCTGTGGACCACCATTCTGGCGGCCTTGTTTCTGGGCAACCGGATCACGCTGGTCCGGGCGGTCGGCCTGGCGCTGATCGTCGCCGGTGATGTACTGGTCGGCGGCTCCAGCCTGTTGGGGGCTTTTGACGGCGGCGAGGTCTGGAAAGGCGACATCCTGTTCATGGCGGCGGCCTTGTGCTGGGCCTGCTACAGCGTGCTGGCCCGTCACTATGCGCTGGATGCGGTGCGTGCGACCGTGGCCATCACCGTGTTCGGGTTCTTTATGTACGTGCCGGTTTACGGCATATTGTTGTGGCAGGAACTGGTGCCGGGCCGGTTTCTGCAGGCGCCGGTGGGACAGGTTTTGTTCCAGATGACGTTCCAGGGCCTGGGATCGGTGGCGATTGCCGGCGTGACCTTCACCCGCATGATCCAGCATTTCGGGCCGGTACGATCCACCATGATGACGTCGGTGGTGCCGGGTCTGGCCGCCATATCGGCGGTGTTGATTCTGGATGAACCCTTGCATTGGAACCTGGCCATCGGACTGGCCCTGGTCACCCTGGGGATTGGGTTTGGCGTGCGTGCGGGGCCGGCGCCCGTCCCGCTCAGGGTGACACTGCCCGTATCCCCGACCCGTTCCTGACCCGGATGATGTCCTGATGCCCATTCTTGCTTTTGACACCAGTACCGACCGGATGTCGATTGCGCTCGGCCGAACGGTCGACGGTGCAGAGCGCGTCTGGTCATTCGAGGCGCAAGGCGGGGCCCAGTCCTCGCACACGCTGCTTCCTGCCATCCTGGACCTGATGGCGCAAGCCGAGCTGACGCTGGCCGAACTCGACGCCATTGCCTTCGGACGGGGACCGGGCGCTTTCACCGGTTTGCGTACTGCTTGTGCGGTGGCCCAGGGGCTGGCGTTTGGCGCCCGAGCCCGCACTGGCGGTGCGCCGGCTCCATTGCTGCCGCTCGATTCGCTGCTGGTGTTGGCCGAGCAGGCGCGCCTGCAACATGCACCCGAGACCGCGCGCTGGCAGGTGCTGGCCATGCTCGATGCGCGTATGGACGAAGTCTATGCCGGTAGCTATCTGTGGGAGCAAGGTGCCTGGCAGACCTTGACCGGCCCGGTGCTGGCCAGTCCGCAAGACCTTCAGGTGGGGACCTGCGCGGCGCTGGCGGGCAATGTATTTGCCCACTATGGCGATCGGCTGCCCGATGCCGACCGCTTGCCGCGGTTCACCGCCTTGCCCGAGGCCCGTGCCATGCTGCGTCTGGCGCCAGGCCTGCTGGCGCGGGGCCACGCGGTCGACCCCGCGCTGGCGCTTCCGGTCTATATCCGCGATAAAGTGGCGTCCACCACCGCCGAACGCGCAGCCGCCCATGCGGCGGCGGTCGGCGCATCCACCAGCAGACCATGAGCGCCGTACGCCAGGCGCCAGAGGCGCAGTTCGAACCGTTGACGCTGGCGCAGCTGCCCGCGGTGCTGCGCATCGAGAATGAGGCCTACGCCCATCCGTGGACCGAGGCCAATTTCAGCGATGCGCTCGGCGCCGGGTATCAGGCCCAGATGCTTGCGGCGGCCGGTGAGTTGCTGGGCTATTTTGTGGCCATGAAAGGTGTCGAAGAAGTCCACCTGCTCAACATCACGGTGACACCGCAATACCAGGGCCAGGGCTGGGCCCGGCTGATGCTCGAGGCGTTGGCGATCTGGGCACGCGGCGAAGGCGCGTTGTGGTTGTGGCTGGAGGTGCGGGCGGGCAATTTGCGCGCGATCCAGGTGTATGAACATCATGGATTTCTGCGTGTCGGCCAGCGCAAGGCCTATTACCCGGCAGGGCTGGGCAAACGCGAAGATGCCATCGTCATGAGCATGCGCCTGTGAACAAAACCCGCCACCTGACGTTGCCGTGGCAACGCAACGAACGGCTTTTTGCCGAGCCCGTATTGCATCGCTCTGCAGCAGGCCCGGTTGGGTACTCGGAGGTTTTCCCGTGAGGTTGGATCTGGATGCACGCCAGCGTGCCATGCTGCTGGAGATGGGCGTGCGGGTCTGGTGGCCGAGTGCAGATCGGGCGGCGCCGGAGCCTTTGCCCCGGATGCCGGACGCGCAAGTGGGGCAAGCCGCACGCGTGGCGACGGCGGCCGGTGCTGCCGCGCCCTCGCCGGCCATTGTGTTCGGGCCTTCGCCAGTTGCCGTTGGCGTGGCGATGCCACCCCCGATGCGGACAATGCCCGCCAGCCCGGTCGATCAGCTGGACTGGCCGTTGCTGGCCCAGGCGGTGCAGGCCTGCACCGCCTGTGGTTTGTGCGAGGGGCGCAAGGCGCCGGTGTTTGTCAGCGATCCGGCGCCAACCCAGGCTGACTGGCTGATCGTGGGCGAAGCGCCGGACGAACAAGAAGAGCGTGCCGGTTCACCCTTTGTCGGCGAGGCCGGTCAGTTGCTCGACAACATGCTGCGTGCGGTGCAATGCCAGCGCGATGGCCAGGGCCGGGGCGGTGCGCGCTTGACTCCTGTGGTCAAGTGCCGACCGGCGATCGTGCGCCCGCCGACGGTCGACGAACTGGCGCAATGCGCGGTGTTCCTGCGCCGCGAGATCGCATTGACCCGGCCCCGCGTGATTCTGGCAATGGGACGATTTGCCGCCATGTCCTTGCTGGCCGATGACTATCCCCAGGTGTTGCAGATGCCGCTGGGCCAGCTGCGGGGCGGCGAATTCCAGGTGAACGGCGTTCCGGTGGTGGTTACCTACCATCCGGTCAAGCTGCTGCGTGCGCCGCAGGAGAAAGCCAATGCCTGGGTCGACCTGTGCCGGGCGCGCAAGCTCGCGCATGATCCGGCCTGACGCAAGTCCTAGCTGGCCCGGTCGGGCCGTTGCGTCCGGGACCGGCCACTAGAATCAGGGGTCTCCCTCCCTGGCACTGCACCATGACCTTCGTCGACATGCTCGCTGACGCCGAGCGCCGCCATCAGTCCCTTTTGTGCGTCGGACTGGACCCCGAACCCTCGCGCTTTCCGGCCCATCTCAAAGGGGATGCCGGACGTATCTACGACTTCTGCGCCGCCATCGTGGACGCCACTGCCGATCTGGTGCTGGCATTCAAACCCCAGATCGCTTACTTCGCGGCGCACCGGGCCGAAGCCCAGCTGGAAAAACTCATTGCCCATATGCGCAAAGCCGCGCCGCAGGTGCCGGTGATCCTGGATGCCAAACGCGGCGACATCGGCTCCACCGCGGAGCAATACGCCATCGAGGTGTTCGAGCGTTATGGCGCCGATGCGGTCACCTTGTCGCCGTTCATGGGGTTCGACTCGGTGGAGCCCTATCTGCGGCGCCACGGCAAGGGCGCCTTCCTGTTGTGCCGCACCTCCAATGCGGGTGGTGACGACCTGCAGAACCAGCGCCTGGCCACCATCGAAGGTCAGCCGCTGCTGTACGAACACCTGGCCGCCCTGGCGCAAGGGCCATGGAACATCAATGGCCAGCTCGGTCTGGTCGTGGGTGCCACCTACCCGGCCGAAATTGCCCGGGTGCGCGAAATCGCGCCGACGCTACCGATGCTGGTCCCCGGCGTGGGCGCACAAGGCGGCGATGCGGTGGCCACGGTGCGTGCGGGTCTGCGCGTCGCGCAAGACGGCCGTACCACGGGCGCCATCGTCGTCAATTCGTCGCGTGCCATCCTGTATGCCGGGTCCGGCGCGGATTTTGCTGCGGCCGCACGCAATGAGGCACAGCGCACGCGGGATGTGTTGCGGCAGGCGGCTGCGAGCTGATCGCCAAAGCGGTGGTGCACAGGACACCGGTGTTTATCATGAAGCCCTTGCGCAGCCCTTTGTTGCGACACATGGTTTTCGCGGAGACACGACATGGCACCTCTTGCATCGAGCGCAATCACTGACAGTCCCCAGTGGCAGGGCGATGGCACCAGCCGGATCCCGTTTTCGGTCTACACCAGTGATCAATTGCACCGGCGAGAACTGGAGCGCTTTTTCTACCGCAAGCATTGGAGCTATGTCGGCCTGGAGGCTGAGATTCCCAATCCGGGTGATTTCAAGCGCACCGTTGTCGGCGAACGTTCGGTGCTGCTGGTGCGTGACAAGCAGGGTGCGATCCATGTGGTTGAAAACGTCTGCGCCCACCGTGGCATGCAGTTCTGCCGCGAGCGCCACGGCAATCGCAGCGAGTTCACCTGCCCCTACCACCAATGGAGTTACACCTTGTCGGGCGATCTGCAAGGGGTTCCGTTTCGCCGAGGCGTGCGCCAGGATGGCAAGGTCAACGGCGGCATGCCGGCCGACTTTGACCTCAAGCAGAATGGACTGACGCAGCTCAAGGTCGCCTGTCGCGGCGGCGTGGTGTTCGCCTCGTTCGACCACGACGTGGAGTCGCTGGAAGACTTCATGGGCCCGGCGATCCTGCAGTATTTCGACCGCTTGTTCAACGGCCGCAAACTGAAGATCCTGGGCTATAACCGCCAGCGGATTCCGGGTAACTGGAAGCTGATGCAGGAGAACATCAAGGACCCTTACCACCCGGGCCTGCTGCACACCTGGTTTGTCACTTTCGGCTTGTGGCGCGCCGATAACAAGTCCGAACTCAAGATGGACAAACACCACCGCCACGCGGCCATGATTTCCACGCGCGGCCAGTCCGGCAAGGCCGACCAGGTCACGCAGGTGTCGAGCTTCAAGGAAAGCATGCAGCTGCAGGACGACCGCTTCCTGGACATCGTGCCCGAAGCCTGGTGGGGCGGCCCGAGCGCGGTGATGACGACGCTGTTTCCCAGCGTGATCCTGCAGCAGCAGGTCAACAGTGTGTCGACCCGGCATATCCAGCCCGATGGTCACGGCGCGTTCAACTTCGAGTGGACCCATTTCGGCTTCGAGGACGACGACGCGGCGATGACCAAGCGCCGGCTGCGCCAGGCGAACCTGTTCGGCCCGGCCGGGTTCGTATCGGCCGATGACGGCGAGGTGATTGAGTTCTCGCAACGGGCGTTCGAGAGCAAGCCGGCGCACCACACGCTGGCCGAACTCGGCGGGCGCGAGGTCGGAGATACCGATCACATGGTCACCGAGACGCTGATCCGCGGCATGTACCGGTATTGGCGCGAGGTGATGGAGGACGGGAAATGAGCACGGCTACCCGCGCGGTTTTCAGTACCACCTCCGGGGACGCCGATGCAGGCACCCGCAAACCGCCGCGTCTCGATCCGCAGGACTATCAGGATCTGACGCAGATGCTCGCCACCTACGCGGCGCTTGTTGACGCTGCCGATTGGGATGCCTGGGTCGCGATGTTCACCGACGACTGCATTTATAAGCTGATTCCGCGTGAGAACTTCGAGCGAGGTCTACCGCTGGCGACGATGGATTTCGAGAGCAAGGGCATGCTCATGGACCGCGCCTACGCCATACGCGAAACGCTGTTCCACGATCCGTATTACCAGCGCCATGTGGTGAGCGCACCCAGGGTGCTGGAGGCCAGCCTTGACCGCATCGTTTGCGAGTCCAACTACTCGGTGTTCCGCACCAAGCTGTCGGAACTCACGACTGTGTTCAATGTCGGGCGTTATCTGGACACGGTGGTGCGGACGGAGTCGGGCTGGCGGTTTGCGTCTAAGCTGTGCATCTATGACAGCGAGATGATTCCGAACTCGATCATCTATCCGATCTAGCGTCGACCATGGCCTGCGCGCGTGGCCTCAGCTGCGCGTCGGCGCAGCGCTACTGTTTTCCTGCAGCTTGCCCACCACCTGGAAGCACCACCACATGCCAAACAGGCCGAACGCGATCACGCCCAGGCCGTAACCTGCCAGCGCGCCTTTGGCGCCGAACCAGGACTGGCCGAGCCAGACGAAGGGGATCACGCCCAGCGTGGAGCGGCCCCAGTTCAGCGCGGTGGAGTAAAACGCAAAGCCCAGGTTGTTGAACGCCGCATTGGCGACAAACAGCGCGCCGTTGAACAGGAAGCTGCCGGCGACAAAGATGCAGAAGAACACGATTAGTTCGCGCGCCAGGCCGTGAGACTGGAAGAGATCAGCGATCCAGCCACTGCCCAGCGCCAGCAGGATCCAGACTGTGAGCGAGTAGATCAGCGTGACCTTGAGCGCATCCCGCACGGTGGCGGTGACGCGGTCGAAGCGCTGGGCGCCGAAGTTCTGCCCGATGATCGGGCCGATGGCGCCAGAGAGCGCGAACAGCACACCGAACGCGACCGGGATGATGCGTTGGATCACGGTCCAGCCGGCGATGGCTTCGTCGCCGTAGGATGAGATGGCATTTGTGACGAAGGCATTGCCCACCGGTGTGGCAATTTGCGTCAGCACGGCGGGCATGGCAATCATCATGAAAGGTGCCAGTTCGCGCAGCACCAGCGCCGCGTGGGGTTTGGCGATCAGCTGGTGCACGCGCCACAGGCCGTGCAGACCGATCACCACCATGGCCGCGCGCACGATGACGGTGGCAATCGCCACGCCAGTCAAGCCCATGTCGAGTCCGAGAATCAGCAGCGGGTCCATGACCAGTGCGGTGGCGGCCGCGCCCAGCGTGACGTACATGGCACGGCGTGCGTCGCCAGTGGCGCGCAGCAGTCCGGACAGGCACATGCCGACACCCAGCAGTGGCCATGAGGGCAACACGATGCGCATCAGCGAGGCGGCCCGCTCCAGCGTCTGGCCGCGTGCGCCCAGCAGGTGCAGCGCCGGATCGAGCAGGGGCCAGGCGACCAAGGCCAGCAACGACATGCAGACGCCGACGATGATCAGTGACGCGCCGGCGATCTGGCGCGCCTGCGCCGTTTGCCCACGCCCGAGCGCGCGCGAGGTCAACGCGGTAGCGGCAATCGACAGGCCGATCGACATCGACGTGGCCAGGAACAGCAAGGTGGTTGCATAACCCAGCGCGGCCGTCAGCTCGGGTTGGTGCAGCAGCGTGATGTAAAACAGGTTCAGCGCATCCACCGCGAACACCGCCACCAGGCCGATCGAGCCGGCGGCGGTCATGCGGATCACATGGCCCAGCGTCGAGCCCGTGACGAGTCGGCCTTGTGGCGTAGCGGCGTCAGGGCCGTGGGCGGGCTTGTGCATGGGAGTGTGGGGCTGGCAGGGTCAAGGCCCTGCCACCAGGGAAGCTGGTGCGGCGCTCAGCCGCGCACTTCGCCATTGCCCAGCACCACGTATTTCAGCGAGGTCAAGCCCTCTATGCCCACCGGGCCGCGCGCATGGAACTTGTCGGTGCTGATGCCGATCTCGGCGCCCAGGCCAAATTCAAAGCCGTCGGCGAAGCGCGTGCTGGTGTTGACCATCACGCTGGCCGAATCGACCTCGCGCAGGAAACGCTGCGCATGCAGGTGGTCGCGCGTGAGGATGGCATCGGTGTGGTGGCTGCCGTAGTGGTTGATGTGCGCGATGGCGGCGTCGAGCCCGTCGACCACCTTGATGCTGATGATGGGCGCCAGGTATTCGGTGAACCAGTCCTGCTCGCTGGCGTCGGTCAGCTGCGCGCCGACGACCTGTGCGAGCAGCGTGCGGCTCTGGGGGCAGACGCGCATTTCCACGCCCTTGGCCGCGTAGACCGCGCCGATGAGGGGCAGGAACTCGGCCGCCACGCCACGCGCCACCAGCAGGCTCTCGCTGGCATTGCACGGGCTGTATTTCTGCGTCTTGGCGTTGTCAGCCACGGTCACTGCCATCGCGATGTCGCTGGGGTCGTCCACATAGACATGGCAATTGCCGTCCAGGTGCTTGAGCACCGGCACCTTCGCGTCGCGGCTGATGGCCTCGATCAGGCCTTTGCCGCCACGCGGAATCGCCATGTCCACGTATTGCGGCATGGCGATCAGCTCGCGCACCACGGCGCGGTCGGTGACCTGCACCAGTTGCACGCCGTCGGCTGGAAGACCGGAATCGGTCAGTGCCTGCTGCACCAGTTTTGCCAGCGCCTTGTTCGATTCGATGGCCTCCGAGCCCCCACGCAGGATGCACGCGTTGCCGCTCTTGATGGCCAGGCTGGCGGCTTCGATCGTCACATTGGGTCGGCTTTCGAACACCATCGCGAAAACACCGATCGGCACACGCATTTGACCCACGCGGATACCGCTGGGTTGCTGGTTCATGCCCCGGATCTCGCCGATCACGTCGGGCATGGCGGCGAGCTGCTCGCAACCCTGGGCAATGGTTTCGATGACCTTTGGCGTGAGCCGCAGCCGGTCGATCATCGGGGCGGACAGGCCGGCAGCCGTGGCGCGATCCAGATCCTGTGCATTGCCGGCCTGCAGTGTTGGCTGGTTGGCGCGCAGCAACTCAGCCAGCCTGCGCAAGGCGGCGCTGCGGCTGGCCGCGCTGGCACGGGCCATCAGGCTGGATGCGACGCGGGCCTGGAGGCCCAATGTCTGGCTGTATTCGGCAGTGTTGAGCGCGTTCATGGCGGCATTTTCTCACGCAGCGCGACCCTGTTGCGCCCGGGGGCAGCTTCAACGGGGCACGCAATACCCGCACAGCCTCATGGCCAGGCGTTGCAAGGCCTGCCAGGCATCGGTCGGCCAGCCGGGGACCTTCAACCCCTTGACGATGCCGTCGACCTGGTGCGCAGCCTGCAGCAGGCCGGCCAGCCGAGGGCCATCGAGTCGCGGCAACACCCGCTCGAACAGGCGCTCGCGCACACCCCAGACGCGTTGCTCGCGCAGCGCCATCGGCAGCGGGCGCCCGGCGTCCATCGCATCGCGCACGCGCTTGAGCGCGCGGATGTCTTCGGCCAGGCTGTAGTGCACCAGCACCGGCGCCTCGCCCTCGGCCTGCAGTCCGTCGAGCATGCGCTGCACCCGCACACGCTGGCCGGCCAGCACGGCTTCGCTGAGTTTGAACACGTCATAACGCGCGACGTTGAGCACGGCACGTTCGATGTCCTCGAAAGCCAGCTCGCCAGGCGGGAACAGCAGGGCCAGTTTCTGGATTTCCTGGTGCGCCGCCAGCAGATTACCTTCGACCCGGTCGGCGAAAAATTGCAGGCTGCGCTGGCCCTCTACACCAGGTTTGACGCGTTGGTCCTGCTGCGCCAGACGTTGCGCCAGCCATGGCGCCAGCGCGCCGCGTTCGACCGGCTCCAACGCCACCGTCACGCCGCAGCGCTCAAGTGCCGCAAACCAGGCGCCGCTGCGCGTGGCCTTGTCCAGCCGGGGCAATAGCACCATTGTCAGCAGGTCATCATTGCGTTGCGACTGATCGCATAGCTGCTGGATGGCCGCACTGCCGTCCTTGCCGGGCTTGCCCGAGGGGATGCGGATCTCGACGATCTGCTTGTCGGCGAACAGGCTGAGAGATCCACCGGCGGCCAGCACCTCGCTCCAGTCGAAATGAGCGCCAGCCACGGTGTGCGATGTGCGCTCGCTGAACCCGGCCAAGCGTGCCGTGGCGCGGATCGCGTCTGCCGCCTCCTGCACCAGCAAGGGTTCGTCGCCATGCAATGTGTAAAGGGGCTTGATGCCCATTTGCAGATGCGCCTGAAGCTGAGCGGCTGCGAGTTGCATCGGCTAGGGAGCGAATTGGCGCACCGCGAGATTCGCCTTGGGAGCGGCCCGGCGGCTCATAAGGCCCGGATGGCGGACAGGCGCCGGATGATCTGTTGCACGAGGTCCGACTGCATGTCGCGGTAGATCAGACCTTCTTCCGCTTCCTTGGCCAGCACGGCGGATTCGTTGAAGCTGATGTCGCGCTGCAGCAGCAGCTCGGTGTCGCCGATCAGTTCCTTGCCCTGGGGCGTGCGCACGCGAAAGCGCACGCGCAGGCGCAGCTGGAACTCGCGCACCTGCCCCGAGGTATTCACGCCCACCACCGTTTTTTCGCGCAGTTCCGACAGCACGTCGAGCACTGCCTCGGCCGTGGCGGCATCCTTGGCGTCCTCGACCAGCTTCAGCGTACTGATCGAGGCCAGGTTGCGCTTGAGTTCGTTGCCCAGTGGTGAGGTCTCGGCCGCATTCACGCGCAATGAGCGAAACGCGAAGTCGGGCGCACCACGCAATTTGAAACCACAGCCGGTCAATGCCAGCGACGCTGCGGAACTGATGAGAAAGCGGCGCTGCATCTCAGATCACCACGTTGACCAGGCGCCCGGGCACCACGATCACCTTGCGTACCGGCGCACCCTGCGCCAGCTTGACGAACACCTCGTTGTGCAGCGCCGCCGATTCGATGGTTTTCTTGTCGGCATCGGCCGCCACGCGGATCGACCCACGCAACTTGCCGTTGATCTGCAGCATGAGTTCGATCTCGTCCTGCACCAGTGCCTGCGGGTCGACTTCGGGCCAGGCGGCGTCAAGCAACTCGCCCAGCGCCTTGGCATAGCCGAGCTCGCCCCACAAGGCCTGCGCGATATGCGGGGTGACCGGGTACATCGAGCGCAGCAGGATGCCGAAACACTCATGTTGTGCCCAGGTGTTGCCCACGCTGGCATCGGACTTGAAGTCTTCCAGCGCGTTGAGCATCTTCATCGCGCCGGAGACGACGGTGTTGTATTGCATGCGCTGGTAGTCGTAGTCGACCTGCTTGAACACGCTGTGGATCTCGCGCCGCAGGTCCGCCGCCGCGCGGCCCAGTGTCGGCATGGCAGCGCCGGCAGCCGGGGCCGCTGGCAAACGCGCGGCGTAGTTCCAGACCCGACGCAGAAATCGGTAGGAGCCCTCCACCGCCGCATCGTTCCACTCCAGCGTGGCTTCGGGCGGCGCGGTGAACATGGTGTACAGCCGTGCGGTATCGGCACCGAACTTCTCGATCAGGTCCTGCGGGTCGACGCCGTTGTTCTTGCTCTTGCTCATCGTGCCGACACCTTCGTAGGCGACAGCCGAGCCGTCGCTCTTGCGTTTGGCGCTGACCACCTTGCCGGTGTCGTCGTGGATGTCATCCACCTCGCTTGGCCAGAAGTACTCGATGCCGCCGTTGGGTTTTTTGCGCGAGTAGATGTGGTTGAGCACCATGCCCTGTGTGAGCAGCTTGGTGAAGGGTTCGTCGACCTTGATCAGGTCCAGATCGCGCATGACCTTGGTCCAGAAGCGCGCGTACAGCAGGTGCAGGATGGCGTGCTCGATGCCGCCGATGTACTGGTCCATCGGCATCCAGTATTTGGCGCCGTCGCCGACCATGGCCTGATCGTTGTGCGGGTCGCAGTAACGCATGAAGTACCAGGAGCTGTCGACAAAGGTGTCCATGGTGTCGGTTTCGCGCCGCGCCGCCTTGCCGCAGATCGGGCAGGTCACGCCGGCATGGAAACCTTCATGGGTGGCCAGCGGATTGCCCGAGCCGTCCGGAATGCAATCCCGCGGCAACACCACCGGCAGGTCCTTCTCGGGCACCGGCACCGCACCGTGTTCTTCACAGTGGATGATGGGGATCGGCGTGCCCCAGTAGCGCTGGCGGCTCACACCCCAGTCGCGCAGCCGCCAGGTCGTCATCTTCTCGCCCAGGCCGCGCACCTGCAGCGCATGGGCTATGGCGTCGACCGCCTCCTGGTAGCGCAGGCCGCTGTAGCTGTCGGAGTTGACGGTCACACCACGCTGCTTGTCGCCGTACCAGTCGTTCCAGTTGTCGTAGTCGTAGTCATAACCGTCGATCAGGATCACCTCGACGATGGGGATGCCGTACTTCTTGGCGAAGATGAAGTCGCGTTCGTCATGCGCAGGTACGCCCATGACGGCGCCGTCGCCATAACCCATCAGCACGTAGTTACCCACCCAGACCTCGACGGACCGGCCGCTGAGCGGATGGACCACGAACAGGCCGGTACGCATGCCCTCCTTCTCGCGCACCGCCAGCTCGGCTTCGGTGGTGCCGCCGCGCTTGCATTCCTCGATGAACGCGGCCAGCGCCGGGTTGTTACGCGCCGCGTGGGTGGCCAGCGGGTGTTCTGCTGCCACGGCGCAAAAGGTCACGCCCATGACGGTGTCGGCGCGGGTGGTGAACACGTACATGCGGCCACCACCGATCAACGCACCGGTGTTGTCCTTGATCGCGTGCGTGAACGCCAGGCGCACGCCTTCGCTCTTGCCGATCCAGTTTTCCTGCATCAGCTTGACGCGTTCCGGCCAGCCCGGCAATTGGTCCTGTACCTGGCCCAGCAGCTCCTGCGCGTAGTCGGTGATCTTGAGGTAGTAACCCGGGATTTCGCGCTTCTCGACCGGTGCGCCGGTGCGCCAGCCCTTGCCGTCGATGACTTGCTCGTTGGCCAGCACGGTCTGGTCCACCGGATCCCAGTTCACGACCTGGGTCTTGCGGTAGGCGATGCCTTTGTCGAGCATCTTCAGGAATAGCCACTGGTTCCATTTGTAGTAGCTGGGGTCGCAGGTGGCCACCTCGCGGCTCCAGTCGATTGCCAGTCCCAGCGCTTGCATCTGCTTCTTCATGTAGGCGATGTTGTCCATCGTCCACTGGGCGGGTGGTACGCCGTTCTTGAGCGCGGCGTTTTCTGCCGGCAGGCCGAAAGCATCCCAGCCCATGGGCATCAGCACATTGAACCCCTTCATGCGCAGGTGCCGGGTCAACATGTCGTTGATGGTGTAATTGCGCACGTGGCCCATGTGCAGCTTGCCGCTGGGGTAGGGCAGCATGGAGCAGGCGTAGAACTTTTCGCGCGAGGCGTCTTCGGTGACGCGATAGGCGTCGCGGCTGTTCCAGCCAAGCTGGGCGGATGCCTCAACGTGGAGGTGGTTGTATTTTTCTTGCATGGGGGGAGTCATAGTGCGGCGCGAGTGCCGCAACACGCCGATTCTAGGTGTTCAGGGGCCAGGCGCGGGCATCGGCGCCGGTATCCTGGGGTTGGGCGGCAGCCGTATTCACCAGCCCGCAGCGCAACCCGTCTCAACGGTCCTTGTCGGGGGGTTCGGCGACAAAGCCGATTCGGCCAAGCCCGGCGGCCTGTGCGATCCCCATGATCTCGACCACGCGGCCGTAGGGCACCGCGGCGTCGGCGCGCAGCTGCAGTTCGGTGTCCGGGTCAGCGGCGCTGGCGCGCGCCAGTTCGGTGGCCAGATCGGGCAGGGCCACCGGCTGGTCGTTCAGGAAGGCCTGGCCGGACTTGTCCACGCTCAGCATGATGCTGCTGGCGCCGCTGTCGGGGGTCGCTGTGTTGGCCGTTGGAAGGTCCAGCCGGATCGCGCTGGTGAGCAGCGGCGCCGTGATGATGAAGATCACGACCAGCACCAGCATGACGTCAATCAGCGGCGTCATGTTGATGTCGCTCATGGGCGTGGGCCCGCTGGTGCGTTCGAGGCGGCCGAATGCCATGGTCGATCAGTGATCAGGCGCGCTGGGCCGGCGCTCGCCCTCGGGCGCGTGGCTGAGCAGCAGTTCGCGCAGGTCACGCGCGAAGCCTTCCAGGTCGGCTTCGATGCGGCCGATCTGGCGCCCCAGCACGTTGTACGCGAGCACCGCAGGAATCGCCACCGCCAGTCCGGCCGCGGTCATGATCAAGGCCTCACCCACGGGCCCGGCAATCTTGTCGATGGTGATCTGGCCCGCCTGCGAGATCGCCAGCAGTGCGTGGTAGATGCCCCAGACCGTGCCCAGCAGCCCGACAAACGGGGCGGTCGCGCCCACCGTGGCCAGCAGCACCTGGCCGAACTGCAGCTTGTGCAAAACCCCATGGAGTTGTTCGCGCAAGACGCGGGTCAGTTGCTGAGAGCGGTCGCCGGCCGTGGCCAGGGTGCCGTCGGCGCGGATGCGGGTGGCCGCTATCAGAGGCAACACCAGCCGCTCGCGATCGAATGCCCGGGCTTTGTCGCTCGCCTGGTCGAAGTCGGTCGACTGCCAGAACGCCGCCGTGCTGCGTCCGACATCGCCACTGGCGCGGCGCAGGATCCAGGATTTCCAGAAGATGACGATCCAGCTGCTGACCGACATGAGCAACAGCAGCGCCGCAACCAGGTTGCTCACCACGTCGCCGTTGGCGAGAAACTGGACGACGCTCATCCTGTTGTCGCATCGGCCAGATTCAACCCAAGCACGTCGAACATGTCGAACAGGCCGTGTGGCTGGTCTGCCAGGAATCGGGCGGCCCGCAGGCTGCCTTGCGCATAGGTGGAGCGGCTCGACGACTTGTGCGAGATCTCGATGCGTTCACCGGTGCCCGCAAACAGCACGGTATGGTCGCCCACGATGTCGCCGCCGCGGATGGTGGCAAAACCGATCGACGAGGGATCACGTTCGCCCGTGACGCCTTCGCGCGCGTACACCGCGCAGTCCTTGAGGTCGCGACCGAGCGTTTGCGCGATCACCTCGCCCATCTGCAGTGCTGTGCCCGATGGGGCGTCAACCTTGTGGCGGTGGTGCGCTTCGATGATTTCGATGTCGTAACCGGTGGCCATGGCGCGCGCTGCGAGTTCGAGCAACTTGAGCGTGACGTTGACGCCGACACTCATATTGGGCGCCATCATGATGGCGATGTCCCGGGCGGCGTCTGCGACCTGCGCCTTTTGGGCGACGTCAAAGCCGGTGGTGCCGATCACAGCCTTGACGCCGAGCGCGCGACACACGGCAAGATGGGCGAGTGTGCCTTCGGGTCGGGTGAAGTCGATCAGCACGTCACTGGCGCCCAGCGCCTCGCGCAGATCGGACGTGACAAGCACGCCGGTATCGTGACCGCCGAAGGCCCCGGCATCCGCGCCAATGGCGCTGCTGCCGGCGATGTCCAGTGCCCCGGCCAGGACCATGTCGTCACTGGCCATCACGGCGTCGATCAACATGTGTCCCATGCGCCCGGACGCGCCGGCAACGCACACCTTGAGCTTGCGCACGGCTTGCATACCGGACTGGATCAGGGTTTGACCGGCTCAAGCGGCGGGTAACTGGCGGGTAGCGCAGGCGTGATGGCCGCGCTGGCGCTGGTGCCGGTCGGTGCCGACGCCTTGAACTTCTGTAGAGACTCTTTGCTGGCTTCGAGTACCGGCACCTTGGCGGACTTGCGGCCGTAATCGAGCGATGCCACGAACTCGGCTTCGGTAGGCATCGGGTCGGAGTCGAAGCGCTCGAGCACGTCATCCTTGAAATGCGCCGTCAGCTTGCGCAACTGGGGCTCTTCGCCTCTATGCCGGAAGCTGAACACATAGTCCCAGCGGTCGGCGTGGAACACACTCTGCAGCAGCGGGGTGCCGAGCAGATCACGCACACCCTGGCGCGGCAGGCCGGGCTTGAGCAGGTCGACCTGCTCGCGCGTGATCACATTGCCCTGCACCACGTCAATCTGGTAGGGGGTCACGATGTTGGCCAGCCGGTTGCTGGCGCCATCGAAGCTCGAACATGCGGCGAGGCCGGCGCAAAGCACCAGTGACAGACCGGCATGGATACTCAGGCGCAGGGATTCAGGCATGGGGACGGTCAGCGATATGATCGTTCCATTGTAGCCGCCAAGGTCGCCGCCCGGCTGCCTGCGACCCTGCACACCTTGGAGAGCGGACATGGTCATGGCCAATATCGATGAACTCAAGAGCACCGGGCTCAAGGCCACCCTGCCGCGTCTGAAGATCCTGGAAATCTTTCAGAAAGGCGAGCAGCGCCACATGACGGCGGAGGACGTGTTTCGTGCCTTGCTGGGCGACCAGTCCGATGTCGGGCTGGCCACCGTGTACCGGGTACTGACGCAATTTGAGCAGGCCGGCATCCTGAGCCGCAGCCATTTCGAGAGTGGCAAGGCCGTCTATGAGCTCAATGAAGGGCAGCACCACGACCATCTGGTGTGCCTCGATTGCGGCAAGGTCGAAGAGTTCTACGACGCCGAGATCGAGAAGCGCCAGCACGCGGTAGCCAAGGCCAAGGGCTTCACCCTCGCCGACCATGCGCTGAGCCTGTATGCCCATTGCACCAAGGACAAATGCCCGAGCCGTCCGCCGGCGTTGGGCCGCGGCCAGCGCTGAGCCTCCGCTTGGGCGGCAGGGGTGGACGCTCAGTTGCCGGAGCGATTCACCGGCTTGGCGTCCATGGCCTTGCGGTGGCGTTCGACGAACTCCTGGTAGGTATCGATGCCCCGCAGTTTCAGGATGGTGCTGCGCACGGCCGCTTCGACCAGCACCGCGATGTTGCGCCCGGCGACGACCTGGATCACCACCTTGAGCACCGGAATGCCCAGCACGTCCTGCGTCAGCGGCTCATAGGGAATCCGCTCGTACTCGCGCTCCAGCGTCTCGCGCCGCACCAGATGCACGATCAGCTTGAGGCGGATCTTGCGCCGCACCGCGGTCTCGCCGAAGATGGCGCGGATATCGAGCAGGCCGATGCCGCGCACCTCGAGCAGGTTCTGCAGCAGGTCAGGGCAACGCCCTTCGATCGTGGTCTGGTTGATGCGGAACAGGTCGACCGCATCGTCTGCCACCAGTCCGTTGCCGCGTGAGATCAGTTCCAGGCCGAGCTCACTCTTGCCCAGGCCTGATTCGCCGGTGATCAGCACACCCAGTCCGAGAATGTCCATCAACACCCCGTGCACGGACGCACGTTCGGCGAAATGCTTGGACAGATAGGCGCGCAATACGTCGATGACAAACGCCGACGAGGCCTGTGTGGCGAACATCGGGATCTGCGCGCGTTCGCAGAGCGATAGCAGCGCGTCGGGTGGTTCTTGGCCATCGGCCAGCACCAGCGCCGGTGGCTCCAGCGTCACGATGCGGGAAATGCGGCGCGCGCAATCTTCCTGCGTCGTGTTGGTCAGGTAGGCGATCTCGCGTTCGCCCAGGACCTGGACCCGATAGGGGTGGATGTAATTGAGGTAGCCGACCAGATCGGCGCCCGAACTTGCGGCCTGCACCGCCACTTCATCGAAGCGGCGCTCCGAGGCACCTAGTCCGGCGACCCATTGCCATTTCAGATAGGCGCGAAATTCCTCAAACAGGACATCGGCGCTGACAACGGTGGGTTTCATGGCAAATCCGGACGGCTTGCCGGGTTTGTCACGCCAGTTGTGCGGACTGCCACTGCGAGATCAGGCCGTGCAGCTCGGTCGCATCGATACAGGTGCTCATCTTCTCGCGCAGGTCCGCATCACTGAGCAGCTCGGCGATTTCGGACAGGATTTCAAGATGCTTTTGCGTTGCGGCCTCCGGCACCAGCAGGAAGATCAGCAGTTGCACGGGTTTGTCGTCCGGCGCGTCGAAACCGATGGCGGTCTCGAGCTGGAACACCGCGGCCATCGGCGCTTTCAGCCCCTTGATGCGGCCATGCGGTATGGCTACGCCATGACCCAGACCGGTCGAGCCCAGCCGCTCGCGCGAGAAAAGACTGTCGGTGACCAGCGCACGGCTCAGGGCATGTTCGCTTTCGAACAACAGGCCGGCTTCTTCGAACGCCCGCTTCTTGCTCGTCGCATCAACGCGCACGAGTACTTGGGAGGGGGGGAGGATGGACGAAAGTCGGTTCATGGTCGGATGCAGATTATGCACACAAAAAAACCGCCCGTCATGCGGGCGGATAGTCCCACAGAGGCGGGGCGGCCTTACATCAGCCGTTTGGACGCCTCGTGGTGATGGTCCTGCAGTCGGTCCTTGTGCCGCGCGACCTGCCGGTCAAGCTTGTCGATCAGGTCGTCGACAGCGGCATACAGGTCTGAATGCGAACTCTCGGCAAACATGTCGTTGCCCTTCACGTGGATATTGCATTCCGCACGCTGCCTTCGTTCCTTTTCCTTGAGTTTTTCGACAGTCAGCAGCACCTTGACATCCATTACCTGGTCAAAGTGCCTGGTAATTCGATCAAGCTTGGTCGTTACATAGTTGCGCAGGGCCGGTGTGACCTCGAGGTGATGACCGCTGATCGTCAAGTTCATGGATTTCCTCCTATATCGCTCGCCGTTGAATGCCATGCCGGTTTCTGACACAGCGCAAAAACATGGAACTGCGATGCTCGCTCATTCCATGCCGTTTGATTCACTATGCCTTCGAATAGATCGGAGCGCAAGCCCATTTGCCCACGCTTTGAAGGTATTGGGAAAGACGATTGCATCGGGTTTTCCGCCTGTCACAAGGGCTGTGCCCGCGTTGTGCCCGCGTTGTGCAATAGACTCTGAACTGGTTACAAGATGTTTGCATGAGCCTGGACACCATCATCCACGCCGGCCTGCGGGAACGCGGTCGGCCCACCATCGGACTGGTTCTGATGGGGGGGGGCGCGCGCACGGCATACCAGGTCGGTGTGTTGCGGGCGATCGGCGCCATGCTCGAGGCGCGCAGCGACGCGCCGCGAACTTTCCCGTTCCAGGTGTTGGTGGGTACATCTGCCGGCGCGATCAATGCGGCCTTCCTGGCCAGTCGGGCGACGCAAGGTCTGCAAGCGTTCGAACAACTGGCGGAGTTCTGGCACCGCCTGCGCTCGGCCGACGTCTACGACCTCAACGTGCCGCCATGGGTGCGCTTTAGCCGGATCGCGGTGGCACTGAGCCTGTCGCGCCACGCCCAGGCCAATGGTGCCTTGATGAACACCAGGGCCTTGCACGAGACCTTGCGCAAGGGCATTCCGCTGGACGGCATCGGGGACGCGTTGCGCTCCAACACGATCGACGCGCTGGCCGTGACCGGCTCGAGTTACACCAGCGGCGTGCACTGGACGTTTTGCCATACCGCCAGCCTTTCAGAGTTCGAACCGTGGCAGCGGCCGGGGCGGCGCGCCGAGTACCAACCCTTGACCATCGACCATCTGATGGCTTCGAGCGCGATTCCCTTCCTGTTTCCGGCCACGGCGCTGCGGGTGGATGGACGCGAGGAGTTCTTCGGTGACGGCTCCATGCGCCAGGTCACGCCGCTGTCGCCGGCCATGCATCTGGGCGCCAGCCGCATCCTGGTGATTGGCGTCAGTCAGCCCGAACGCCTGGGCCTGCCGGCCAGCCCGTCGGTGCTGCCGGCCAAGGGCCCGACGCTGGGCAGCATGGCAGGGCATGTGATTGCCAGCGTGTTCCACGACACCTTGCAGGCCGATGTCGAGCAGACGCAGCGTGTCACCCAGACCATCAATGGCCTGCCGCTCGATGTGGCCGGCAGCATGCGGTTCAAGGCCATCGACGTGCTGGCCGTCGCACCGTCGCAGTCGCTGGACGCGCTGGCCCAGGAGTTCACTGGCGAATTGCCGATGGCGATCCGCCGCGCCATGGGTGCTCTGGGTGTGCTCAAGGGCAGCGGCGGAACGCTCGCCAGCTACCTGCTGTTCGAGCCGCGTTTCGTGCAGGCTCTGATCGCCATGGGCGAGCGCGACGCATTGGCGCACAAGGGCGAATTGCTCGAGTTGATCCTCGGATCCTGAAAACCGTGGTGCGATAGTTCCCGGCTTCGGGCCTACCCGGTCAGGGGCGCTCAAGCGCCAGCTGCGTCAAAAAATGCGTGAGGATGCGCTGCGCATAGACGCCGGCAACCTCGCAGAGGAACTGCTCGAAGTCGACATGGGCCAGGTCGTCGGCACGGTCCGAGATGGTGCGCGCGGCGGCGAAAGCGACACCGTAGTCATGGCAGACCTGCGCCACCGCGGCGCCTTCCATCTCGACCGCCAGTGCGTCCATGGCGTCGGCGCGCTAGGCCTGGCGTACGTCGTGCGAGATCTGGGCGGTGGCGATGAACCGGTCGCCACTGGCGATCAGTCCCTGGTGCACGGTCGGCAACAGTCCGGACCGCGACGGGTCTGTGGCGGCCCGCGGCAAATCGACCATCGCGCGCCGGCAGGCCTCGACCAGCGAAGACGTCAGTCGGGCATCACAGGCGAATTGCGCCTGCCGATACAGCGGGATCTCGAAGCGTGGAAACAGCGGTGAGGCGTCCATGTCGTGTTGCACGAAATGGCTGGCCACGACAACATCGCCGACGCGTACATCGGGGCCCAGCGCGCCAGCCACGCCCGTGAACACGATGCGTTCGACGCCAAAGGCTTCGATCAGCGTGGTCGCGGTCGTGGCCGCAGCAACCTTGCCGATGCGCGACAAGGCCAGCACCACCGGTGCGCCGTGCAGCTCACCGAGCCAGAAGTCGCGCCCGGCGCGCCGCACCTGACGGGCGTGCGCCAATTGGGCGAGCAGGCCTTGTTGCTCCTGCGCCAATGCGCTGAGGATGCCCGTGGTCGCCATGCGCCGCCGTCCAGCGCCTATTTGTCGCGCAGCTCGCGACGCAGGATCTTGCCCACCGGTGTCTTGGGCAGGTCGGCACGGAACTCGATCAGCCGCGGTTGCTTGTAGCCGGTCAGTTTTTCCTTGCACCAGGCACGCACTTTGGCTTCGGTCAGGGCCGGATCCTTCTTGACGATCACCAGCTTGACGGCTTCACCCGTCTTGGCATCGGGCACACCGACACAGGCACATTCGAGCACGCCGTCGAGTCCGGCCACCACGTTCTCGATCTCGGTTGGGTAGACATTGAAGCCGCTGACCAGCACCATGTCCTTCTTGCGATCGACGATACGGAAGAATCCGCGTTCGTCCATGATGCCGATGTCGCCGGTTTTAAAGTAGCCGTCGGCGGTCATGACCTTGGCGGTTTCGTCGGGCCGCTGCCAATAGCCGGCCATCACTTGTGGTCCCTTGATCGCGATCTCGCCCGGCTGGCCTTGCGCGACCGCATGGCCGTCGTCGTCCAGCAGTTTCATCCAGGTATTGGGCAGCGGCACACCGATGCTGCCGTTGTATTCGGTGGCATCGGCCGGGTTGCCGCTGGCCACGGGCGAGGTCTCGCTCAGACCATATCCCTCCAGGATCGGGCGCCCGGTCTTTTCCAGCCAGGCCTTGGCCACTGACGCCTGTACTGCGCTTCCGCCACCCGTGGCGCCAACCAGGCTGCTCCAGTCCACGGTACTGAAAGCCGGATGGTTCACCATGCCGTTGAACAAGGTGTTGACCGCCGGCATCAGGTGGATGCGGTGCTTGGACAACTCTTCGAACATCGTGGGCAGGTCGCGCGGATTGGCGATCAGGATCAACTTGCCGCCCAGCCGCATGGACTGCATCATGCAGTAGGTGAACGCGAAGATGTGGTACAGCGGCAAGGCGCACACGATGGTCGGATGCTCGCCATGCGGGATGGTGCGCAGCAGGGGCGCACCCCAGGCTTCGTTCTGCAGCACGTTGGCCACCAGATTACGGTGTAGCAGCACGGCCCCCTTGGACACACCGGTAGTGCCACCGGTGTACTGCAACACTGCTACGTCATCGCTTCGGATGTCGGGTTTTGTCCATGGCGCCGACGTGCCACGCGCCACGGCTTCGTTGAAGCGCACGGCGCCCGGAATATTGAACGACGGCACCAGCTTCTTGCTGTGGCGCACCACGTAATTGACCAGCGCACCTTTGAGCAAGCCGAGCTGGTCGCCCATGGCGCACAACACCACATGCCTGATCGCTGTCGATGCCAGGCATTTCTCCAGCGTGGCTGCGAAATTTTCCAGGATGACGATGGCCTTGGCACCCGAGTCCTTGAGCTGGTGTTCCAGTTCACGGGCGGTGTACAGCGGGTTGACGTTCACCAGCACCATGCCAGCGCGCAGGATGGCCGCCACGGCCATCGGGTATTGCGGAACGTTGGGCATCATGACCGCGACCCGGTCACCCTTGACCAGCCCCAGGCCTTGCAGATAGGCGCCGAAGGCCATGCTCAGGCTGTCCACCTGCCGGTAGCTGATGTCCCGACCCATGAAGCTGTAGCCAATGTTGCCGGCATGGTGGGCAAAACACGCATCGATCAGTTGGGCCACCGATTCGAACTGCGTCACGTCGATATCGGCGGGCACCCCGTCGGGGTAACTCGAGAGCCAGATGCGGTCAGTCATTTGTCTTGTGTCTCCGGGAACTCATCCTGGGAGGCGGCCACCATGGACGCCCGCATCCTGGTGACTTCGATTTCCCCTGGTCCTCTCATGTGGCCCGCCGCGGCATATCGCCTGGCCGGACAGCGCGTCGAGGCGGCCGTCGGCCGCGCCCGGTCTCGCGTCTTATTCGATCGCCTTGCCCATGTCCTCGACCACTTTCTTGGCATCGCCGAAAACCATCATGGTCTTGTCCATGTAGAACAGCTCGTTGTCCAGTCCGGCGTAGCCGGCGGCCATGGAACGTTTGTTCACGATCACGGTCTTGGCCTTGTAGGCTTCCAGAATCGGCATGCCGTAGATCGCGCTGCCTTTTTGCAACGCAGCCGGGTTCACCACGTCGTTGGCGCCCAGGATGATGGCTACGTCGGCCTGGCCGAATTCACCGTTGATGTCTTCCATCTCGAACACCTGGTCATAAGGCACCTCGGCCTCGGCCAGCAACACGTTCATGTGTCCGGGCATGCGACCGGCCACCGGATGGATGGCGTATTTGACAATGATGCCCTTTTCGGTGAGTTTGGCCGCCAGTTCCTTGACCGCGTGCTGGGCACGGGCCACCGCCAGACCGTAGCCGGGCACGATGATCACCGTTTCGGCATTGCTCAGCACGAAGGCTGCATCGTCGGCGCTGCCGCTCTTGACCGGGCGCTTCTCTGCGGTGGCACCACCGGCCACAACTACCTCGCCACCGAAGCCACCCAGAATCACGTTGAAGAACGAGCGGTTCATCGCCTTGCACATGATGTACGACAGGATTGCGCCCGAGCTGCCCACCAGCGAACCGGCAATGATCAGCATGCTGTTGTTGAGCGAAAAACCGATGCCGGCTGCGGCCCAGCCGGAGTAGCTGTTGAGCATGGACACCACCACCGGCATGTCGGCGCCGCCAATCGGGATGATGATCAGCACGCCCATCACGAAGGCCAGGGCCAGCATCAGCAGAAAGGCGGGCCAGCTCTCGGTGGCCATATATACCAGGCCCAGGCCGACCGTGGTCAGGCCCAGGATCAGGTTGAGCTTGTGCTGTCCGGCGAATTGCACCGGCGCGCCCTGAAAAAGGCGGAACTTGTATTTGCCACTGAGCTTGCCGAAAGCGATGACCGAGCCGCTGAAGGTAATGGCGCCGATAGCCGCACCCAGGAACAGTTCGAGTCGATTGCCGGCGGGAATCGGGTCACCCTTGACCACAATGCCGAAGGCATAGGGTTCGACGACGGCGGCAATCGCGATGAACACTGCGGCCAGGCCGATCATGCTGTGGAAGAACGCGACCAGCTCGGGCATCTGTGTCATCTCGACCGTCTTGGCGCGGTAGGCGCCATAGGAGCCACCGGCCAGCAGGCCGACCAGTACCCAGACCATGCCCATGCCGAAGTTGTCGGCCAGGTTGCCGATCAGGAACACGGTGGTGACGGCGGCAATGCCCATGCCGATCATGCCGAACAGATTGCCGCGGATCGACGTGGTCGGATGGCTCAGGCCCTTGAGGGCCTGGATGAAACAGACCGAGGCGACCAGGTAGAAAAGGGTGACGAAATTCATGCTCATTTCAGGGCCCCCACGCTTGTCACGTTGTGTACTGCGCTGCCCCCAGCGGGGGCCATCGCGCCTTGGAGCGGTCCGGCGCCGCTCATTTGGCTTCCCCTGCGTCAGGGGTGGACTTGCGTTCCTTTTTCTTGAACATCTCCAGCATGCGCCGGGTGACCAGGAAGCCGCCGAAAATGTTCACGGCGGCCAGCGCCACTGCCAGTACGCCCATGGTCTTGCCCAAGGTGGTCTCGGTCAGCGCCGCGGCCAGCATCGCGCCGACGATGACGATGGCCGAGATCGCGTTGGTCACCGCCATCAGTGGCGTGTGCAGGGCCGGTGTCACGGTCCACACCACGTGGTAACCCACGTAGATGGCCAATACAAAGATGATCAGATTGGTGATCGTGGGGGAAACGAGGTCCATGGAGTTCTCCGATTGGATTGTTGCTGCAGGATGCCGGTAGCCAGGAGTAGCGTTACTTCCGTTTGACTTCTCCGCCCTGGGTCATCAGGCAGGCCACGACGATGTCGTCTTCCAGGTCCACCTTCAAGTCGCTGTCCTTGGGCAGGATCAGCTTGAGGAAATCCAGCACATTGCGGGCATACAGCGAGGATGCGTCCGCCGCCACCAGCGCCGGCAGGTTGGTCTCGCCGACGATGGTCACACCATGCTTGACCACCGTCTTGTCGGCCTCCGACAGCGGGCAGTTGCCGCCACCGTCCGGTCCCTTGCCGGCCGCGATATCGATGATGACCGAGCCCGGCTTCATGCTCTTGACCATCTCCTCGGTGATCAAGGTGGGCGCGGCGCGGCCGGGAATCAGTGCCGTGGAGATGACGATGTCTGCCATGGCCACGCGTTTGGCCACTTCGACCTTCTGACGGTCGAGCCAGCTTTGCGGCATCGGCTTGGCGTAGCCGCCGACGCCGACTGCGGCTTCCTTCTCTTCGTCGGTGTCGTAGGACACCTCGATGAATTTTCCACCCAGCGACTCGACCTGCTCCTTGACGCTGGGGCGCACGTCGGAGGCCTCGATCACGGCGCCCAGGCGCTTGGCGGTGGCGATGGCCTGCAGGCCGGCCACGCCGACGCCCAGGATCACGACCCGGGCTGCCTTGACCGTGCCGGCGGCCGTCATCAGCATCGGAAAGAAGCGCTGGTACTTGTCGGCTGCGACCATCAAGGCCTTGTAGCCGGCGATATTGGCCTGGGAGGATAAAACGTCCATGCTCTGGGCGCGCGTCGTGCGCGGAGCCGCCTCCAGTGCAAAACTGGTCAGCCCGGCTGTGGCCAGCCGCTGCAGGCCAGCTGCGTCGAACGGGTTGAGCATGCCGACCAGCGTGCCGCCGGACTTCATCATGCCCAGTTCAGCGTCGGACGGGGACCGGACCTTGAGCACCAGGTCGCAACCCAGCGCGCCCGCGGCGTCGGTGATCTCGGCGCCAGCCGCCTCGTAGGCTGCATCGGTGACGCTGGCGGCGATGCCTGCGCCGGACTGTACTTTCAGGGTATGTCCCTGGGCCTTGAGCTTCTTTGCTGTCTCGGGCGTGAGCGCGACGCGGGTCTCTCTCTCAGTGGTTTCGGCAGGTATGCCAATCAGCATGGAGGGGCTCCTAGGTTCGTTATGGTCCGGTCACAATTCTTGCCGGGAGCTTACATGACTTTGTCAGGATCGCGCATTCGGGCGCCGGGCAGGAGCCCGCTCCGATAATGCGGCATGTCAAATCGATGGAAACCGAATGTCACCGTGGCGGCCGTGATTGAGCGTGACGGGCGCTTTCTGCTGGTCGAGGAGCAGACCGCTGACGGCTTGCGTCTGAACAACCCGGCCGGGCATCTTGATCCTGGTGAGTCGCTCGAGCAGGCCTGCGTCCGCGAGACGCTGGAAGAGACCACATTCGGTTTTCGGCCCGATGCGCTGGTGGGCGTCTATCTGACCGGGCCGACGCCGCTGGCATTGGATGGCAACGCGCCCGACGGCGCAGGTATCACCTATCTGCGATTCGCTTTTCGGGGTGTTCTGGGGGCGTCGGACCCCGGACGGCAGCTCGATCACGGCATTGTTCGTACCGTCTGGATGAGTGCACAGGAGATCCGGACCAGCCGGGCCCGGCATCGCAGCCCGGCGCTGTTGCAGTGCGTCGAAGACTATCTGGTGGGTCGGAGTTTTCCGCTGGAACTGCTGCGCACGGAAATTCCAGGCGTCTAGCCGCCTGTCGGTGCACCGCAACGTCGGTTGGGGATAATCCCGTCTATGGCAAACAAGGCGAAAGTGGTCGTGGGATTGAGCGGGGGCGTGGACTCCGCGGTAACGGCGTACCTGCTCAAGCAGCAAGGGCATGAGGTGATCGGCATCTTCATGAAGAACTGGGAAGATGACGACGACAGCGCATATTGTTCGTCCAATGTCGATTTCGTCGACGCCGCCGCCGTTGCCGACGTGATCGGCATCGAGATCGAACACGTCAACTTTGCCGCCGAATACAAGGATCGGGTGTTCGCCGAGTTCCTGCGCGAATACCAGGCCGGGCGCACACCGAATCCGGACATCCTGTGCAACGCCGAGATCAAATTCAAGGCCTTTCTCGACCATGCGATGCGCGTGGGCGCCGACAAGATTGCCACCGGCCATTACGCCCGTGTACGCCAGAATCCGAACAGTGACTTGTATGAGTTGCTCAAGGGGCTGGATCCGGCCAAGGACCAGAGTTACTTCCTGCATAGGCTGAATCAGGCACAGTTGTCCAAGACGCTGTTTCCGGTGGGCGAACTGCACAAGACCGAGGTGCGCCGCATCGCGGCCGAAATCGGCTTGCCCAATGCGAGCAAGAAGGATTCCACCGGGATCTGCTTCATTGGTGAGCGGCCGTTCCGTGAATTTCTCAATCGTTATATTTCCGGTGCGCCGGGCCCGATCAAGGACGAACGCGGGCGCGTGCTGGGCGAGCATGTGGGGCTGAGTTTTTACACCATCGGCCAGCGCCAGGGCCTGGGCATTGGCGGCGTGCGTGCAAAAGGCGCGCAGCGCGGCGGGGGCGACCATGCGCCCTGGTTCGTAGCGCGCAAGGACATCGACAGCAACACCTTGTGGGCGGTGCAGGGACACGACCATCCCTGGCTGCAATACGGGCAGTTGCATGCCACCAACGCCAGCTGGGTCAGCGGCGAGGCACCGCAAGAGGCGGTATTGGCTGCCAAGGCGCGTTACCGGCAGAGCGATGCTGCGTGTCGGCTGGAGCCGGATTCATTCTCGCCAGAGGTGGCGTTCGCACTGACTTTCCCGGAGGCCCAGTGGGCCGTCACGCCGGGGCAGTCTGCGGTGTTGTATGACGGCGAGGTGTGCCTGGGTGGCGGCGTGATTGACGCCGCCGCAACCTTGGCCGCCTGAGGCGCGAGCGCCCGGGGCCTGCTGCCCCCGAAAGGCATCCGGCCTGTTGGTACCGGCTGGAATCCCGTTTTAGAACGGTAATCAGCACGCACGAAACATCTCTTCCGCCATGTTGTCCAGCTTTTCCTTGATCGCCCGCCAGCGTGGCATGTGCCGATCCAGCGTTTTGTAAAACTTGGGGCTGTGGTTGTGGTGCAGCAAGTGGCATAACTCGTGCAGCAACACATAGTCGATGCATTCGCGTGGAGCCTTCACCAATAACGGGTTCAATGTGATGCGCCCAGCGGGGGAGCAACTTCCCCACTGCACCGTCATGAACTGAAGGCGAGTCGGCGGGGTCTTTTTTACCCAGCGCAAAGGCACTGCTACGGCAGCAATACGATCTGCAAACAACGCGCGCGCGCGCAAGCGAATCCAGGCGTCAAGGGCGGCCCGAATCATGGCTGGCGATTGTTCAGGGACGGTCACGACGATGAAGGCACCGCGCATACGGGCCACAGGCACTGCCTCGGCCTCGGCCTCAATGACCACTTTCAACCGGTAGCGACGACCAAGGTAATGCAACGCCTCTCCGCTGACATATTCGCGTGGAAGTACGTGCGCCAATCTCGCCCGCGCAGCGCCAACATGCTGACTTATCCAACGAGACCGCTTTTTCACCGCCGCCAGCACGGTGTCAAGAGGTGCGGCATCGGGTGCGTCCACCAGTACACGGCCATCGGGTTCAACGTGAATCGCCAGACGCGGTACCGTCCGCGACGGCTGGCGGCGCAGGCTGAAAGCGATCACCTCATCACCGTAAGTGATGTGATGTTGCGATGGAGGGTCAGGCACCAGCATGTTCAAACCTTGCTCAAACCTACACGGGTGATCTGGATGATCTGCTCAACCACCAACTTCGCATTGTCCAGGCCCAACGTACCGAATAACAAAGGCAACAAGCCCTTGCGGATAGCGGCTTCGATGTTCTGAGGATTCAGTGAGTTTTCAGCCACGGCATCGCGCACAACGGCATCCATCGTGAGGGCTTGCCTGACCAAGGCATCGACGGCGTCACCACTGAGTGCCGCAAAGGACTCATTCCCCAACACCAGACGCATCGCACCGAAATAGGCTTTGGCATGGGGTTTGTCTGCCAATGCATCTGGCACACCCGGTGTTGCACGGGATTCCAGCTTTTGTTCAAACTCCTGAAACAAGGCGAATTGCTTCAGCGGGTGGTCAAACATGGCTTCGGCTTCCGCAATGGCCTGCTTCAATAGTTCGCCAAACACCTTCTGCGCATACGGGTCTTCAGCCAGTTCCTGTTCAATGGTTTTGCGCAGCCGGGTGCGGATCATGTCCGTTTCGTTGCGTGTTTTTTCCTCAGACCAGTCCTTGGGGTCTTCGGCTTTGCCCAGTTGGTGCACGAGGTACACCCCCTCGGGTTCGCGCACTTCAGTGCCAATGACTTGCTTGTCCACCAGCTTGCGGATTTGCTCTTCGTAGGCGCTGTAATCCACCGTTTCCATGGCATCGCGCCGCGCTGTCTGCCGCAACTCGGTGAAGAAGCGCAGGTCTGACTTGTAGCGGGTAATCAGGGATTCAGAAAAGCTCTTGTCTTCAAAGAAACTGCGGCTTGAGAGCGCGGTCTGCAAGCATAGGCCGAACGCGGTCAACGCTTCATAGAAGTCATCGCGCAGCTTCTGCCGCTCGTCATAGTCTTCCCCCACTGCATCCCCATTCGCCCCATTCACAAACTTCGGGCTCAGCACTTGGCGGTACTGCTCGCGGTCCAGCTTGTTTTCCACCGTCTTGAAGAATGACCACAGCTTGTCATGCAGGGCAGGCAGTCGCTTGTACTCGGTGCTGAACTGCTGGTACAGGCCTTCGATGTCGCTCACATCAAAGCCGCCTTGCGTGCGGGTTTCCAGGTCTTGATAGGCCCGAATCGCAGTGTCCAGCTCTTTCAAAATGCCCCGGTAATCCACCAGCACGCCATACCGCTTTGCGTCGTGCAGACGGTTGACCCGCGCCACGGCCTGAATCAGGTTGTGGCCTTTCAACGGCTTGTCGATGTAGAGCACTGTGTTGCGGGGCTCATCAAATCCGGTCAACAGCTTGTCCACGACGATCAGCAAGTCGGGGGCACCGTCCGTACCAAAGTCGTTAACGATTTGCTTCTCGTAGGTTTCAGGGTCGGCACCCCAAGCACCCGATGTCGCCGCCATGTTTTGCTTCCACCACTTTTGCACTTCAGGCAAGGTGTCTTCATCCACCTCTGAATTGCCTTCTCGGGTGTCGGGTGCCGAGATGACGACAGCACTGGTCACCAGCCCGGTTTCGTCCAATGCCTTTTTGTAGCGAATCGCATCCAGTTTGCTGTCCGTGGCAACTTGCCCTTTCAAGCCCATGCCCAGGTTCTTGATGTTTTCGCTGAAGTGGGAGGCAATGTCCCAGGCGATCAGCTCAATGCGGTTGGCCGCACCATAGATGGCACCTTTCTTGGCAAACTTCCTTTTCAGGTCGGTTCGCTGTGCGTCGCTCAGGTTGACGGTGATTTTGTCGAACCAGCGGTTGACGGCATCTTCATTGATGTCCAGCTCAGGCACGCGCTCTTCATACAGCAGCGGCGCCACCGTTTCGTCTTCCACCGCACGCTGCATGGTGTAGGCATGGACGATGGGGCCAAACTTGTTGGTCGTCTTTTCATCTTTCAGCAGGGGCGTGCCGGTGAAAGCTATGTAAGCCGCCTTGGGCAAGGCCTTCTTCATGCGCTCATGCGACTCGCCGCCATGGCTGCGGTGGCCTTCATCCACCAGCACAATCAAGTTGGGCGAATCGTTGCGGCACTCTGGCAACTTGGATGCCGTGTTGAATTTATGCACTAGGGTGAAAGAGATGCGCTCCGTGCCACTGCCAATGCGTTTGGCCAGATCACGGCCCGACATGGCGCGGCTCTTTTCACCCTCCTTTTTGATTGCAATAGCTGAACCAAAGGCCCCGCCAGACATAAAGTTGCGCGACAACTGGCTCTCCAGATCAATGCGGTCGGTGACCACCACCACACGGCACTCTCTCAAGGCATCCACCAACAATAGCGCCTTGGTCAGAAAAACCATGGTGAAGCTCTTGCCCGAACCCGTGGTGTGCCAGACCACGCCGCCCTCGCGACCACCGTCCGGGCGCAACTGGCCGATGCGCGCCAGCAAGGCGCGGATGCCAAAGAACTGCTGGTAACGCGCCACGATCTTGCCCACCTTGCGGTCAAACAGCACGTAGCCTCGCAAGAACTCAAGCAGACGCGCGGGTGTCAGCAAGCTGACCAGCAAACGGTCTTGATCGGTCGCTTGCATGGGCTGAGCCCATAGCGCATCGAAGTAGTTTGCCAGTGACGCAGGCTTTCCCTCAAACAGGGCTGCCCGCATGCTGGGCGCTAGAGTCGCATTCTTCAAAGAGTTGAAGTGGGCCTCGTCAAACTCTTCTTCACGCCACCTCGCCCAAAACTTCGCCGCTGTATGCGTGGTGCCATAACGCCCCTCCGTCTGGCTGATGGACAGCAACACCTGGGCATACGCAAACAGGTTGGAAATTTCGTCTGGCCGCTGGTTGCGCAAGTGCTGGCTTATGCCTTCAGCCACCATGGCCTTGGCCGGGTGGCTACCACCGGATGATTCAGGCCGTTTGGCTTCGATAACCACCAGCGGGATGCCGTTCACATAACAAACTACATCCGGTATGCGGTTGTGTGTACCTTGGGCTGCGAGAACCTCCAGCTCCTCGGTTACATCCCAGCGATTGGCTGCTGCGTCAAGCCAGTCCACGATGTGAATGGTGGGTTGGTGCTTCTTGCCATCGGGCATGAACTCGGTCACCGTGATGCCCAGCGCCAGCTTGCCGTACAGCCGCTCATTCGCTGGCAACAAGCCTTCGGCCAGACTCAGGCTTGAGAGCTCGCGCACGATCTGATCAATGCCGCTGGGTGATAGCGGGAACCACTCACCCTTGTATTCGTAACGCCGGGTTTGCAGCACCTCAATCAAGCGGGGCTTGAGCAAGACTTCGCGGGTACTGCCGCGCAACGTCAAGGCCTGCGCCGTGGTCAGAAAGTTCCACCCAAGGGTGCACAGCAAATGCAGCGCGGGGATGTGGGCGCTAAATTGCTCGCGGGAGTTGGGTGTGGTGTTCATGTCAGCTTCCTCACTGCCGCAGGTTTTGGGGCAGTCAGTTGTTTGACTTGCTTGTTGTTTAGCAGTGAACGCATTTGCGTGATTGCAATGGTGTTCAACTGTTTGAGCCGCTCGGGGGCTGGCAAGCCTTGGTGAATCAGTACCGCATTGATGCTCTCCATATTCGAAAGCACCACCAGTTGCTCCAGCGTGGCGTGATCACGCATATTGCCGCGGAGGTCTGGGTTGGCTTGTTGCCACTGCGCAGCAGTCACGCCAAACAGCGCCACATTGAGCAAGTCGGCTTCACTGGCATAAACGAAACCAGTCTGTGTGCTGGTTAAACGTGGCGGGATCAGGCGCTCTTTGATGGCATCGGTGTGGATCGTGTAATTGACCTTGGCCAGCGTGCGCTGAAAGCTCCACGCCAGCGAAGTCGCACGGGACTCTTCGTCCTTGAGGCGCTGGAATTCTTTAATGAGGTAGACCTTGAATTCAGCGCTGATCCACATCCCGAATTCAAAAGCGATGTCCCTGTGCGCGTAGGTGCCGCCGTAGCGTCCCGCATTGGACGCCAGGCCAATTGCATTGGTTTTTGCTACCCAATCTTTGACACTGATTCGGTAGCTGTTCAAACCTGCTTGACTTTTAATTGTGTCGAATTCGCCACAATTAAAAGTCGGGTTGTGAACGGATTCCCAGATGCCCAAGAACTCCACCGTGTTCCGGTTTCTGAGCCAGTCCCCAATGAAAAAATCACCATCCTTGGCCTTGAGCATGTCCGTGAGAGAGATGTAATCCTGGTCAAGGCGGGTGCTGATGGTGATGTCTGTGCCCTTGACGGTGATGATGCGATTTTTCATGACGACGAGGCTCCTTCTTCGTTGCTGAGGCGGACACGGCGCTTGCCGGTGAGGAGTTGGGCCATGAGGGCAGATTTTTCTTCCCGCAGTAGAACCAGATGCTGCACATGGGCGGCAACCTCTGTCTGTGCGGCCTCTACTGCATCAGCGATACGCGATTGCTCCTCTAAACACGGCGTTTGGATAGAAACGCGCAGGAGGTCATTTGGATTGACGCGCCGAGCCTTGCGGCCTCCATTGGCCAGGCCCAAATGCCCTGCGTAGAACGCTTTTCTGGAGACATATTGCAAGAACCACCTAGGTTCAATGCCTGGCAGAAAATCAAAGGCTGGTAGATCGAGCGTACTTTCGTATCCATCCAATGATGCGGGAATAGTGCCAAAAGCCCCATTCAAAAAATCGAGCTTGCTGTAGATGAACTGCCCAGCAGAACGACGGTAATACTGTGTGGATTCGCTGCCGATCCGTTTTTCTGACTTGCCAACAACGCCTCTGCCGTAAAGTTTGACGGTAATCTTCTTTGCCACGTCGCCGCCCGAGCCAAGCACACGATTTTCGCGAATCATTTTGGACAAGGGCATTGACTGCCACGACGCGTGGTTGCCAAATCTTCGCTGACCTGTCAGTAACGCGCTACTCAAAATCTCCGATTGTCTGCGGCTGTTGGCAAGCAGCCGCTCAGTGGTGGCGATGGCTTGATCCCAGGTGGACAGGATTCGGGCGATGCGGCGCTGTTCGTTCTTTGATGGCAGCATCACCTTGAAGTCCCTAATATCGTTGGGACTGATGTGCGGAACGGCGGTCTCCGTCTTTTGACCTTTCAAATGCTCAATGAAATGGTGTGTTTGAAGCACTTGCGCCAAATAGTCTTGCTCAAAGTCCCGCTTTGCACGTAACCGAGCGACGCGCTGAACAAGCAGGCAGGGTAGGTCGTACTCTTTTACGACGCTGCATTTCAATCCAGCATTGACAATTGGACGATCCATTGCAATGACGATATCGCCCTTGCGCATCTCATATCGACTCAATTGAGCGTCGTAGGGTGTGCCCCAATGTTTGGCATCTTCCCAGCGAAGAACGCCTTGCATGATGTTGTCCCCACGTAGCAACCTAATCGTTGATGCTGTCGGAGTTACGTAACTTTGGCTGGTAAATGCATATCCAGTTAATAGTTCAGAGCACTCGCCTAGCGTTCCATGTCGCCAATCCTTAGGAATCATCACGCCCACCCTTCTTGGCCAACCGTTTTTCAACCTGCTCCAGCTCCTTCAGGTCTGCACTGTCAGCCTCAACGGCGTCAGCCTGCCGCCGCTGCCCATCAAACTGCTCGTAACGCTCATGGACGATCTTGAGCATGGCCTCATGGCTCATGCGCCCGGCGCCCTGGAGTAGCGGGCTTTCGTTGAATTGCATGAAGTTGTCCACGTATTGCCGCCAATCGATCATGCGCAGCTCTTTGCGCTGGCGGGTGCGCAGCTCGGCAAATTCCAAGAATGCAGACACCATGCGGTTCAGGTGGTCGATTTCATCGGCGTTCAGGTAATTTTTGGCAATGACAATGTCGGTCTTGCGCACGCGGCCCGCTTTCCATGCTGTCAAGGCCATATTGGGTTGTGTGGGGTCTGCCCGCTTGACGATGATTTCTGCGGCGGTCTGTTGGGTGACTGCGTAGAGCAGCTTGTTTTGCACTTCTGCAAAGAACTGGCCGACGACCTCGGCACTGTCTTTGTAATCCACCGACAGGGCGAACACGTCGCGCACCTTTTGGTAGAACCGCTTTTCAGAGGCCCGTATCTCGCGGATGCGCTCCAGCAGTTCATCGAAGTAGTCCCAGCCTGCCGGGTCTTTCATGCGTTCGTCGTCCATGACGAAGCCTTTAACCAGATATTCCCGCAAGTGAGCTGTTGCCCACTGGCGGAACTGTGTGCCGCGTGGGGATTTGACCCGGTAGCCCACGGCCAGGATCATCTCCAGGTTAAATAGTTTGGTACGGTAGCGTTTGCCGTCCCCGGCAGTTGTCAAGTCTTCCTTGACAACTGAATCCCCATCCAGCTCACCCTCTGCCAGCACATTCTTGACGTGAAGACTGACGTTTTGCTTGGTGGTCTGAAATAGTTCCGCCAGCTCAAGCTGGGTCAACCAAACGGTACCCTCTTGCGCCCGCAAAAAGAATTTGGCGCTGCCGTCTTCGGAAGCGTACAGAACCAGTTCACCCAGGCTTGATTCGATCGGGTTACTCATAGCCCAACTCCTTCAAGTAAACGGACATCTGGGCTTCAAGACCTGCCAGTTCGGCTTTTAGCTGCTCACGCTCCTTGCGCACGGCCATCAGGTCAATCTCGGCTTCTTCCTCAAAGGTGTCCACGTAGCGGGGGATGTTGAGGTTGAAGTCGTTCTCAAGAATCTCGGCCGGGGTGGCAAGGTGGGCGTATTTGTCGGAACCCTGCCGTGTGAAGGCAGTGCTCAAGATTCGCTGCAGGTCGGATTCGCGCAAGAAGTTCTGGTTCTTACCCGCTTCAAAGTCTCGGCTGGCATCGATGAAGAGCACTTTGTCGTCGGTCTTGTTCTTGCGGAACACCAGCACGGCGGCGGGGATGCCGGTGCCATAGAACAGCTTTTCGGGCAGGCCAATCACCACGTCCAGCAGGTTTTCTTCGATCAGCTTTTGCCGGATGCGTCCTTCTGCTGCGCCACGGAATAGCACACCGTGCGGTACAACCACCGCCATGCGACCAGAGCCTGGCTTCATGGTTTCGACCATGTGCAGGATGAAGGCGTAATCGCCCTTGGTGCGCGGCGGCACACCACGGCGGAAGCGGCTGAATTTATCAGCGTCGGCGCCCTCAAACCCCCACTTTTCAAGGCTGAACGGCGGGTTGGCAACCACGATGTCAAAGTGCTTGAGGCTGGCTGCGCTGTCCAATAGCTTCGGGTTGCGAATGGTGTCGCCCCACTCGATACGGTGGTTGTCCTCGCCATGCAGAAACATGTTCATCTTGGCCAGCGCCCATGTGCTGCCAATGGCCTCCTGCCCGTAGAGGGCGTACTTGCGCGAGCCGGTGTTCTCGCGGATCAGGCGGCCGCATTTCATGAGCAAGGAGCCGGAGCCGCAAGTGGGGTCGCAAATCTCATCGCCTTCCTGCGGGGCCATCAACCGTGCCATCAATGAAGACACCTCGGGCGGCGTGTAGAACTCGCCTGCCTTTTTGCCGCTGGTGGAGGCAAAGTTTTTAATCAGAAATTCATAGGCGTTACCAATCACGTCCAACTGACCAACACGGCTTGGCGCCAAGTCAAGTGCAGGCTTTGAAAAGTCTTCCAGCAGATGACGCAGGATGTCGTTCTTCTGCTGCTCATCGCCCAGCTTGTTGGAGTTGAAGCTGATGTCCTGAAACACATCGCGCAGCTTGGTGATGTTGGCCTCTTCAATGGCGTGCAGGGCTTTGTCAATTCGCTCCCCATTGCCGGGGCTGTGCCGCAATGCGTGCAGGGCGTAAAAGCTGGCGCTGGCGGGCAATACAAATCGCTCGTTCTTGAGCATTTCTACGATCAGCTCGGGGTGGTCACCGTATTGCTTCTTGTAGTTGGCGTAGTGGTCTTGCCACACATCCGACACGTACTTGAGGAACAGCATGGTCAGGACAAAGTCTTTGTAAATGCTGGGGTCTACCGTGCCACGGAAGGTGTCACACGCTGCCCAAACTGCACTGTTAATGTCGTCTTGGCTGACGGTGGGTGTGTTGATGGCGGTGTCGTTCATGGTGGTGGGTTCTTTGCAAATGTTTAGGTAACGGCCTGTGCAATCAGAGCCAGGTCTTCGGCGAGCGCTCGGAGTTGCTGCTCGCGGTTGCGGATAAGTTGGTGAAGTGCGTGGCGTTCTTGGCGAGCCAGTTCGGCCAAGGCAACGATGCGGTGCTGATCTGCCAACGATGGAATGCTGAGTGTCAATGACTCAAGCACCGGTCTGCGGATGCTGAGTTGGCTGCTGCCTTCAGCGACTTGCTGAAGTTGCCGCTGAAAGGGGGCCTCGTTGATCTGCCAAGCCAGAAATGCTGGCAGGACAGCAGCCTGATTTTTCACTTGGAGGTGGAAAAAGTGGGGGCTGCACACCGAAGGGCTCGGCGGTTCGTCTATACACACCGCATAGAAGCGAGCGCCCTTGGAGACAAACAGGATGTCGCCTGCCTTGAGCCATTCAGGCTGCTTACGCCCACCCAGCACGGTGCGGGCAATGCCAGCCCAGTTAACTCCATACTCGGGATCAACGTCCTTCATCTGCACGGCCAAGACATCACCATTCGCCGACTCTTCAATCGAGCCGCGAAAGGGATACCCACCTTGCAGATCGGTCAATTCAACAACAGAAAAAATATTTGCATCAATCATTTTGATGCAAATATAGCAGATCAGGAAAGAAAAGTAAAATAATTTGCATCAACGTCTTTGATGCGATATTTCAGCTTGGATCGGCATCCTTAAGCCGTGCCCGCTCACAAAACTCAATCACGGCTGCACTTTCGGACCCATGTTTAAGGAGTCCGCGAGCAGATCTCAAATGCCCACTTGAGCAGCCCGCGCTGGCCCATCAGGCGCAGGATGTTCATCGCCAGCGCAGCGAACTGGCACACGAGGTAGTTGGTGTCGAACTTGCCCGAGTCCAGGCGCGCCGGCGGACAGTAGCCGTCCACGCCTGCATAGGTGCGACCCACGCCTTCTTTGGCCGTGCCGCCGTTGTCCATGGCGAAGGTGTCTACGTCCAATGGCAGCCAGCCGCAAGGTAATACACCGTAGTCGGGGCGCTGGCTGGTCAGCAAGGTCTCGATCATCTGGGGACAGAAGTCGAACATCTCGGCAGCACGGGCGTCCAGGCGCTGGCGCGGTGTGGGGCTCGAAGGCAGCAAATTGATGCCCAGCGGTTGCTTGAAGAACGCGGCACCGCGAAAGTTCTCGATCGCGTCAAAGTCGCTCTTGCCTTGCACCAGCAAGCCCAGGTAGGGGCGGCAGACATCGGCCGTGCTCACGCCAGCGCGAATGGGCAGCGCGGCATCGAGGCGATCAAGCACGGGTCGCACGGCATTCAAATAATGGCCCACCAAGGCCAGACCGGCCACCGGGGTCAGGTCGTAATCGAGTTGTTTGACGATCAAACTGGCGCATGCTGCTGTGGCGCCGGAATATTCAAAACGAATACTCCCTACAACTCACCCACAGGGGTGATCCGTTGTCAGGGTCAACCCCGACAAATTCATCAGTCACATCAACCACTTGGCAAGACTTGCGGAAAACGGGGTCACCGATTCAGGAATAAAAAACGCCCTGTGAAAACAGGGCGTTTAGGGTAAAAATTTACACTTTATATCGCAAGTGTATTAGAACGGAATGTCGTCGTCCATGTCGTCGAACCCGCTCGACGGCTGCTTGGTCGTCGCGGCCGGGGCCTGCTGGCGTGGTGGTGGACGGGGCGTGGTTGCGGCGCTGGCGCGCGAATAACCCTCGTTGTCGCCATCGTGGCCACCTGCCTCGCCCATACCCTCGCGGCTACCCAGCATCTGCATTTCATTCGCGATGATGTCGGTGGCGTACTTCTCGACGCCGTCCTTGTCGGTGTACTTGCGCGTCTTCAGCCGACCTTCCACGTAGACCGAGCGGCCCTTTTTCAGGTATTGGCCCACGATCTCGGCCAGCTTGCCGAAGAAGGTGACCCGGTGCCACTCGGTTTCCTCGACCATGTTGCCGTCTTTGCCCTTGTACTTGTTGCTGGTGGCAATGGCGATATTGGCCACCGGGTCGCCGCTGGGCAGATAGCGGATTTCGGGGTCGCGGCCGAGATTGCCGACCAGGATGACTTTGTTGACGGATGCCATAAACAGTGCTCCACGTAAGAATTGGGACATTATCAGCTTATCGCAGCGCCGAACCGCAAGGATGGCAAGCTGCCGTACCCTGGATGATGGAGTTGGGGCGACATCACATCCGGGTCTGGGCCGGACATGAGTTTGTAACAAAACCCGCCCATCGACCCTAGAATGCCGTCACCAAGGAGCGGCATGACACCGGAGGCCAAAGCCAGACAATCCATTGATGCGCTGCTGGAGCAGGCCGGCTGGCATGTCTGCGACATGGCCGATGCCAACATCCATGCGGCCCGCGGCGTGGCGCTGCGCGAATTCCCGCTCAACACGGGATATGGGTTTGCCGACTACCTGCTCTATATCGACGGCAGGGCGGCGGGGGTGATCGAGGCCAAGAAGGCGGGGAGCACCCTCACCGGCGTGGAAGTGCAGTCTGCCCGATACGCCAAGGGCCTGCCCGAATCGCTGCCAGCCTGGCTGCGCCCCCTTCCCTTCAGCTACGAATCCACTGGCATCGAGACCCATTTCACGCAGGGGCTGGACCCGCATCCTCGCGCCCGTTCGGTGTTCGCCTTTCATCGCCCCGAGACGCTGGCCGCCCTGTTGCAGTACCTGCCGGCTTCCGGCGCCAATTTGCCCAGTGGCGCTGTCCATACCGGCACCGAGGTGCCGTCTGGTACCCACTTCGGGGCATCTACCTTCCTGACCCGGTTGCAGACCATGCCGCAACTGCTCGAAGACGGCCTGTGGCCTGCGCAGATTACGGCGATCCGCAACCTGGAAGCGTCGCTCGCAGCCAATAAGCCCCGCGCCTTGATTCAGATGGCCACCGGCAGCGGCAAGACCTATACCGCCATCAGCTTCATCTACCGCCTGATCAAGTTTGCCCGCGCCAAACGGGTGCTTTTTCTGGTCGACCGGGGCAACCTGGGCCGGCAAACCAAGAAGGAGTTCGACGCCTACGACTCGCCCTATAACAACTACAAGTTCGGCGAGGAATACATCGTCCAGCACCTGCAGAGCAACCAGCTCGACACCACTGCCCGCATCACCATCTGCACCATCCAGCGGCTGTTCTCGATGCTCAAGGGCCGAGAACTTGCCGCCGAGGACGACGAACAAAGCGTCGACCGCCTGGGCCATGTTGACCCGCAAGACGCGCTGAGAAGAGCTGGACGAAGACCTGGCCTACGATGCCGACGCGCTGGACCGTGCGGTGCAGACGCCAGACCAGATCCGCACCATCGTGCGCACCTTCCGCGACCGGTTGCCCACGGAGATATTCCCCGGCCGCACCGAGGTACCGAAAACCCTGGTGTTCGCCAAGGACGACAACCACGCCGAAAAAATCGTCGAGATCCTGCGCGAAGAGTTCGGCAAGGGCAACGAATTTGCCCAGAAGATCACCTACCGCACCACCGGCGACAAGCCGGAGAACCTGATCAGCGCCTTTCGCAACAGCTACTTCCCGCGCATCGCCGTCACCGTGGACATGATCGCCACCGGCACCGACATCAAGCCGGTCGAAATCGTCATGTTCATGCGCGCCGTGAAAAGCCGCAACTTCTTCGAGCAGATGAAGGGCCGCGGCGTGCGCATCATCGCGCCCACCGACCTGCAGGCGGTGACGCCCGACGCCAAGTCCAAGGACCACTTCGTCATCGTCGACTGCGTGGGTGTGTGCGAGCAAGACAAGACCGACTCTGCCCCCATGGACCAGAAGAAGTCCGTGCCCTTCGACAAGCTGCTGCAGGCCGTGGCGCTGGGCAATGTGGAGCCCGAAGTGCTGAGCAGCATCGCTGCCCGCCTGGCCCGGCTGGACCGCGACATCACCGACGCCGACAAACAGCGCATCGTGCAAGCCTCCGGTGGCGCGAGCTTGAGAGACCTGGCGCGTGGCATCGTGGATGCGCTGGATCCTGACAAGGCCAGTGAGCTTTCGCCCCATGAGGCCGACCAGCTGATGCAACGCGCCGTCAAACCCCTGTGCGACCCGGCACTGCGCAAGCTGCTGATGGACTTGAAACGCCAAGCCGAGCAGATCATCGACACCGTGACGCAGGACCAGTTGCTCGACGCCGATTTTTCCGAAGCGGCGCGCGCACGCGCCAAGGGTACGGTCGAGTCCTTCGAGCGCTTCATCGCCGAGCACAAGGACGAGATCACCGCCCTGCAGATCCTCTACAACCGGCCGCAACGTTTGCTTGGCGTACAAGCTGCCGACAATGGCGCAGCGGTAGAGCCTCTGACCTTCGACGCCCTCAAGGCGCTGGCCGACCAGTTGCAGGCACCGCCCCACCTGTGGACCGAAAGCCAGCTCTGGCACGCCTATGCCGCGCTGGACAAGACCAGGGTCAAAGACAATGGCAACCGCCGCCGTATCCTGACCGACCTGGTCAGCCTGGTCCGATTTGCGATGCACCAGGACAACGAACTCGTGCCTTACCCCGAGCGGGTGAATGCAAACTTCAAGGCCTGGTTGGCACGCAGCGGCACCTCCTTCACTTCAGAACAACTGCACTGGCTAGACATGATCCGCGACCATATTGCCGCCAACCTGGGCATCGAGCCCGATGATTTCGAGTACTCGCCGTTTGCGCAGGAGGGGGGGATTGGCAGGGTGTACCAGTTGTTTGGTGCGGAATTTCCGAAGGTGCTTGAGGAGATGAATCGGGAGTTGGCGGCGTGATGGAGCAAGTGACTCTCGGCGAAGTGGCCGATATTGCCTCGGGCGTCGGATTTCCAAAAGACCTTCAAGGAAATGCGGTCGGCGAAGTGCCGGTGTTCAAGGTAGGTGACATTTCAAACGCGGTCAAGAGTGGGACACGCTTCCTTCGAAGCTCACCCAACCACCTATGTGCCGAGGACGCTCGGAAATTGGCCGCGACGCTCATGCCTGCTGGGGCAATCGTATTTGCCAAAATTGGTGAAGGTCTCAAGCTCAATCGTCGGGCAGTCCTTGCGCAGCCTTCTTTGGTTGATAACAACGTGATGGCTCTCATACCGAAGGCAAAATTAGCTACGTCTTCGTACCTGTACTACTTTATGCAGACGGTGGACCTTGGAACGTTGTCGCGTGCGACTGCAGTTCCTTCCGTAAGAAAGTCCGACGTAGCTGAGCTTTCCATCCCATTGCCATCGCTGTGTGCGCAAGAAGGGATCGTCGCCGAACTCGAAAAGCAGTTCTCCCGCCTCGACGAAGCCGTCACCAACCTGAAGCGCGTCAAGGCCAACCTCAAACGCTACAAAGCCTCCGTCCTCAAGGACGCCGTCGAAGGCCGCCTCGTCCCCACTGAAGCCGAACTGGCGCGCCGCGATGGCCGCGGTTTTGAAACTGGGGAGCAGCTTGTGCAACGGATACTTGACACGAGGCGCAGTGCTTGGCGGGGGAGTAGCAAGCTCAAGGAACCGAAACGGCCCATGGCAGTGGGATTGCCACCGCTCCCCGCTGGTTGGACTTGGGCGACGATGCCTCAACTCGGTGAATTGAATCGAGGCAAGTCCAAGCATCGACCACGGGACGACGCCGCGTTATATGGTGGCCCGTATCCATTCATCCAAACGGGTGACGTGCGGCGGTCAAATGGGGCTATCACAGAGTACAGCCAGTCCTACAGCGAGTTTGGACTGACGCAAAGCCGCCTTTGGCGTGCAGGTACTTTATGTATCACCATTGCAGCGAATATCGCCGAGACTGGGATATTGAAGGTTGAAGCGTGTTTCCCTGACAGCGTTGTTGGATTTGTGTCTGATCTGGGTTATCCGACGACCGAATACGTGGAGATTTTTATCCGCACCGCGCGTGAAGGCCTTGACCGCTTTGCTTCAGCCACCGCGCAAAAGAATATCAATCTTGAAGTGCTGGAGGCAGTTGCTGTGCCATATCCGCCTTTGGCTGAGCAATTTCGGATCGTCGCTGAAGTTGATCGTCGATTGTCCCTATTGCGAGCTGGCGAGGTGCAGGTTGACGCCAACCTCAAACGTGCTCAGGCGCTGCGGCAATCGACATTGCAGAAGGCCTTCTCTTCATCATGAAACCGTCTGTTGCCACAAAGCTGTTTGATAAAGCCGTATCGGCAATTACGTCAGCCGTTGAGGTCTACAACAAGCCAGGTTTTCGCTATCGGGATGAGACTTTCGCGTTACTGGCACTGAATGCATGGGAATTGATGCTGAAAGCGCGTGTGGTTCAGATCAACGATGGAAAGCAGAAATCCATCTTCGTTTATGAGACGAGGAAAACCAAGAGCGGTTTGCCGAGCACTAAGCTGTATTTGAAACGGGGGCGATCGAACAATCCATTGACGATTGGCATCATGGGCGCTGTCTTAAAGTTGGCGCCGCATATGGCCTCGCGCCTTCCGGCGGCTGTCGAGAACAATATTCGGGCCTTGATGGAGGTTCGGGATTGTTCCGCGCATTTCTTTGTTCCGTCGTTCACTTTGCGTCGGCAACTGCTGGAAATCGGGACCGCTGCAGTCCGAAATTTTGTTTGGTATGGCCGCAAGTGGTTCAACCGGGATTTGTCGGACGATCTTCAAATTCTCTTGCCGATTGGATTCGTCAATGCGACTGGCCACTTGATGGTGAGTTCTGCAGAGGAAAAGAATTTGCTCGAGTGTCTTGGCGCGTTGTCTATCTCTTCTGCGGCCAGCGAGACAGGTGATCTCCATTTTCAAACGGCGATTGATATTCAGATTAGGAAGTCCGGGAATTCAGCAACACCGCAGGTGAAGATTACAAATGATCTGTCAGCAACTCCAGTAATTTTGGTTGAGGAGAACCTCGCTCTGAACTATCCATGGACATACGATGAGGTCACAAAGCGCTGCAAAGCGCGTTACACGGATTTCACCGCGAACCAGCGATATCACGAGCTCCGTCGTGTGTTGGCAAGTGATCCAAAGTTGTACAAGCTCCGCCTTCTCGACCCATCAAATCCGAAAGGCCTCAAGAAGCCGTTCTACAGTTCGAACGTTCTTGGTTTTTTTGACAAGCATTACTCGCAGAAATGAATTCCGCCGACCTCACCGCTCTTCTCGACCGCCTGCGCGCCGAACCGCGCGAGTCCGAATGGCTGGAGTTCAAGGCCAGGCGTTTAGACGCGCAGCCGCTGGGTGAGTACCTGTCGGCGCTGGCGAATTCCGCCTGCCTGTTGGGCAAGCCGCGCGGGTACTTGGTATTCGGCATCGAAGACGGAAGCCACGCCGTGTTGGGCACTGCGTTTGATCCGCAAGCCGAGACCGGCCAGGGCAACCAGCTGATGCCGCTGTGGCTGGCGCTGGGTTTGCATCCGAATCTGGGGTTTGATATCCACACCTGCCAATATCAGGGGCATCGCGTGGTGTTGTTCGAAGTGCATTCTGCGTTCGACCGGCCCGTGGAGTTTTACGGCAAAGCGTACGTGCGCAATGGCAGCAGCAAGACGACGCTGGCCAAATATCCTGAAAAGGAGCGCGCCATCTGGAGCGGCCGTGTCGACTGGAGCGCGCAGGTGTGCGAGCAGGCCACGCTGGCCGATATGGATCCAAAGGCCATAGCCGAAGCGCGGCGGCAGTTCGCCGAGAAGAACAAGACGAGACCAGATCGGTTGGCCGAACTGGAGGCCTGGGACGACGCGACCTTCTTGAACAAGGCGAAGCTGACCGTGCGCGGAGCGATAACCCATGCAGCGCTGCTGTTGCTGGGGCGCGAGGAGTCTTCTTCATTGCTGGCCCCGGCCGTGGCGCGGGTCAGCTGGATCTTGAAGAATGAACGCAACGAAGAACTGGACTACGAGCATTTCGGCCCGCCAATGTTGTTGAACGTCAACAAGGTGCTAGTGCGCATCCGCAATCTCACCATTCGCGAATTGCCGGACGGTACCTTGTTTCCGGTGGAGTTGACGCAATACGACCCGTGGGTGATCCGTGAAGCCCTGCACAACTGCATTGCGCACCAGGACTACGGGCTGCGTGGGCGTGTGCAGGTGGTGGAAACGCCGCATGCGCTTCTGCTGACCAACGTAGGCGGCTTTTTGCCGGGGAGGGTGGAAGCCGTGATTGACCAGGACGCGCCGCTGGAGATCTATCGCAATCCCTATCTGGCTGAAGCCATGGTCAGCTTGAACATGATCGATACGCAGGGCGGTGGCATCAAGCGCATGTTCCAGACGCAGCGGCGGCGGTTTTTCCCGTTGCCGGATTACGATCTTTCGCAGCCTGAACGGGTCATGGTGACTTTGCGTGGACGCATTCTGGACGTGCGCTACACCCGGCTGCTGATGGCGAAGGGCGAGTTGGACCTCGCCACCATCATGCTGTTGGACAAGGTGCAAAAGGGTCAACGCATCACGGTAGGCGAGGCCAAGCTACTTAGAGCGGCGAAATTGGTGGAAGGTCGATACCCCAACCTTTTGGTGGCGGGGAGTGTTGCTGCGGTGGCAGGTCAAAAGGCCCAGCACATCCGCAATCGAGGCTTTGACAGCCAGTACTACCGCGACATGATCGTGGCGCTGGTGCGAGAACATCAGCCGGTGTCGCGAGAGGAAATCGACAAGCTGCTGCTGGACAAGCTGCCCGAGGTGCTGACGCTAGAGCAGAAGCGTACAAGGATTCACAACCTGCTGTCCTCGCAGGCTGGCAAGACGATCCGGAATGCTGGATCCCGGTCGGGTTCGCAGTGGGTTCTCATGGATCCCAAAAACAATGGCAAACAAACGAAGTAGCAATGGCGATCAGCCGGGTCGAAATAAACTCTTTTATTTTCAATAAGTTAGCCTATGTTTAGTCGACGTTTGGCGCTTTGTTAAACAAAGGGATACGTGCCTGATTTCCATTAGCCAATCCGAATCAGGAGCCGACCATGACCAAACTGCACACCCTGGTAGATCTGGAAAACGTGCATCCGACGATCGAGGATCTGCGCAAACTGGTTCCCCGCATGACCGATGCCTGGGTGTTCCATGGCCCGAATCAGGCCAAGGAAGCCGCGTAGTTGAAGGCGGCGCACGATGCCATCACGCTGGTGCCGCATTCGGGCAAGGGCAAGAACGCGCTGGATTTTCATTTGTCGTTTTATCTGGGTTACGTGGCGGCCCGGCAACCTGAGGCCCGCCTGGTGCAGCAGAGGCTTTTGAGCGAATCGCAGCAATGGCGATCACCGTTTTGTCCAATATTGGCGCTCGTCCATTAATTGTGGACAATCCGAATAAATGGACAAAATACCTGCCGCCCCAGAAAATGAGCTGCTGCGCGCTGCCCTGGCGGTCGCGCGCGATCTGGGGCTGAACGCGCAGTTGGAGCCGCACCAGCCCAGGCGGGCCACTGCGCTCGCCGACGCTATCGTGAATATGGGCCGCGGTGGCGAAGGGCAGCGCTACGTGGTGGAGGTCAAGCGGCAGTTGCGGCCGACCAATCTGGGTGTGGCACTGCACCAGCTGGATCGCCAAGCCGAGGCGCATGGATTGCCCGGTTTGCTGGTGGCCGACTATGTCACGCTGGACATGGCGGACGCCTTGCGCGAGCAAGGGCGCGCATTCCTGGATGCTGCCGGCAATGCCTATATCCGCCAGAGCGACGTGCTGGTGTGGGTCAACGGCCGCAAGCGGACCTACAAGGCTGAGGTGGCTCAGGCGGGTCGCGCCTTTCAGCCCACCGGCCTGCAGGTGTTGTTTGCGCTGCTGTGCCACCCACAGTGGGTGAACCTGCCCTACCGTGAGCTCGCAATACGTGCCGGCGTGGCGCATGGCACGGTGGGCTGGGTGATGCCCGATCTTCAGCAACAAGGCTTTGTCGCCGATCTGAACGGCAAGCGCGGCACGCGTCGCCTGTACGACGCCGAGCGGCTGCTCGCGCTGTGGGCAGATGCCTATGCGCGCCAATTGCGGCCGCGCACACTGCTCAACCGCTACTACGTGCAGACGCTCCAAGGCTGGCAAGACTGGCCGCTGGCACAGCATGGCGTCCAGTGGGGCGGTGAGCCTGCCGCAGCGTTGCTGACGCAGTACCTGAAGCCGGGCGAACTGACGATCTATGCCGACAAGTTGCCGGGTGTGCTGGTCGCCCGATACAAGTTTCTGAAAGAACCTGAAGTGGACCACAAGGCGGTGGTCGATGTGCGCAGACGCTTCTGGAACTTCCCTGAAAACGGGACCGAGCCTTGTGTTCCCGCGGTGCTGGTCTACGCTGATCTATTGGCCACTGGCGATGCGCGTTGCCTGGAAACAGCCAAACGGCTGTATGAAGAGCATGTTGTTCGACTTGTCCGCCAAGCCTGATCTGCTGCCGCTGGCCCATGTGGTGCGGCCGCTGCAATCGGTGGCGGCCCGGCAGAACGCTGCGTTTTTTCTGATGGGGGCAGCGGCACGCGACGTGATGCTGCTGCATGTCCATGGGATCGACACCAAACGCACGACGCAAGATGTCGATTTTGGCGTGATGGTGCGCGATTGGGCGGCATTCGAGACTTTGCGCGACGCACTCATTGCCGGCGGCGAGTTCAAGGCGGTTTCGAATGACGCTGCCCATAAGCTGCGCCACGCGTCGTCGAGATACCCGCTGGACATCGTGCCCTTTGGCGGGGTGGAGCGAGCAGACCGCAGCTTGGCATGGCCGCCCGACGGGCATACGGTGTTCGACTGCTTCGGCATGCGCGAGGCCATGTTGTCCAGCCATCAGGTTCACTTGCCCGGCGGCGTGGTGGACTGACAAGCCGTGGCAACCCGAGCGACCGATCAATTACCACCCACACCCGAGCATCCAGGAACCCCGACCATGCCCCAGCCACGAAAAGTCCTGTTCATTTCCGCCGACCAATGGCGCGCCGAGTGCCTGTCCGCCGTTGGCCACCCGGTCGTCAAGACGCCGCACCTCGATGCGCTGGCGCGTGACGGCGTGTTGTTCAAGCGGCATTTCACGGTCACCGCGCCGTGTGGCCCGGCGCGTACCAGCCTGCAGACCGGTCTGTACCTGATGAATCACCGCTCCGGCCGCAACGGTACCCCGCTGGACCGGCGCCATACCAATATCGCGCAGGAAGTGCGCAAGGCCGGCATCGACCCGATGTTGTTTGGCTACACCGACACTTCGGCCGACCCGCGTGGACTGGACCCGCAAGACCCGGCGCTGCGCAGCTTCGAAGGCCCGCTGCCCGGCTACCACGTCGGCCTGCTGTTTCCGGACTACATGGCTGCGTGGATGAACGATCTGCGCGCCAAGGGTTACCGCTTTGAGGGCCGGCACGATGTCTACCAGCCACGCCCCGGCTTCGAGAAACCTGATGACCGAGGGCACCGCTTCATCCCGACCTTGTACAAGGCGGAAGACAGCGATACGAACTTCATGGCCAACCGGGTCATCGAATGGCTGGGTGACCATCGCCAGGACGACTGGTTCATGCACTGCGTGTTCCTGCGCCCGCATCCACCGGTGATTGCACCCGAACCGTATAACGCCCTGTACGACCCGGCGGACGTGCCGATGCCGCACCGCCAGGCAACACCCGCAGACGAGGCGGCGCAACACCCGCATGTGGCGCAGTGGATCGAATCATTTGCGCGCCCGAACCACTACGACGAACACAACACTAACCATCTGATTGACATGCCCGAGCTGGAGTTGCGCCAGATGCGCGCCTGCTACTACGGCATGATGAGCGAGGTTGACGACGCGGTTGGCCGCATCGTGGCGCATCTCAAGGCCACCGGCGAATACGACCATACGCTGATCGTCTTCACCTGCGACCACGGCGAAATGGGCGGCGACCACTATGGCTGGGGCAAGGAGATGGTTTTCGACCCGAGCTTTCACATCCCTCTGATCGTGCGCGACCCGCGTGCGTCCAGCGATGCGGGTCGGGGCAGTCAGGTCGACGCATTCACCGAATCGGTCGATCTGATGCCGACCATGCTCGACTGGCTGGGACTGGAAATTCCGGCGCAGTGCGATGGCCGGACGCTGCGGCCGTTTCTGGAGCGCCGCACACCGGACCATTGGCGCCAGGAGGCGCACATGGAGCTGGATTTCCGCACCGGGCCCTACAACGGACTCGATGCCGAGGCGGCCCTGGGCCTGATGCCGGATGAGTGCCAGCTGGCCATCATTCGCGGCGTGCGCTGGAAATACGTGTTTTTTGCCGCTTTGCCGCCGCTGCTGTTCGATTTGACCAACGATCCGTGGGAGATGCATGATCTTTCGCGCGACCCGGCCCACCAGGCGGTGATGCTGGAGATGGCGCACAAGATGTTGTCATGGCGGCTCAAGCACCAGGAGCATGTACTGACAAACCTGCATAACGGACCCAACGGTGTTGAAGACCGGCGACGTGTGCGGGGGTGACGGGCGCAATTTGTGGATCTGGCACACAAGGTGGACAGCTGACAGCCGTTGAAATGTTGGTGCCAGAGCAAAAATTGCTGCGCATTTTCTTGGTCTGGCACACAAAGTCTCAGGAGCTCAGAATCGCTCGAAAGGCGCCAGGTAGCGCCACTGACCGACCGGCAGTGCCGCCATGGTGATGCGCCCGACGCGCAGGCGCTTTATCGCCACCAACTGCAGACGGGCTGCGGCGCACATCTGCGCGATCTGCCCCGGCCGGTGGCCCTTGACGGCAAAACGCAGGCCGGTGAGGCCATCCGCCTGGCGGTTGATGCTGACCCGGGCCGGCAACATCGCGCGGCCATCGATCACCGGCGTGCGGTTGAGTTGTTCCAACTGCGCGGTAGACACTTTGCCACGCACGTCGACGGTGAGTTCGTGTTCGACCTGTGCGGCGTCCTGAAGCAGCTTGCGTTCGACACGCCAATCCTGGGTGAAGACCATCAGCCCGCTGGCGTCGGTCTCCAATGGCGTCACACTGTTTTGCACATTCAGGTGGCGTTGCAACATACGCGGCGCATGGTGGCTATCACCCGACCAGTGGTTCTGCTGCACCAGTAATTGGCGCGCGGGTGTGGTGCTGTGATCCCAGGTGAGGCCTGGTGGTTTGTGCAGCAGTAGCGTTACGGCGGCAGCCGGCTCGAGCCGCGCCTTGGCGTCGAGTTCGACCGCCTGGTCACCCACCTTGAATGCCGGTATTTCGATCACCTGGCCGTCGACGCGCACCCAGCCGCCTTCGATGTACAACTCGGCCTCACGGCGCGAGCAGCCCTTCATATCGGACAGGCGTTTGGACAGGCGGACCGGTTCGGTCATGGGCGGATACTATGCATCGGTCCTTGCAGTGTAGAGCCTGCCGGCGCATGGGCCACCGTCTGGCCCTGCAGCGCGCTGGCCTGCAAATAGAGGTGACACGAGGAGCGTGGTGATGGTCGAATCGGGGAAGGTGCTGGTGCTGCTGGGCGGCGAGTCGACCGGCAAGTCGTTGCTGGCCAAAGCCTTGTGCCAGGCTTTGCAGGGCGAAGGCCATGATGCCGTGGTCGTGCCCGAATATCTGCGTCAGTTCTGCGAGATGCATGGGCGCACGCCACACGCCGACGAGCAGCCTGGCATTGCGGATGCGCAGACGCAACGTATATCGCAGGCTGAGCGAAACCATGCGATCGTAATTGCCGACACCAGCGCGTTGATGACGGCGGTGTACAGCGCGCGATTGTTCGGCGACAACCGTCTTTATCCGCGAGCCATCGCTACGCAACGCCGCTATGCCGCGACGCTGCTGACGGCGCTGGATCTGCCCTGGGTGGCGGATGGATTGCAGCGCGACGGGCCGAGGATGCGGCAGTTGATCGACAACGATCTACGGGGCGTGCTGGTCGGCCATGGTCTGCCCTTTTCGGTGATCCACGGCACCGGCCCGGTGCGGCTGGCGGCTGCACTGGCGGCGGCCCGTCTGGCTCTGCAGAATTCTCCAGCCACTATGGGCGCGGAGCGCTGGCGCTGGACCTGTCCGAACTGCGACGGGGCGCCCTGCTTGCCACTTGCGCGACCCGAGACGGTGCCAAGCTGAAGGCAGGCAACGGACCCGCGCCGGGAGATTTCAGCCGGGTTTGCTGCTAACGCGCGGGTCGAGCATCTGCAAGGGGTCGACCCAGGCATCGAATTGCTCTGACGTCAACTCGCCCAGGTCCAGTGCCGCTTCGCGCAGACTGCTGCCCTGGTGGTGCGCATGTTTGGCGATGCGGCTTGCGCGGTCGTAACCGATATGGGGCACCAGGGCCGTCACCAGCATCAGCGAGCTTTGCAGCAGTTGTCCGACGCGAGCTTCGTTGACCTGGATGCCGGCCACGCAGTGACGCGCAAAACTGCGCATAGCGTCGGCCAGCAGTCGCAGGCTGTCGAGTGTGTCGTAGGCGATCAGCGGCTTGTACACATTGAGTTCGAAATGTCCCTGGCTGGCGGCAAACCCGACCGCGGCATCGTGGCCGATGACCTGGGCACAGACCATGGTCAATGCTTCGACCTGGGTCGGATTGACCTTGCCCGGCATGATCGAACTGCCGGGTTCGTTCTCCGGCAACTGCAACTCACCCAGTCCGGCGCGCGGGCCGCTGCCCATGAGCCGGATGTCGCAGGCGATCTTGGTCAGCGCGATCGCCAGCATCTTCAGGCCTGCGTGCAAGGCCACCAGCGCTTCGTGACCGGCCATGGCGGCAAACAGGTTGTCGGCCTGGCGCAGCGGCATGCCCAGTTGTTGTGACAGCATGGCAGCGACGCGTGTGCCGAATTCGGCATGGGTGTTCAATCCAGTACCCACCGCGGTGCCACCGATGGCCAGCGTATGGACGGCCTGCAAGGCATGGCGGATCTGCTGCTCGCACAACTGCAACTGGGCCTCGTAACCGCCGAACTCCTGGCCCAGTCGCACCGGGGTTGCGTCCTGCAGATGGGTGCGACCGATCTTGACGATGTCCGCGAATTGCGCGGCCTTGGCTGCAAACTCACTGCGCATCAGCGTCAACGCCGGCAGCAGATCGTGCGTGGTCTGGGCGGTCACCGCAATATGCATGGCGCTAGGGAACACATCGTTGGACGACTGCCCCATGTTTACGTCGTCGTTGGGATGCACGCGTTTGTGTGATGGGTCGGACGCGACCAGCGCGCGGGTGGCTAGCGTGGCAATCACCTCATTGACGTTCATGTTGCTCTGGGTGCCCGATCCGGTCTGCCAGACCGACAACGGAAACTGATCGTCAAACCCGCCCTGCGCCACCGATTGCGCGGCGTCTGCGATGGCCTTGGCGCGTGTGGGTGCGAGCAGGCCCAGCTCGCCATGGACCTGGGCCGCGGCCCATTTGATCCAGGCCAGCGCATAAACCAGTTGCAGGGGCATACGTTGTTCGCCAATGGCGAAAAATTGCAGGCTGCGCGCGGTCTGTGCGGCCCACAAGGCGTGCGCAGGAACTTCGATGGGACCAAAACTGTCGGATTCCGTGCGAGTGGCAGTCATATCCAGTTCTCCGGGGTTGGCCTGTTGATATTAAGGCTGGGCCGCAGTCGCCGCGCGACGGAGTATGTCAGTGTGTCGGATCGGGAGCCGCCACCCGGATCCTGCCCTCCCATTGGCAGCCGTGCATGCGGCAGCGATAGCGTTGCGTCGGCGCAAACAGGCTGAACAGCCGGTCGAGCAGGCGTCGCGGGACGCGCACCAGGTCGTGGCCGCAGCGCGGGCAAGCCAGCCGAGCGTTGGTACTTTCCGAGCTTGCAGGATAGCCCGCGGGATTTGCCATGTGTGGTCCTGTGCGAGGGCGACGCGCCCGGCATGGGCGCCACCGATGGTGTGGTGTGCAGGGGCGACCCGATCGTCCGCCTGCAAGATCACTATGGCACGACAAGTGATGCCGACACAAGGTCAAAAGCCCAGACTGGCACAACGCATTGCGAAAAGGTGCAACACCATGCAACATGGAGCGGCTCACCGGTGACCGGCGCCCGCGCGCGTTCAGCTCAAAAGCGCGGGAGGTTGGCGAATGCCGGGTTGCGCGGCTTGTTGCCGCGCACCACTTCGCGTCCGTATTCGGCGCAACGCTGCAGCGTGGGAATCACCTTGCCGGGGTTGAGCAGGCCCTTGGGGTCGAAAGCGTATTTCACCCCCAGCATCTGGGCGTTCTCGTCGGCGCTGAACTGCACACACATGGAATTGAGCTTTTCCACGCCCACGCCGTGCTCGCCGGTCACGGTGCCGCCCATGGCGACACTGGTTTCCATGATGTCGGCGCCAAACAGCTCGCAGCGGCGCAGTTGGTCGGGGTCATTGGCATCGAACAAGATCAGCGGATGCAGATTGCCGTCGCCCGCATGGAACACGTTGGCGCAGCGCAGTTGGTACTTCTTCTCCATCTGCTGGATGGCCAGCAGGATGTCGGCCAGGCGCTTGCGCGGAATCGTCGAGTCCATGCACATGTAGTCCGGGCTGATGCGCCCGCTGGCCGGAAATGCGTTTTTGCGGCCGCTCCAGAAGCGCAGACGCTCGGCTTCGTCGCGGCTGACGGCGATCGCCGTGGCACCGTTTTGCGTGAGCACGTCCGTCATGCGGCCGATTTCCTCTTCGACCTCCTCGGGCGTGCCGTCGCTTTCGCACAGCAATATCGCTTCGGCGGTGAGGTCGTAGCCAGCATGGACGAAGTCTTCGACCGCGGCGGTCATCGGTTTATCCATCATTTCCAGCCCGGCCGGAATGATGCCGGCGGCGATCACTGCCGCCACTGCGTCGCCGGCCTTGCGCACGTCGTCGAAGCTGGCCATGATGCAGCGCGCCAGCATGGGTTTGGGCACCAGCTTGACCGTGACCTCGGTGATCACGGCCAGCATGCCCTCGGAGCCGACCACCAGCGGCAGCAAGTCGTAGCCACCGACATCGAGCGCGTCGGACCCGAACACCAGTTCCTCGCCGTCCATGGTGAAGCCGCGCACCTTGAGTACGTTGTGCAGCGTCAGTCCGTACTTCAGGCAATGCACGCCTCCCGAGTTCTCGGCCACGTTGCCGCCGATGGTGCAGGCGATCTGGCTCGACGGGTCGGGCGCGTAATACAGGCCCAGCGGCGCCGCCGCCTCGCTGATGGCCAGGTTGCGCACGCCACTCTGGACCCGCGCGGTACGCGCCAGTGGGTCGAGCTGCAGGATCTTGTTGAATTTGGCCAGACTCAGTGTCACGCCCAGCGCATGGGGCATGGCACCACCCGACAGCCCGGTGCCGGCGCCACGCGCGACCACCGGAACGTCCATGTCGTGGCAAATCTGCAGCACGGCCTGCACCTGTGCCAGTGTCTCGGGCAAGGCCACCGCCAGCGGCCGCTGGCGGTAGGCCGTCAGGCCGTCGCACTCGTACGGCGTGGTGTCTTCGTTATTCCACAGCAGGCAATGCCCGGGCAGCGCCGACCCCAGCGCTTGCACCACGGCCTGCTGGCGCTGCGAGCGTTCGGACTGCGTTGTTGTCGGTGGGGTGAGGGTTTCGGTTGACATGGTGGACGGGACTCCTGAGCGATCCGCTGTGGTCATCATAGTGCTGCGGCTGGGAGCCGGGATGGATGAAATTTTCAGCGGCGCGTGAATCGGATAGGTGGCGTGCAGGTCCATGGCACCGACACCGATTACTTCGAAAGGCCCGAGCCTTTGGCTGACGGGCGCGGGAGCCCACCATAATCCAGCGATGTCCTGTCCGTATCACCGACCGTATGGCATGCGCGTGTACCTTGCTGCGTGCCAGTGCCTGCCCTGGGAGGCTCTATGAAGGCATCTGTCGGGCGACCGGACGGCGCCGGCGACGCGCCGGCCGCCGTCAGCCTGGCGCAGGCGTTCTGGTTCTGGCTCAAGCTCGGTTTCATCAGCTTTGGCGGGCCGGCCGGGCAGATCGCGATCATGCATACCGAACTGGTCGAGCGCCGGCGCTGGATCAGCGAGAAGCGCTTCCTGCACGCGCTGAACTACTGCATGGTGCTGCCCGGGCCGGAGGCGCAGCAGCTCGCGACCTACATCGGCTGGCTGATGCACCGCAGCTGGGGCGGCCTGGTGGCGGGCGGCTTGTTCGTCCTGCCGTCGCTGTTCATTCTGATTGCGCTGTCCTGGATCTACCTGGCGTTCGGCCAGCTGCCGGTGGTGGCCGGAATTTTCTATGGTATCAAGCCGGCAGTCACCGCGGTGGTGTTGCATGCGGCCTGGCGCATCGGCAGCCGGGCGCTGAAAAATGCCTGGTTGTGGGCCATCGCCGCGGCGGCATTCGTGGGCATCTTCGCCTTGAAGCTGCCTTTCCCGGCCATTGTGCTGGGTGCGGCGCTGGTTGGCTATTTCGGTGGCAAGTTCCGGCCGGCGGCATTCGCAGTGGGTGGTGGGCATGGCGGTGGCGACAAGGGTTTCGGCCCGGCGCTGATCGACGACGACACACCGACTCCGCCTCACGCGCTGTTCTCGCGCTCCAAGCTGATCCGCATGGTGCTGATGGCCCTGGTGTTGTGGGCCGGTGCGATAGTGGCGCTGGGTCTGGTCTGGGGTTGGCAAGGCACTTTGTCGCAGATGGCTTGGTTTTTCACCAAGGCCGCGCTGCTGACCTTCGGCGGGGCCTATGCGGTGTTGCCTTACGTCTATCAAGGGGCGGTCGAACAGCACCAGTGGCTGAGTGCAGCGCAGATGATCGACGGCCTGGCCCTGGGTGAGACTACGCCGGGGCCGTTAATCATGGTGGTGGCCTATGTCGGGTTTGTCGGCGGCTGGATCAAGCAGGTGCTTGGACCGGAATCGCTGTTGCTGGGAGGCGCGCTGGCGGCCACCGTGGTCACGTTCTTCACCTTCCTGCCGTCGTTCGTGCTGATCTTTGCGGGCGGCCCGGTGATCGAGACTACCCACGGCAAGCTGTCGTTCACCGCACCCTTGACGGCCATCACGGCAGCAGTCGTTGGCGTGATCCTGAATCTGGCGCTGTTTTTTGCCTGGCATGTGTGGTGGCCGCAGGGCTTTGCCGGATCAATCGATTGGGTGTCGGCGGCCATCACCGTGCTGGCCGTGCTGGCACTGTTTCGCTTCAAGGTCGGTGTGTTGACGCTGATCGCGGCGTGTGCGCTGGCCGGGCTCGCTGTCACCATGCTGCCCTCCCTCTTGCACTGAAAGGAAACCGGACATGTCGCACGAATTTGACGATACCGAGGCGCTGGGCGCCGATCAGGGCGATATTGCAGGGGCGGTGCTGATTGATGTGCGGCGCCCACCCGCGTTCGCGCAGACACAACACCTGTTGCCCGGCGCGGTATGGCATGACCCGCAGGCTGTGACGGATTGGGCGGCCCAGCTCGACGGTTCCGGCGCGGTCGTGGTCTATTGTGTGCATGGTCACGAGGTCAGCCGCAACGCCGCCCGGCAGCTGTGTGCGCTGGGTTTGCAGGCGCGCTTTCTGCGCGGCGGGTTCGAGGCCTGGAAGGATGCCGGCCTGCCGTTGGTGGACAAGCCCGGTGCCTCTGCGCGGGGCGACTAGGACGCTGCACCTGCCCTTGGTGACGGGTGCAGCGGCCCGATGCGGCCGCCTGGCGCAGCGGGTATTTCCCGACTCCGGCCGCGAGGGGCCATGTTAGAGTTCGATCACTTGGCGCGCGTGTTCACGTGTTCACGCGCAACCCCCCCCATTCAATTGGTTTTGCAGGAGATTGCATGTTCAAAGTACAGACCCCCATCCGTCGCCGTTCCGTGGTGCTGGGCGCCATTGGTGCCGCATCGCTGGCCTTGACGCCGCTGGCGCGTGCGCAGCAGAAATTCATCAACGTGCTGACTGGCGGCCAGAGCGGCGTGTACTACCCGCTGGGTGTGGCACTGTCGCAAATCTATGGCAAGGTGCTGCCGGACGCAAAGGTCACGGTGCAGTCGACCAAGGCCTCGGCCGAGAACCTGAACCTGCTTCAGGCCGGCCGCGGCGAGATCGCGCTGACCCTGGGTGATGCCTTGTCTGACGCCTGGAACGGCGACGCGGAAGCCGGCTTTGCGACCCCCCTCAAGAAGCTGCGCGCAGTGGCTGGTGTTTATGCCAACTACATCCAGATCGTTGCCAGCGCCGACTCCGGCATCAAGACCATGGCCGACCTCAAGGGCAAACGCATCTCGGTCGGTGCTCCCAAGTCCGGCACCGAGCTCAACGCGCGGGCCATCCTCAAGGCTGCCGGTCTTTCATACAAGGATTTCTCCAAGGTCGAGTACCTGGCCTTCGGCGAGTCGGTCGAGCTGATGAAGAACCGCCAGCTCGACGTGACGCTGCAGTCCGTCGGCCTCGGTGCGGCGTCGATCCGTGACCTGTCGACTGCGGTGAAGATCGTCGTGGTGCCGATTCCGGCCGATGTGGTGGCCAAGGTCGGCGACGCAGCCTACCAGCCGGGGACCATCCCTGCTAATACCTACACCGGACAGACCGCCGATGTGCCGACCGCGGCGATCAAAAATTTCCTGGTCTCGCACGAAGGTGTTCCAGCCGATGCGGTCTACCTGATGACCAAGTCGATGTTCGAAAACCTCGACACCCTGGTGGCCGCACACGCCGCCGCCAAGGGCATCAAGAAAGAAGGCGCTGTCACCGGTACCCCGGTACCCTTCCACGCGGGTGCTGAGAAGTACTACCGCGAAGTCGGCCTGATGAAGTAAGCCGGCCCGCAAATGGCAAGCAACGCGCCAGGTACGGTGGACGGGAAGCCCGCCGTACTGCACGCGACAGAGACACATGCGCCGGCTTTTGCCGGCGCTTTGTTCTGGGTCGCGATCGTCTTCTCTACGTTCCAGATCGTCACGGCAGCATTCAGTCCGCTGTCGAGTTCGATCGTGCGGGCCGTGCACGTCGGATTTTTGCTGACGCTGGTGTTCGTGCTGCATCCGCCGCTGCGCCAGCGCGCGCTGGGCTGGGCGGTAGCGGCCGCAGCGTTCGCCGCCGGTCTTTACCATTGGGTATTCGAGGCCGACCTGGTGCTGCGCGCCGGCGAAATGACCAACGCCGACATGGTGGTGGGCATCGTCACGATCGTGCTGGTGTTCGAGGCGGCGCGGCGCGTCATGGGCCTGGCATTGCCGCTGATCTGTCTGACCTTCCTGCTGTATGGACTGTTCGGCGAGCATCTGCCCGGTGCGCTGGCGCACCGGGGATACGGGTTCGACCAGATCGTGTCGCAGCTCGGTTTCGGCACCGAAGGCGTCTACGGCACACCGACCTATGTGTCATCGTCCTACATCTTCCTGTTCATCCTGTTCGGGGCCTTCCTCGAGCAGGCCGGCATGATCACGTTGTTCACCGACTTCGCGCTGGGCCTGTTCGGGCACACCAAGGGCGGACCGGCCAAGGTGGCCGTGGTGTCGTCAGGGCTGATGGGAACGATCAATGGCTCGGGTGTTGCCAATGTGGTGACCACCGGGCAGTTCACGATCCCGCTGATGAAGCGTTTTGGCTACAAGGCATCGTTTGCCGGTGGCGTCGAGGCGACCGCCAGCATGGGTGGGCAGATCATGCCGCCGGTCATGGGGGCGGTTGCCTTCATCATGGCCGAGACCATCGACGTGCCCTATCTGGAGATCTGCAAGGCGGCGGCGATTCCCGCCATCCTGTATTTCATCACCGCGTTCCTGATGGTGCATCTGGAAGCCGGCCGCGCCGGGCTGGTGGGTATCCCGAAAGAGGAATGTCCGAACCCCTGGGCCGCGATGCGCCTGCGCTGGTACCTGATCCTGCCGCTGGCCATACTGGTCTATCTGCTGTTTGCCGGATACACGCCGCTGTTCTCCGGCATGGTGGGGCTGGCCTTGACCGTGGTACTGATATTTGGCGCGACATTGAGCAAGAACTTCGGCACCCGGCCCCTGCAGATCATCTTCTGGATCCTGATCGGGTTGGCTGCATCGAGCTTCTTCAAATACGGTATCCAGGCCATCATCGGGTTGGCCCTGCTGATGGCGGCGGTGTTGTGGTTCGCCAAAGGCGGCCGTGAGACGCTCAGGGTGGCGCTCAATGCGCTGGCCGATGGCGCACGCCATGCCTTGCCGGTGGGCATCGCCTGTGCGTTGGTGGGCGTCATCATCGGCGTCCTCACGCTGACCGGAACCGCCACGCTGTTTGCCGGCTACATCATCGACGTCGGCAAGAACAGCATCTTTCTCAGCCTGGTGCTGACGATGCTGGTGTGCCTGGTGCTGGGCATGGGCATTCCGACGATTCCGAACTACATCATCACCAGTTCGCTGGCTGCGCCCGCGCTGCTCGAACTCGGCGTGCCGCTGATCGTCTCGCACATGTTCGTGTTCTATTTCGGCATCATGGCCGATCTGACGCCGCCGGTGGCCTTGGCCGCTTTTGCCGCGGCGCCGATCGCCAAGGAAAGCGGCATGAAGATCGGCTTTCAGGCGATGCGGATCGCGATCGCCGGCTTCATCATCCCCTACATGGCGGTGTATTCGCCCGCGCTGATGTTGCAGGGTGGAACCTGGTGGGATACCGGCTACATCGTGTTCAAGGCGCTTATCGCCATCGCACTGTGGGGCGGCGCTGCCATTGGATTCTGGCTGGTACCGATGCACTGGTTCGAGCGCCTCTGGGCGTTTGTTGCCGCGGCCTTCCTGGTCGCCGCGTTGCCGGCAACGGACGAGATCGGGCTGGGCCTGACGCTGGCGCTGGGGGTCTGGCACTGGCTGCGGGCACGTCGGCTGAACCCGGCGACCACCGCCTGAGCGGTCAATAAGCCAAACCGTGGTTTCGGTTCTGGCGGCCGTGTGCCTGGTTGCCGGCAGTCTGCAAGTGCAACTGCCGGTGAGCCAGTTCACGCTGCGCTGGCAACATTCCATCGAGAAAATCGAATGGGCTGAGGACTACGAGGTCGTCGGCCCATGGTTGCGCTTGTCGCAGGCGCGCATCCGTGGTTCAGGCGCCGGCATGGAGCCGCCGGAGGGTTCCACGCTGGTTGACGGTGTCTGGCGCTACCGGCTGGCGGACCCCTGGAGGCGCGAAATTGTGCTGGCGCGGTCGGAGTTCGTGCCGGACTATGAATTGTGTGTCGATGGCAGGTGTCGGCGCATGACGCACTGGGTGCCGATATCCGCCGGGGCCACGACGCTGCGTTCTTGTGCGGCAGGCTGATGCCGATTCCTTGATCTTCTTGACGAATTCCACGTGCGCCAGGCTCGAACGCGCCGGCGCTTGTGGTGGCCACGACGGGCCGGCGGGCGGCAGCGCTCATGTCCGCCTCAATGGGCTTCGCCCATTGATTTCCCCTCTATTTCGCTACGCCGCATTGCGCAGCGAAATAGAGGCGGAGGCCGAAGGCCGGGGGACATTCGCGGAGCAAGGTGCCCTGCCGTCCAGATCCCACCACCGCATTTTGGCTGTGACTGGAAATCGGGCGATTACGCCGCCGTCCCAATGCTCTTTTGCAAGCACTCCGAAAACGCCGAACATTCCCAGCGCTCCATCGTGCCGGCACGCCAGCACAGGTAGTGCGCGTGAAGGCTGGGCACGTCATGGTCGAACAGCCGCACGAGCGTGCCGTTCTCCAGCTACAGCGGCCACATCCTGCAGCTGCAGCCACATGTGAACCTTCGCCTTGTATCCACTCGGTGCGAGTATGGCCATGGGCTCGGTGCCGAACGCAAGGAAGCCGGCTTGCCCATAAAGTTTGATCGCGGATTCGTTGCCTTCGGTGACGGTCAACGTGATGGCCGTTGTTCCCGCTCTTGCACGTGCGAACCCGATTGCCGCCGGAACGAGCTGCGTGCCCGCACCCGTGCCTCTCGCCCGGGGAGACACGTACATGCCGATGAGATGGGCCTTGTGCTTCGTCTTGGGCTTTGCCGATGAGGAACCCCACATGTTGCGCAAGTTCCACCAAGACAGGATCCTGGCCGGCCTTGGACATCTGGATCACATATGCGTTCTTGTTGCCTTGCCATTCGTCGGAGGTTGGCATGCCAAACTGCGACAAGGTCAAGTCGATTAGCGGCCACTCCTCCATCTGAAACCGGTCACTGATTTCTTTCAGTAGGGAGATGCGCTTGGATGCGGAGAGTGGCATTTGTAATGATCAGCGTTTAACGAAGTTAAGGGGCTCGCCCGCTTGCGGGTGCGCGTCCCGCCTGAACGAAGGCTTCACCGCGTTACGCTGCGAGTGGCTCACGAACTGCTACCTTGCGCTCGATATCGCGCAGTGTCGGAAGTGTCTTTAAGTCGAAGTTCGCTTGCATAACAAGCCAAGACGCTGCATCGCCACCGAAATGCTTTGCCAACCTTGCCGCTGTGTCTGCAGTTACAGCGCGGCGTTCTTTGACGATCTCGTGAATGCGGGTAGCAGGGACACCCAAAGCAATGGACAGTGCATTTACGCTCAGCCCGAGTGGTGCAAGGTAGTCTTCGCGCAGAACCTCACCAGGATGAACGGGTCGCATGCGATTTACAGGACGTGCCATATTGATTCCTTTAGTGGTAATCCACTATCTCGACGTTGATCGGGCCCACATCGGTCCACACGAAGCAGATTCGCCACTGGTCATTGATGCGAACGCTGTGCTGTCTTTTTCGATCACCTTTCAGCGCTTCCAAGTGGTTGCCGGGCGGCGCCTTCATGAAATCCAGCGTTTGGGCTGCATCCAACTGAGACAGCTTTCGCTCGGCCACGGAAAGGAACGCTTTGAACCTGCGAGGGCTCCTGCCCTCGTACAGCGCCAGGGTGTCTTTGCACTTGAACGACTGGATCATGCCGACAGTGTATTACGCGCGGCGTAAGATGGCAAGTTGGACGCGGTTGAGTTTTCTGATGCCTAACGATCAGCGTTTAGTTCAACGTGTTGTCTGGATCACTTGAAAGTGCCGTTCAATACCTTGGAATGGGTCTCGACTTTCTGGCAGAACCGCCGTCACAGGAGCGGTCGGATGGGGAAGTTGTTCACGGTTGATGAGCAGGGTAATCAGGGGTGTCAAAAGCTGGCTGCCGTTGCCTTCGACGACAACCGTCATGCAATGCAGGTTGGCGCCGAGAAGAAAAGCGTCACCCCGCCGTCCCGATGCTCTTCTGCAGCCACTCCGAAAACGCCGAACACTCCCAGCGCTCCATCGTGCCGGCGCGCCAGCACAGGTAGTGTGCGTGCGGGCTGGGCACGTCGTGCCCATACAGCCGTACCAGCGTGCCGTTCTCCAGCCAGGGCGCGCCGAGCTTGAGACGGATCAGGCCCACGCCCATGCCGGCGGCGGCGGCGTCGCACATCAGGCCGATGTCGTTGAACTGCGAGCCCTCGGCCGGTTCGGGCCAGTCGAGTTGGTGCGCGCCGAACCAGGTGCGCCAGGGCTCGAGTGGGCTGCGCAGCAAGGGTGCGCCTTCCAAGTCCTGCGCTGTCTCGAACAGGCCGTGTTCACGCACGAATGCGGGTGAGGCCATCGGCGTGACCTCGTCCTTGAGCAGGCACAGGTGTTCCACGTCGGCGTAGCGGCCGGTGCCGAAGCGAACCGTCAGGTCGCCGTCTTCGGCCACCACGTCGAGCAGCGGAATCGACACCTGCAGTGTCACATCGATCTCCGGATAGGCGTCGGTGAACTGGCGCAAGCGCGGAATCAGGATCGAGCGTGCGAAGGTCGGGGTGACCGCCAGGCGTAGCTTGCGTTTGCTGCTATTGCCACTGCGACCCGGGAATTTCTGCAGCGTCGCCAGGCCTTCGCGCACATGGGCGAGGTACTCGCTGCCGTCGGTGGTGAGGGAAAAGTCGGCACGTCCGAACAGCTTGGTACCGATGATCTGCTCGAGTTGCTTGACCCGGTGGCTGACGGCGCTGGGTGTCACGTATAACTCGTCGGCGGTCTGCGTGACACTGCGCAACCGCGCCAGCGCCTCGAAGGTCAGCAGGCACTGGATCGGGGGAATGCGTGCGTTGGACATACCGCGATTGTCACGCCATGCTCGTTGCAAGTGCTTACGCAGAGGCCCGCTCGATATAATCCGCATCCTTTTGCCAACCCGTGGCCCTGCCGCCGCCCACGCCGTGTCTGACCGATCCCAAGTCCTGTCCCAGTATCTGATGCCCAAACGGCTGATGACCCAATTTGGTGGGCTGATCGCATCCATGCAGGCCGGGTCGCTGACCACCGCGATCATCCGCTGGTTTGTCGGCAAGTACGGCGTCAACATGCAGGAGGCGGCCGATCCGGACATCCGCAACTACGCCAGCTTCAACGACTTCTTCACCCGTGCGCTCAATGGCAATGCGCGGCCGCTGGAGCGTGCGGAGCTGGTCAGCCCGGTCGACGGCGTGATCAGCCAGTTCGGCCCCATCGCGCACGACCAGATCTTTCAGGCCAAGGGACACCGCTACTCGACCACCACGCTGCTGGCCGGTGACGCGGCGCTGGCGAAGACCTTCGATGACGGCCTGTTCGCCACCTTGTACCTGAGCCCGAAGGATTACCACCGCATCCACATGCCGTGCGCCGGCCGCCTGGTGCGCATGGTGTATGTGCCCGGCGACCTGTTTTCGGTCAATCCGATCACCGCTCGCGGCGTGCCGGGGTTGTTTGCGCGCAACGAGCGCGTCGTGTGCGTGTTCGAATCGGCCAAGGGCCCGTTCGTGCTGGTGCTGGTGGGCGCGACCATCGTGGGCAGCATGGCCACCACCTGGCACGGCGTGGTCAATCCGCCGCGCAGCAACAAGCCGCGCAGTTGGGACTATGCCGGCCAGGCCATCGACTTCCATCGTGGTGACGAGATGGGGCGCTTTCTGCTCGGCTCGACCGTGGTTGCGTTGTTTCCCAAGGGCCGCTTCGCATTCAACCCCGAATGGGCGCCCGGGCGCGGTATCCGCATGGGTGAGGCGATGGGCACCGCAGCGCCGCCGGCCTGAGTTCGCGCGCGGCGCCTGCGCCGCTCAATCGGCCGGGCCGTCCATCGCCGTGGGCAGTCGGTCTGCCAGTCCGGGGGAGTACGCCACGACCCGCTCGATCGCACGCCCCCACTTGCCGATCGGGCGGTCGGCCACATCCAGCACCGCTTGCAAGGAGTCGCTGCGCACCTCCAGCGTGCCAAGCCAGCCGTCGCGACCCGCGTGCTTGACCGCGAACAAATTGGCGTCCGCAACATTGAGCACGGCGGCCCAGCCCAGCGCCGACGGATGCTGTATGCACAGCGGAAAGCTCGCGAATCCGATCGAGCAAGTCTTGTCCAGGTGCATACCACCAGTTCGGGTTATGGCGTTGCAGGCCGATGCCGAATCCGCCGACCCACAAAGTTCCGTCGCGGTCTACCAGCAGGGCCTGTACCCGGTCGTCCGGCAGGCTGCCTGCCTCGGTACTGTGGAGGTACTGGCTGAACTGGCTGTTGGAGGGGTCCCATCGGGCCACGCCGCCGCCCAGACTGCCCACCCAGATCAGGCCGGTCTTGTCCTGGGCCAGCGCGGCCACCACGTCGCGCGGGATGACGCCAGCGCCCACCGACTCAAAGCGCGGCTCCACGGGCAATGCACTGGCCCTGGCGCCATGGATTGCCAGCAAAGAAATCAACACGTATCGTGCGAGTTTGGCCAGCATGAAGAATCGTAGCATCGCGCATCGGCATGGCAGGCTGCAATTGCCACTGCAAGCGCACATGATCAGGGGCATTTGTGGCGCGGCAGCATCACTGGCCGCTACGCCGCGTCGATGCCATGAGTGCGAGCAAGCGCTGCCGCCCGCACGGGTGCGCCACCCCCCCTACGAAACTCGTCCGGTGTGACATCCATCATGCGGCGGAACATCGCGATGAACGCCGAGGCACTGCCGTAGCCCAGGTCCAGCGCCACCGATTCGACCTTTTCGCCTGCCTGCAGGCGCGGCAGGGCCTTGACCACGCGCAGACGCTGGCGCCATTCGGCGAAGCGCATGTTCAGTTCGCTCTGGCAGCGCCGGGCCAGCGTGCGCTCGGTGGTGTGGGCGACCAGTGCCCATTGGGCCAGGCTGCGGTTGTCGGCCGGGTCCGCGTCCAGGCGCTCGAGCACCGGGCCGAGCAGGGGGTCGTCGGAATGGGGCAGGTAGCTGCTGGTGCAGGGAGCGGCTGCCAGCTGATCGGCCAGCACCTGCATCAGGCGCTGGTCCTGCTCTGTCGGCGCCAGTACCGCCGGCTGCATGCGCAGGTGTTCGAGCAGCGCACGGACCAGCGGGTTAACGGTCAGGGCGCAGACGACTTGTGGCATGGCGCCGCAATGCGTGGCGCTGACATATAGCGAACAATGCTGCCCTTCACGCCGGTTCAGCCCCACATGTTCCACTTGCGGGGGCAGCCAGATGCCGTAGTGCGGTGGCGTCAGGAACTGCCGGCCGCCCACCCTCATCTCCATCACACCGCTGAACGCATAGACGAATTCACCCCAGGCGTGGCGATGCTCGGGGTACAGCCCGTCGGCCGGCGCGTGGGCGCTGCGAAACAGAATGGCGGCGGGCAGTTCTGCGCTGGCGAGCGGGATTTCGAGTTTGGGCTGCAGTATGGGCATGGTTTTGGCCGGCAATCGTTCTCGATTGTCGGTTTTGCACTATATCAATTGAAGTCGCCAAAACACAATCGCATCTTCATCTGAAGTACCTGCTGAAAGATCAACATGGAATTGCGTAAACCGCCGGGCGACAAGGCCACCGGCATGATGCTGGTGTTGTGTCTGGTCTGGGCCATGCAGCAGATCGCGCTCAAGGCAACGGCGTCGGACATCGCGCCGGTGTTCCAACTGGCCTTGCGTTCCGGTGGCGCTCTGTTGCTGGTGGTTTTGTTCATGCGCTGGCGCGGTGAGTCCATGCCAATCGCTGGTGGCCCGTGGCGCGCCGGGCTGCTGGCCGGGCTGTTGTTCAGCCTGGAGTTTCTGCTGGTCGGCGAAGCACTGCGCCATACCAGCGCAGCGCATGTGGTGGTGTTTCTTTACACCGCACCGGTATTCGCGGCGCTCGGACTGCACTGGCGGCTACCAAACGAGCGGCTCGGCGCCCTGCAGTGGCTGGGTATTTCGTTGGCGTTTGCCGGCATCGTAATTGCCTTCTTCGGTGGCGAGGCGGCTGCAACAGCTGTCAAGCCCGTGACAGGCGCCATGTTGTGGGGTGACTTCCTGGCTCTGCTTGCCGGCGTGCTGTGGGGCGCGACCACCGTGGTGATCCGCTGTTCGCGTCTGTCGGCGGCGCCCGCGACTCTGACCTTGCTCTATCAGCTGGGTGTCGCGTTCCTGTTGCTGTCGGCTGCCTCCGTGCTCAGCGGTCAGACCTACTTCCACGCCACGCCGATGCTGTGGGCCAGCCTGGCGTTTCAGGTGCTGGTGGTGTCGTTTGCCAGTTTTCTCGCCTGGTTCTGGCTGCTGCGCCAATACCTGGCCTCGCGCCTGGGCGTGTTCACCTTTCTGACGCCCTTGCTCGGCATCGTACTGGGCGCCTGGTTGCTGGACGAGGCGATCGAGACCCGCTTTGTGCTCGGCGCCATTCCGGTGCTGGTGGGCATCGTGCTCGTCAGTGCACATGGCTGGGTGGCGCAGATGCTGGCGCGCCTGGGGCGGAGCATCAAGTTACCGGCCCGACCCTGATCTGGCTGCAGTTTCTATTCTGCGCCGTATTGATCGGCATGGCCGGTTACCAGCTAGCGCGCTACGGCGATGTCGTCTCCCACCGTACCGGCTTGTCGAGCGGCACGGCGCCAACGAGTTGCCCAGCAAGACCCGACGCAGCCTGTGGGCCCTGGTTATCGATCAGTTCAGCGATTTCATGATTCTGGTGCTGATTGCCGCCGCCGTGGTGTCCGGGCTGGTTGGTGATCTGGTCGACACGGTGGTCATCCTGGTCATCGTCTTGCTCAACGGCGTGATCGGGCTGATCCAGGCCTGGCGCGCCGACCAGGCACTGGCGGCGTTGCAGCGCATGTCGGCCGCACATGCGACGGTTTTGCGTGACGGCCAGGTGCAGCGGGTCGCTGCGCGTGGCTTGGTGCCAGGTGACATCGTCATGCTCGAGGCCGGCAACAAGGTGCCGGGCGATTTGCGTCTGCTCGAGGCAGCGCAACTCAAGGTCGACGAGTCGGCGCTGACCGGCGAGTCGGTCACGGTCGACAAGCATGTCGGCAGACTCGATGGCGCTGCGCATGCGCTGGGCGACCGACTCAACATGGCGTTCAAGGGAACCACCACCACCCACGGCCGCGCGCGCGGCCTGGTCGTGGCGACCGGCATGGATACCGAAATCGGCCAGGTTGCTGGACTGCTGGAAGACAACCCGAACCAGAGCACGCCCCTGCAACGTCGGTTGGCGGTTTTCGGCAAACGTATTGCACTGGCGGTGCTGGGTATCTGCGCCGTACTTTTTGTCACGGGTCTGTTGCGCGGGGAGGCGCCGCTGCAGATGCTGCTGGTCGCGATCAGCCTGGCGGTGGCGGCCATCCCTGAGGCCTTGCCGGTCGTGGTGACGGTGCTGCTGGCGCTGGGGGCGCGGCGCATGGCATCGGTCAACGCACTGATCCGCTCGTTACCGTCGGTCGAGACGCTGGGGTCGGTGACCTACATCTGTTCCGACAAGACCGGCACGCTGACGCAGAACCGCATGCAGGCGCAATGGCTGCAGGTGGACGCCTGGCCTGATGCCACCAACTGGGAACGGGATGCAGGTCCTGCGCCCGGTGCCGCGTTCGCGGAGTTGCTGCGTGCTGCAGTGTTGTGCAACGACGTGACCCGTGGTGCGGAGGGCAGCTGGAGTGGTGATCCGACCGAGACGGCATTGACCGACGTGGCTGGCGGCGCGGGAATCGACAAGCCGGCGCAGGACGCAGCTTGCCCGCGCGAGCACGAGTTGCCGTTCGACTCGGTGCGCAAACGCATGACGACCTTCCACCGGGTGGAGCAGGGCTTCGTGGCCTATACCAAGGGTGCGCCGGAATCGGTGATACCGATCTGCACGGCCCACTGGCAGGGCGCTGACGGCCCGGCGGCCATCGATCAAACGCAGTGGCTGGCCCGGGCGAATGTCCTGGCGACGCGCGGCTTGCGCGTGCTGGCGCTGGCGCGGCGCGACCACCGCGAATTGCCGGCACAGGGGGACGCCGGCGATACCGTGGAGTCGGAGCTGCAACTGATCGGCCTGGTCGGGTTGATCGATCCGCCCCGGCCCGAGGCGGCTGCGGCGGTGGCCGAATGCAAGGCCGCCGGCATCACGCCGGTGATGATCACCGGCGACCATCCGGCGACCGCGCGCGCCATTGCGCTGGCGCTGGGCATCGTTGACGACGACCAGGCCCTGGTGCTGACCGGCGCCGACCTGGCAACACTGGACGACGATGCCTTGTCGGGGCGGGTGGTGCATACCCGGGTTTATGCCCGGGTTGATCCGCAGCAGAAGATCCGCATCGTCGAGGCCTTGCAGGCGCGAGGCGAGTTCGTCGCGATGACCGGCGACGGCGTCAACGACGCGCCCGCGCTCAAGCGTGCCGACATCGGCGTGGCCATGGGCAAGGGCGGCACCGATGTCGCACGCGAGGCTGCCAGCCTGGTGCTGATGGACGACAACTTCGCCACTATCGTTGGTGCGGTGCGCGAAGGCCGGCGCATCTACGACAACATCCGCAAGTTCGTGCGTTATACGATGACCAGCAACTCGGGCGAGATCTGGACCATCTTCCTGGCACCGATGTTGTTCCTGCCGATACCGCTGCTGCCAATTCATATCCTTTGGGTCAACCTGGTCACCGACGGTTTGCCGGGGCTGGCGCTGGCGGCCGAGCCGGCCGAGCGCGACATCATGCAGCGTGCGCCCCGGCCACCGACCGAAAGCCTGTTTGCCCAGGGCATGTGGCAGCACATCCTGGGCGTTGGCTTGCTGATCGGCGGCTTGTGCCTGGGCGTGCAGGCCTGGGCCTTGTCCACCGGTCACGCACATTGGCAGACCATGGTGTTCACCGTGCTGACCCTGTCTCAGATGGCCCATGTGATGGCCATCCGCTCCGAGACCGAGCCGCTGTGGCGCCTGGGCCTGCGCAGCAACCGGCCGCTGCTGGGGGCGGTGGTGTTGACCTTCGCCTTGCAGATGGCGACGATCTACGTACCGGCGCTCAATCCGATCTTCAAGACCCAGCCTTTGTCGGGCGCCGAACTGATGATTTGCCTGGCGTTGTCGACCGTGGTCTGGCTGGTGGTGGAGGTGGAGAAGGCCTGGCGCCGAGGGCGGCGCGCATCCGAATAGAGCGGCGCGCCGCCCCGCCGTCGGCGGATGGCCAGCGTCACAAATCCCTGTGTTTCACTTAACTATTCATTGACCGCGGTCAGTGTCAGTCGGATAATGATCCCTTAGTGAACCAACGTTTCATCAGCTGAACATATCTTCCGCACATCAACCTCAGCCAGAAAGTTGCACCGGCATGGAACCAGACGATTTGAGCCTCGAATGGCATGACGTCGCTTCGCGCGACCAGCTCGACCCGGATTTCCCGTTGGGTGTCGAAATCAACGGACAGAACGTGGGCCTGTATCTGCGGGACGACCAGGTGCATGCGTTGGAAGACATCTGCCCGCACGCTTACGCCCTGTTGTCGCAGGGTTTCCAGGAGAGCGGCCAGATCGAGTGCCCGCTGCATGCGGCGCGCTTCGACATCGCAAGCGGCAAATGCCTGAACGAGATCGGCCAGCACGACATCCGCTGTTTTCCGGTCAAGGTCGAAGGCGGCCGGGTGTCGATCCGGATCCCGATCAAGGTTGAGTCGGCCTGAGCGCCACGCAAAGGTCCATGCCATGAACCCATACGCAGTCCCCACAGGTGTTCCGGCAATCGAATTCATCGGTGTCGAGAAGCGCTTTGCCGCGCGCGGCAAGTCCAGCGAAGTCCTGGCTGCGCGCGACGTGAGTTTTTCGATCGCGCAAGGCGAAGTGGTATCCATCATCGGGCCGTCGGGCTGTGGCAAAAGCACCTTGCTCAACATGGGCTCCGGCCTGGCCCGCACCAGCGCCGGCACGGTCAAGGTGGCCGGGCAGGTGGTGGAAGGCCCGAACGAGCATGTGTCATTCATGCTGCAAAAGGACTTGCTGATGCCCTGGCGCTCAATTGCGCAGAACATCGAATTCGGGCTGGAGCTGCGCGGCGTCAAGTCCGATGCGCGCAAGGCCATCTCCGACCGCCTGCTGGAGCAGTGCCACCTGCAGGGTTTCGGCGCGCATTACCCGAACCAGCTCTCCGGCGGTATGCGCCAACGCGCCGCTCTGGCGCGCACGCTGGCGGTGGACCCGCTGGTGCTGCTGATGGACGAGCCGTTCTCGGCGCTCGATGCGCAAACCAAGATGATCCTGCAGCAGGACCTGGCACAGACCGTCGCCAAAGAAGGCAAGACGGTGTTGTTCATCACCCACGATCTGGCCGAGGCGGTTGCGCTGTCTGACCGCATCCTGGTCATGAGCGAGCGCCCCGGCACCATCATCGAGCAGATCACCGTCGACATACCCGGACGCGACAACCCGATGCAGCGACGCAAGCACGACCGTGTCGGACCGCTGATCGGCCAGCTGATGGACTTGCTCAAACTCGACGCCAACACCGAAGTTCATTGATCTGTCACCCGCCCCCGCTCATTTTTCAACGACGCAACCCACTGGAGACCCAATGAAAAAACCAACGCCCCTGACCGTCACCCGCCGCGCCTGCCTGGCCTTGTGTGCCAGTGCTGCCTTTGCCGCGCCTGTTTCTTCTTCAGCCCAGGCCTTGCAGGAGATCACCTATCTCCTGCCCGCTCCCGCCGTGCTGCCTGCCTTCGGTCCCTGGATGCTGGCGCAGGCCAAGGGCTACTACAAGGCCGAAGGGCTGGATGTGAAGTTCGTTGCCGGCCGAGGCGGTGTCGACGTGGCCAAGCAAATTGGCGCAGGCAACGCCGTGATCGGCGGCGCCATTGGCGACACGCCCATCATTGCAAGGGCGCAAGGTATTCCAGTCAAGGCGGTTGCCGTGCTGGGCTCAGGTTCACTGATGCAGTTGATCAGCCACAAGGAAGAGCGCATCGAGAGCCCGCGCGAGCTCAAGGGCAAGACGGTGACCGTGCTGTCCTATACCGACACCACCTATTACGCGCTGCTTGGCATGCTGAGCAAGGTGGGCCTGACCAAGGCCGATGTCAACATCCAGGCTGCCGGTCCGGCTGGCGTATGGCAGCAGTTTGCGGCCAAGAAGGCGGTTGCGATGGCCGGCGTGCCGGACTGGATCACGGCGGCCACCGAAGCCGGCGCCCAGGTCGACATCCTGCCGGCCGACGTCTACTTCAAGAGCATGGCGCAGGCCATCCTGGCGTCCGACGAGACGATCCAGAAGAACCCGCTGCTGGTGCAGAAGCTGGTGCGCGCCACGCTCAAGGGCATGAAGGACATCATGGCCAATCCAAAGGCCGCTGCGGCCGCCTATGTGGCGCATGTGCCGGCCCACAAGGGCAAGGAGGCCTCGATCGAAGCGACCTTTGCGATGTACAACAAATATGTCTATGCCGGCCAGAAGGTGCCGGGCTCGATGGACGAGCAGCGCCTGGGTGAACTGCAGAAGTTCTATGTCGACAACGGCGTGGTGCCCAGTGCCGCGCCGTTGAAAGATCTCTATACCAACCAGTTCGTGGCCGGCAAGTAAGCGGCGACCAAGGCAGACCACCCATGTCCGAAGGATCGTCGCCCATCGTCACGGCGGCCTGGAGCTTTGCGGTCCTGGTCGTTTTCCTGCTGCTGTGGGAATACGGCCCAGGCTGGATCGGTATGCCCGAGTTCGTGCTGCCACCCTTGTCGAGGGTGCTGGATGAGGCGGTGCGCATCTGGCACAACGAGCGCCTGTTCTGGCATGCCGGCATCACCTCGCTCGAAGTGGTGGTCGGCTTTGTGCTCGGTTCGGCGATGGGTGCACTGATCGGCTATGCGCTGGGCGTCTCACCACGCGTCGAGGCCATCCTCTCGCCCTATCTGCTGGCGCTGCAGATCGCGCCCAAGGTGGCGTTCGCGCCGTTGTTCGTGATGTGGATGGGCTATACGGTCTATCCGAAGATCCTGGTGGCCATCCTGATCGTGTTCTTCCCGGTACTGATCAACGTGTTGTCGGCGATGCGGGCGATGGACCACGACATGATCAACCTGGCGCGCTCGTTCTCGGCCACCCGCTTGCAAGTGTTCACCATGGTCGAGTACCCGACCACGCTGCCTGCGCTGTTTTCGGGCCTGCGTATCGCCAGTACGCTGGCGGTGATCGGTGTCGTTGTCGGTGAGTTGGTCGGCGGCAACATGGGCCTGGGTTTCCTGTTGGTGTTCTTTGAGGGCCAGGGCAATACGGCTGGCGTGTTTGTCGTGATCGCCGCGCTCACCGTGATCGGCATCGTCGCTTACTACGGCGTCGTGCTGGCCGAGCGCCGGGTGCTGCATTACCTGCCGGGCGCGCAACGGCGTATGAACTGATGGATTGCGGACGGACCATGGAACAGGAAATCCAACTCAAGGGCCGCCGAGTCCTGGTGACCGGCTCTGCGCGGGGTCTTGGCGAGGCTTTTGCACGCGCCCTGGTCGCAGCCGGTGCGCAGGTGGTGGTCAGCGACGTGCTGCATGAACGCGGCCAGGCCCTGGCGGCGGAGTTGGGTGGGCAGGCGCATTACGTGCCGCTGGACTTGTCCGATGCGGCGGCCATCCGCACCGGTGTCGACCGGGCGGCCGAGGCGATGGGCGGGCTTGACGGACTGATCAACAACGCCGCCATCACCAACTCCGGCGGCCGCACCATGGACCAGCTCGAAGCCGACATGTGGGACCGGGTGATGGACGTCAATGTGCGCGGAACCTGGCAAGTGAGTGTGGCCGCGACGCGCCATCTGGCGGCGTCGGGCAGCGGGCGCATCGTCAACCTGGCGTCGGACACCGCCATGTGGGGCGCGCCCCGATTGATGGCCTATATCGCGAGCAAGGGCGCGGTGATTGCCATGACCCGTGGCATGGCGCGTGAGCTCGGTCCCCAGGGCATCACCGTGAACGCCATCGCGCCCGGCCTGACCCTGGTCGAGGCCACCGAATACGTGCCGGCCGACCGCCACGACTACTACCTCAAGGGCCGCGCCGTGCAGCGACCGCAGGTGCCAGAAGACGTGACGGCCGCCGCGCTGTTCCTGCTCACGCGCGCCAGCGGTTTCATCACTGGCCAGTTGTTGCCGGTCAATGGCGGGTTTGTCATGAATTGAGGGATCACCAACGGATCGACCCGGCCAGTTGGCTGGAGAAATCGGGTTCTGACCCCTATTGAAAAAACTGAAAGGACGAACCATGAACACCCAAACCGCTGCCAACCAGCCGCACTTCAATGACCGTGGATTGCTCGACGCGCAGATCGCGCCGGAAGCGGAGATCCAGAAGGGCATGATGCAGGCTGAAGGCCAGACGTTTGCGCAGTGGCTCGAGAGCCGTGTTGCGCGTTACCCGACCCGCCGCTATGACTGGGATGCGCTCAAGTTCCAGGCCGACTACGACCCCAAATACCGGCGCGCCCAGATGCGTTATGTAGGCACCGGTGGCACCGGTGTGGCCAAGGACGTCAACACGGTTACGGCCGGACACTTCACGTTTTCGACCATGGTGATTCCGGCCGGTCATATCGGTCCTTCGCATATCCACTATGACGTCGAGGAAGTGTTCTTCGTCATGCGCGGCAAGATGAAGGTGGTGTGCGAGAAGGACGGTGAGCGCTGGGAAGCCGTGCTCGGCGAGCGCGACCTGATCTCGGTGCCGCCTGGCGTCTATCGTGAGGAAGTCAACATCGGCGACGAGGACGCCCTGATGTGCGTGATGCTGGGCGCGGCCACGCCGATCACGCCGGTGTATCCGCCCGACAGCCCGCTGACCAAGATCAAGCGCGAACAAAAGTGATTCTTGCGACCCGATGCCCGACGCCATGTCCCTGATCGCTCAACTGTCGTCTTTTGCGCCCGAGCGGCAATCGGTCGGCGACGCCACGGTGCAATACCGTTGTGCCCGCTCGGCCGACGCCGGCCCGGCGGTGACGCATGTGCTGCTGCATGGCATCGGTTCGGCGTCAGCGAGTTGGCTGGCGCAGTTGCAGCGCTCACGTACGGCGCAGTCGCCGGCCAGTCATGTGCTGGCATGGGACGCGCCGGGATATGGCCAGAGCACGGCCTTGCCCATGGACGCGCCGGTGGCCGCCGACTATGCGCTGCGCATGTGGCAGTGGCTCGACGCGATGGGCGCGCAGGCTGCCGGGCCATTGACGTTGGTCGGCCATTCGCTGGGGGCCTTGATGGCAGCCTCTGCTGCGGCAATGGCGCCAGGCCGGGTCGAGCGCCTGGTGTTGCTCGCGCCGGCCCCGGGTTATGCCCGCGCCGACAGCGCGCTGCGCGAGCAAAAACTGGCTGACCGCTTGGCCAACCTCGCCGCGCTCGGACCCGCCGGCATGGCGCGCAAGCGGGCCAGCGCCATGTTGTCGTCCGAGGCCAGTGCCGATCAATTGGCGTTTGTCGAGCATGTCATGGCGCAGATCGACCCGGCCGGCTACACCCAGGCGGCGCGCATGTTGGCCGGCGGTGACCTGATGGGCGACCTGGAGACGCTGGACTGCCCGATGCTCGTGGCCAGCGGAAGCGCCGACACCATCACGCCGCCGGACGCCTGTCAGTTAATCGCATCCCAAGTGGGTGCGCGTTATATTTCCTTGGGTGCGGTGGGTCACAGCTGCCCTCTGCAGGCCGCCGATGCGGTCAATCGCCTGGTCGGCCTGGAGCTGGCAGCATGACCCCGTCCACCTCCGTCGGCAAACCGGCATCGGCCGAGGCACGGGTGGCGCAGGCGCCACGTGATGCCACGGTGACCGCAACCCCGGCGCAGAACGAAGACCGCTACCAGGTGCCGGCCCTGCAGCGCGGCCTGCAATTGCTGGCCCAGTTCACGCGGGACGAGCGCCAACTCACTGGCGCCGAACTGGCGCGCCGGCTGGCGTTGCCGCGCGCGTCCGTGTTCCGGCTATTGCAGACCCTCGAGCAGCTCGGCTTTGTCGAGCGGGTTGGCGACAGTGCGCAATACAAGCTGGGCATGGCGGTGTTGCGCCTGGGCTTCGAATACCTGGCGTCGATGGAGTTGACCGAACTGGGCCGGTCGATCATCGACGACCTGGCGGCGGCCACCGGTCTGTCGGCCCATCTCGTCGTGCGCGACGGCCGCGAAGTGGTCTTTGTCGCCAAGGCAGTGGGCCGCTCCTTCATGTTCAATTCGATCCAGATCGGCGCACGCCTGCCGGCGCATGCTACTGTGCTCGGTCGCATCCTGCTGGCCGACCTGACGCCTGACAGCCTGCGCGCCTTGTACCAGGACGTTGCACTTGACAGCTTCACGGCACAGACGCCCACCACGTTGGCCGCGCTTGAGCAGGCCATCGCCGACGACGCGCAGCGTGGCTACGGCATCAGCGAGGGCGGCTTCGAATCCGCGATATCCACCATTGCCGCGCCGGTCTTCGACGATCATCAGCGCGTTTCGGCCGCGGTCAGTGTGACGGTGCCGGCCCAGGTCGTCGCTCCGCAATTGCGCGACGAACTGGTGGCCCAGGTGCGCGCGGCTGCGCAACGCCTGTCGCAATGCATCAGCCACCTGCCACCCGTCGGGTCTTCCATCCCACATTTATCGCAGAAGCACAAGGCATGAACAACGCTACCCCACGCATTACGGTCGGTGAACTCGCCGTGCGCTTCCTCGAGTTGCAAGGCACACGTGCCGCCTTCGGGGTGATCTCCATTCACAACATGCCGATCCTGGATGCGTTCCACAAGCGCCGGAAAATCCGCTTCGTGTCTGCCCGCGGAGAAGCCGGCGCCTGCAATATGGCTGACGCCTATGCACGCGTCAGCGGCACACTGGGCGCGTGTATCACCAGCACCGGAACGGGCGCCGGCAATGCTGCCGGCGCCTTGATCGAAGCGCTGACCGCCGGCACACCGATGCTGCACCTTACCGGCCAGATCGAGGCCGAGTACCTGGACCGCGACCTGGGATTCATCCATGAAGCGCCGGCCCAATTGGGGATGCTGCAGTCGGTCAGCAAGGCGGCGTTTCGCATCCGCAATGCTTCCACCGCACTAGCCACATTGCGCGAGGCAGTGCGCCTCGCACGTACGCCTCCCTGTGGCCCGGTGAGCATCGAGATTCCGATCGACGTGCAGGCCAGCTTGCTGGATCTGCCGATCGATCTCGCGTCGGTGGACGTCGCGCCGTTGCAAGCCGCTGTCGGGCAGATCGACACGCTGGCGCAAAAGCTGGCCACGGCCCGCCGTCCGATGTTGTGGCTCGGTGGTGGTGCGCGCGGCGCGGGCGATGCGGTGGCGCGGCTGGTCAAGCTGGGCTTCGGCGTCGTGACCTCGGTGCAGGGCCGCGGTATCGTGCCGGAAGACCATGCGCAGACGCTGGGTTCGTACAACTTGCAAAAACCGGTGGAGGACTTCTACCAGACCTGCGACGCCATGCTGGTGGCGGGCTCGCGACTGCGCAGCAACGAGACCTTGCGCTACAAGCTGCATTTGCCTGGCGCCCTGTACCGGATCGATGCGAATGCGCTGGCGCAGAACCGGGGTTATGCCAGCGACTATTTCGTGCAGGGCGACGCAGCCACGACCTTGGCCGGTCTCGCCGATCGGCTCGAAGGCCAGATGCAGATCGACCCGTCGTTCGCCAAGGACTTGCAAGCAGCCCGGGCCCAGGCCGGCCAGCAGGTCGATGCGGCGCTGGGTGCCTATGTGCAGCTCAAGAACGCCGTGTCACGCCAGGTCGACAAACGTTGCTGGTGGGTGCGCGACATCACCTTGTCCAACAGCATGTGGGGCAATCGCAGTCCGGTGCTGGACAACCCGCGAGGCGGCGTGCACGCGTTGGGCGGCGGCATTGGCCAGGGCCTGGCGATGGCCATCGGCACCTCGGTGGCAGATGCCACCCATGCGCTAGGGCGCAAAACGGTGGTGCTGGCCGGCGACGGCGGCTTCATGCTCAATCTGGGCGAGCTGGCCTGTGCGGTGCAGGAAAATGCCGAACTGGTTGTGCTGCTGATGAACGACAGCTGCTACGGTGTGATCAAGAACATCCAGGACGACATTTATGGCAGCCGCCACTGTTATGTCGACCTGGTGAACCCGGATTTCGCGGCCTTGTGCGCCAGCCTGAAAGTGCCGCATCTGCGCCTATCCGATCCGGCCCAGGCCGACGCCACGCTAGAGCAGGCCTTGCAGATCCGGGGCGGCCCGGTCATGGTCGAGGTCGACATGCAGGCCTGGGGCCCATTCGCCGCCAAGTTCGCCGGCCCCATTTTGAAGAAGGACTGAGACGATGCCCCCACGCTCACGATGTTCGCTGGTCGTGCCTCGGCCAGAGGCCACGGCTCTTCGTCCTGTCAGTCCCTTCGGAACGGCCGGGCGGCACTGACATGCGCGACGTCACCTTGATCGGTTACGGTGCCATCGGGCGCGCGCTGCATGCGCGACTGCGCGGCAACGCTGGCGTGCGGATTGCACATGTGGTCGTGTCACCGGCCAGCGTGGCGCGGGTGCAGCAGGCCGTTGGTCCCGAGGTGGTGGTGTCGGACACGGTGCCCGCAGACGCGACGCTGGTGCTCGAATGCGCCGGCCATGGCGCCTTGACAGCGCATGTCCTGCCGGCGCTGCAGCGTGGCATCGAGTGTGCGGTGTTGTCGGTCGGTGCCTTGTCGGAGGCCGGACTCGCGGAGCAGTTCGAGGCGGCGGCGCGCCAGGGCGGCACCCAGCTGCATCTGTTGCCGGGCGCCATCGGCGGCATCGATGCGATCGCGGCGGCGCGCCTGGCCGGTCTGGACGACGTGACCTATACCGGACGCAAGCCGCCCCAGGGCTGGCGCGGCTCGCCGGCCGAAACCCTGTGCGACCTCGATCGGCTGACCGAACCGGTGCTGATTCTTGAGGCCAGTGCGCGCGAGGCGGCGCGGCTGTACCCGAAGAACGCCAACGTGGCGGCCACCGTCGCGCTCGCCGGGCTGGGCTTGGACGCCACCACGGTGCGCCTGTACGCCGACCCCGGCGTGCAGCAGAACGTGCACGAGATTGCGCTGCGCGGCGTCTTTGGCGAGATGCAACTCACGCTGCGCGGCAAGCCGCTGGCCGACAACCCCAAAACTTCGACCTTGACGGTGTTGTCGGCGCTGCGTTTCCTGAACAATCGGGTCGACTCGACCACCATCTGAGCGTCCAGGCGCAACCCAGTCACCATGAGCGAGAAGATCCAGACCTCGATAGCCGGCCAATGGCGCGATGCCAGCGGCCCCGCTTACACCACCGAGTACCCGGCCGATGGCCGCATCGTGGCCACCTTGCACGCGGCCACCGCACAGGACGTGGACGAGGCGGTGCAAACGGCAGAGCGCGTGCGCCAGCAGCCCGCCTGGGCCGGCCTCAAGCGCCATGAACGCGCCGGCATTTTGTATCGCATCGCCAGCGGTATCCGCGCGCGTGGCGAAGAACTGGCGCAGCTGCAGCGCCTGGACAACGGCAAGCCGATCAGTGAAACCCGCGCGCTGGTGGCGAGCGCCGCTGGCACCTTCCAGTTCTTTGCCTCGGCCTGCGAGACCTGGGAGGACACGATCACGCCTGCCCGTGGCGACTTCGTCACGATGAGCGTGCACGAGCCGCTCGGTGTCGTGGGCGCGATCACGCCGTGGAATTCGCCGATCGCCAGCGAGGCGCAGAAGCTGGCGCCGGCGTTGGCGGCCGGTTGCGCCGTGGTGTTCAAGCCGGCCGAGATCACGCCGCGCATGGCGATCGAGTTGGCGCGTATCGCCGAGGCGGCCGGTGTGCCGCCCGGCATCATCAGCGTGTTGCCGGGCAAGGGCTCGGTGGTCGGCGATGCGCTGGTCAAGCATCCGCTGATCAAGCGCATTGCCTTCACCGGCGGCACCAGTGTGGGCATGGGCATCCAGCGCCTGGCCGCGGAGAAGCTGATGCCGACCTCGCTCGAGCTCGGCGGCAAGTCGCCCACCATTGTGTGCGCGGATGCCGACCTGGACCATGCGGTGGCCGGCGTGTTGTACGGCATCTTCAGTTCGTCCGGCGAGTCGTGTATTGCCGGCTCGCGCGCCTTTGTCCATGCCAGCGTGTATGACGAATTCAAGGCGCGGCTGCTCGCCGGCGTGCAGGCCCTGCGTGTGGGTGATCCGGCCAGCGAACGCACCCAGATGGGCCCACTGGTCAACATGGGGCACCGCGCCTCGGTCGAACGCTATGTGCAGATCGGCCGCGACGAAGGTGGCACGGTGTTGTTCGGTGGTACCCGGCCCACCGGTGCGTTCTACGACAAGGGCAGTTATTACCTGCCCACCGTGATCGAAGGTCTGCCCAACAGCGCGCGCATGTGTCAGGAGGAGATCTTCGGCCCGGTGCTGGCGCTGTTGCCCTGGAGTGACGAGGCCGACCTGCTGGCCCAATGCAACGACAACGTCTACGGCCTGGCCGCCGGCATCTGGACGCGTGACTACAAGACCGTCTGGCGACTGGGCGCCGCCTTGCAGACCGGTACCGTCTGGGTCAACACCTACAAGCAGTTTTCGGTCAGCACGCCATTCGGTGGCGTCAAGATGAGTGGCACCGGCCGCGAGAAGGGCCGGCTGGGTATCCTGGAATACACCAGCCAGAAGAGTTACTACTGGGGCACGAACGCGGCCCCGATCGCGTGGAGCATGGCATGACGACAACACATAGCAGTGCCATCGAAGGCATCGACGGCATCACCTATTCCACCGACCGCTGGGACGACGCGCATCGATTTTTCGCCGACTGGGGGCTGAAGCCTGTCTCGGCGGACGCGTCCTGCCAGGTCTGGGAGACGCTCAATGGCGCGCAGGTGCAGGTGCGCCGACCGGACGACGCCAGCTTGCCGCCGCCGATGGAGCCGGGCCCGACGATGCGCGAAGTGGTCTGGGGCGTGACCGACGCGCAGGCCCTGGAGCCCATCGCCAAGGCCTTGCAGTCGGCGCCGGGTTTCGAGGACCGGCGCGTCGCGGACGGCACGCTGGTTGCGTTCGACCCGCACGGCCTGGGGCTGAAATTCCAGGTCAGCACCAAGCGCGCCGTCGACGTCGCTGGTGTGCCGACCAATCCCTGGGGTGATGTGCGCCGCATCGACACGCCCTCGCCAATATATGACCACGCCGAGCCGGTCGAGATCGGCCACGTGGTGTTCTTCACCGACAAGCTCGATGCCATGGAGGCGTTCTACGCGGCGCTGGGTTTTATCACGTCCGACCGCTACCCGGGCCGCGGCGTCTTCATGCGCTGTGCGCCCGACGCCGGCCACCATGACCTGTTCCTGCTGGCATTGCCGGGCAAGGGGCCAGGCGTCAACCATGTGGCGTTCACGGTGCGCGACATCCACGAGGTGTTCGGCGGCGGCCTGCACATGAGCCGGCGCGGCTGGAAGACCCAGCTCGGCCCGGGCCGGCATCCGATCTCCAGTGCCTATTTCTGGTACTTCGAGAATCCCTGCGGCGGACTGATCGAATACAACGCCGACGAAGACCACCTGACGCAGGCTTGGGCCGAGCGCAGCTTCGAGCCCGGCCCGACCATGTTTGCCGAGTGGGCGATCGACGGCGGCATCGACGGCAACACCCGGCGCCAACCGAATGTGACGGCCAGCGGCAAGTTCCTGACCGAGAAGAGATAAGCCGACGCACCGCCATGACACAAGCCATCCCGTTGCATGCCAGAGAGTGCCGCCCGGTCGGCGACCACGATCGGCCTGCAGCATCCACTGCCCTCTGAGCAAGGAGTACCCGTGATTCCCATCGCCGCCACCAGCGCACCCGCCAAAGCTACCTACCTCGAGCCGCACCAGGCCCGCACGCGCAAACCCACGGCCTACGAAGACCTGCTCGGCGATTCGGTCGAGCGGGGTTTTGCCGCCGGGCTGCATGACGTCGACGCCCTGTTGGAGCACCTGAACCGGACCGGCCCGCTGGGCCCGGACGGCACAGCCTGGACGAGTGAGAGCTTCCAATCCGAAATGGCGCGGCTCGGCGCCTGAACCCCTAGCAGGAGAGAACCATGACTGCCATCAAACCGTCAGAGACCGAAGCCCTGCTGGCGCGCGGCCTGCGCGACCTCTGGTACCCGATCTGCCCCTCTTCCTTTGTCAAGGACGCTCCGATCTCGCTGCGCCGCCTGGGTTACAAGCTGGCGATCTGGCGCGACCGCGAAGGCAAGGTCCATGCGCTGGAAGACCATTGCCCACACCGCGGCGCACCGTTGTCCATGGGCGTCAATCTGGGCGACCGCCTGGCCTGCCCCTACCACGGTGTCGAGGTGCGCTGCGACGGCCGCGTGATGCGGGTGCCAGCCAGCCCGGGCTGCACGCTCGAGGGCAGTCTGGCCGCGCGCAGCTTCCATGTGCAGGAAGCGCACGGCGCCGTCTTTGTCTACAACGCCACCGATCCGCATCTGGCCGAGCCGCCGCCGCTGCGCCTGCCCGAGGAGATGACCAGCCCCGAGTGGTCGGGCTTCCTGTGCTACGTCGAGTGGAATTCGGACTGCAGCTATGTCGAGGACAACGTGGTCGACCCGATGCACGGCACTTTCGTACACAAGCAGTCGCATTCGATGAGCGAGGGCGATATCAGCGCGAAGTTCCAGTTGCGCCGCACCGACAACGGCTTCATATTCGAGAAGGCCGGCCAGCGCGATGTGAACTTCGACTGGACAGAGTGGGGCGACACCGATTTGCACTGGATGCGGCTGGCCATTCCCTACCCCAAGACCGGTGGACCCGGCGGTCCCTTCACCATCATCGGCAGCTATGCGCCGATCGCACCGAACGTTGCGGCCGTGTTCTTCTGGCGCCTGCGCAAGGTCAGTGGCTGGCAGCGCAATGTCTGGCGCTTTTTGTACAAGAACCGGCTTGAGGCCCGGCACTGGGTGGTGCTGGAGCAGGACCGCGTGATGCTCGAGGCGATGGAGCCCGAGGCGAATCAGCGCGAGCATCTGTACGAGCATGACGTCGGAGTGTCGCGGCTGCGCCGGCACAAGCAAAGCCTGGCGCAAAAACAGATCACGGCCGCCAACCAGGCAGCCGAGGCCAAGGCCGCTGCTGCGGCACCAGCAGTCGACGCCACGGCCAAGGCTTGAGCGCGGCCACGCCGATGCCGCTGCCCTGGTACGACGACACGCGCAAGATAGAGGAACAGCGATGGACATGGGAATCACCGGTCGCAAGGCCCTGGTATGTGGCGCCAGTGCCGGGCTGGGTCTGGCATGCGCTGGCGCACTGGCTGCGGAAGGGGTGGAAGTGGTGATCGCGGCGCGCACCGAGGCGACGCTGCAGGCCGCTGCCGCGCATCTCGCCGTCCTGTCGAGCGCGCCGGTGCATGCGGTAGTCGCCGACGTCACGACCGAAGACGGACGCGCGCGCATCCTGGCCGCCCATCCGTCATTCGACATCCTGGTGACCAATGCGGGCGGTCCGCCGCCGGGCGACTTCCGCCAATGGGAAAGAGAACAGTGGCTGGCGGCGCTGGACGCCAACATGCTGGCACCCATCGCGCTGATCCGCGCCCTGGTCGACGGCATGATGGCGCGCGGTTTCGGGCGCATCATCAACATCACCTCAAGTGCGGTCAAGGCACCGGTCGATGGGCTGGGTTTGTCCACGGGCGCGCGCAGCGGTCTGACCGGTTTTGTCGCCGGGCTGGCGCGATCCACGGTGGCCAAGGGCGTGACGATCAACAACCTGCTGCCCGGTACCTTCGATACCGCGCGGTTGGCCGGAAACTTCGCGGCGCAAGCGAGCCGCCAAGGACTGGGCGCGGCGCAGGTGCGTGCGCAGCGCATCGCCAAGCATCCGGCGCGGCGGCTGGGCCGGCCCGAGGAATTCGGCGCCGCCTGCGCCTTCCTGTGCAGTTCGCATGCCGGCTACATCAACGGGCAGAACCTGCTGCTGGACGGGGGTTCGTTCGCGGGCACCTGGTAGGTTCCGTCCTGGGTCGGCTTCGGCTTGCCCCTCATCTGTCATCGGCCTACACTGGTCGGATGGCCATTGAACGCAAGATCCCCTCGAATGTCAGCCCCGAGGCAGCCGCCTTGTTGGAGCGTGCCTATGCCATCGACAGCGACGAGACCTCGCGTGCCTTGTACCGCGACTGGGCGGAGTCCTACGATGAGACCATGTTGCAGGGCCTGGGTTACCGCTCGCCTGCCACGGTGGCGCGGTTGCTGGGCGAGCATCTGGCCGATCGTCAGGCGCTGGTGCTCGACATCGGATGCGGCACCGGCCTGGCCGGACACAAGCTGGCGGAGCTGGGTTTCACCGCGATCGATGGCCTCGATCTTTCCCCCGAGATGATGCAGGTGGCTGCGCGCCGTGGGGTGTACCGCCAATTCGTCGCAGCCGATCTCAATCAGCGGCTGCCCATGCTGGACGCCAGTTACGAAGGCGCGAGTTGTTCGGGTACGTTCACGCATGGCCATGTCGATGCCCGTTGTCTTGACGAGGTGTTTCGCGTGCTCGCGCTCGGCGCGCCGTTTGCGTTCACGGTCAAGCTCGAGGTATGGGAAGCACTGGGCTTCAAGGACAAGCTGGCGCAGCTGCAGCAAAGTGGCCGTATTGCCGAGGTCGCGCACACGCATGACCGGCACTATGACAATTCAACTGCGCCCGACGGCGTGTTCTGCGTCTATCGGCGACTGTAGATGGCCACGGCCATGCGGCCGCGCCGTGTTTGTTAAGCTCGACGTTTTCCGAATGCGCTCCCTTCGTGGGACCCACAAGCCAGATGACTTCTTCCACGGAGCCGGACGTTGCCGGCGCACCGGTGCGGCGCTTCACCGACCCTGACTACGTGCCGCAGGCGGGGACCCTGGGCGAATTGCGCCAGCGCATCGACTCACTCGACGTGCAGATCGTGGCCCTGTTGGCTGAACGCGCCTTGTGCGTGCGCGATGCCACACGCTTCAAAGGAGATGCCTTCCAAGTCTCGGCGCCCGCGCGGCAGGCGCAGGTGTTCGCCAAGGTGCGCGCGCTCGCCCAAGTGCATGAACACCAGTTTCCGGGTCTGACCGACATCGTCGAGTCGACCTATCACACGCTCGTCGCCGGCTTCATCGCTGGCGAGGACCGTTTTTTCCACGCAACCCAAAGGATTTCTTTCCGATGACACCATTTCTCGCAACCCCATTGCTGGCATCGCTGATCAAGGCGACAGCCGTCGTCTCGCTGGCGCTGGCCGGCAGCGCAGCACAGGCGCAGTCCGACTGGCCGAACAAGCCGATCCGTATCGTCGTGCCCTACGGCGCCGGGTCCTCACCCGACGTAATCGCACGCCTGATGGGCGATAAACTTTCGGCGAAGCTGGGCCAGCCCGTGTTGGTGGAAAACCGCGCAGGCGCCGGCGGCAACACCGGAACCGGCGCGGTGGCCAAGTCGGCCGGCGACGGCTACACCTATGTGATCAGCACCAATGGCCCGCTGGTCTACAACACCGTGCTGTATCCCAACCTCAACTACGACCCGTTCAAGGAGCTGCGCCCTGTCGTGCTGGCCGGTGGTCAGCCCAATGTGTGCGCCGTGCGTGCCGACTCCGGCATCACCTCGATCAAGGGGCTTGTTGCGGCGATGAAGAAGGATCCGGGCAAGTTCAACTTCGCATCCACCGGTGTGGGCAGCCTGTCGCAGCTGGGCGTGGAACTGCTCAAGGTCAAGACAGGCACCTTTGCGGTGCATATTCCGTACGCCTCCTCGCCGCTGGCCGTGCTGGCCGTGTTGCAAGGCGATGTGCAGTTCGCTTGCGTACCGGGTGTGGCGGTGATGCCGCACGTCAAGAGCGGCAAGCTGCTCGCGCTGGCTGTGTCGACCGCCAAGCGCAACTCGATGATGCCCGATATCCCGACCATGAAAGAAGCCGGTCTGCCCGAGATCGAGAACCTGGCCTGGATGGCGTTGATGACTCCGAGCAGCACGCCGGACGCGATCGTGACGCGCATGAACCAGGAAATCAACGCCATCCTGGCCATGCCGGACGTGAAGGAAAAGCTTAATTCGTACTTCATGGAGCCGATTGGAGGCACGCCGCAGGACCTGGCTGCATTCATGCAGACCGAACTGCGCGTGATGACACCGGTGATCAAGCGCACCGGGGTCAAGGTCGACTGAATTCGGATCCGGCGCAGTCGCCGTCGGCGCACGATCGACCAAGCCGAAGTAGCCCAGGAAGTCGAACGTCACGGCCACTGCCAGGTCGGCAACAACGCGAGAAAGCACTTCAGAACGGGGAAGTGCAGCAGCGCAATGGGGCTGAGAAATTATTGTGTGCCGAAGATCGGAACGCCAGCAGTTGTAGCTGCCTTCGCCAGATTGGCATCCAACGTTGCTAGAGGCAGACCTGTACGCTGCGCCAATTCCAAATAGGCGGCATCGTAGGCCGACAGCTTATAGCGCCTCGCGAGATTCAAAGTATCGCCCAAGGCGTGAGTTGCTGTCGCCGGATTGGTCACTAAGTTGAGCCGCCCAATGAGTGCGATAAAGCGTTGCGAGTCGGCTTCGGTCACAACACCCTTGGACTCGACCTTGGCGACAACGTTGGCTGCTTCCAGTGCAAACAGTGAAGGCACAACGGCTTGCGATTGCTTTAGCGCCTTCAGAGTCACCGCGGCATAATCCACGCCCGCCAGATTGGTTTCGGGCACTAGCCAAAGCAGCGCCACAGAGGCATCCAGAACAAAACTCATGCCCGGCCCTCATCTATCAGCGCCTTGAGATCGATACCGCCCACCGGCTTACGAGAGCGCATGAAGGACAGCATTTCATCGACGGCTGCAATCACATCCGTGTGCTTGTTGCCTTGCGCTGGCACCAGATCGGCCACGGCTTCACCCCGCAGTGTGATGGTGTAGCGATTGCCAGCCTGGATGCCACGCAACAACTCTGGCAACTTTGTCTTGGCTTCGTATGACCCAACTTCGATGTTCACGATCAACTCCTTTTGAGATATGTAGACCAGTATATAGACCAGTCGACGCAATTCAAGTTCCGGCCAATCGAATCAGCAAGCGTTTTTGGGTTCTGTCCCAACCATGTTTTGCACAAAACAGGAAAAATAGGTCCGTGCTTGCCTCACCGATTCGGCAAGCTCGGTGTCGCCTTCGGCATGTCTTTTCCCGGGGTCGTGGCCGAATCAGTTTCAACCCAGTGCGCAGGGTCCGGGGCTGCTCAGCTGGCGCTCGGTGGCCCCGAAATGGTCGTTTTGGGCAACTCAAGCCGGCAACCATGCGGCCAGCGTCACCACCTGCCGGTTCTCAAAACCAAACGTATGCGTGGCCAGCAGTTGACCCAGCAGATCGTGCAGCTCGGTGCGTTCAAAGCCATAGGATTGGCGCAATGTCCACAGTGTTTCGACCTGCACGATGTCGTTCAGGAGGACCGCTTCGGCAACGTCGTCCAGCGCGGCCAGCCGCCGGCGTACCGCCGCCGCCTGCGGGGCATCGTCCTCCACCGCCGGTGCGGGTGTGCTCCAACTTCGTACGGGGGTTCACCGAACTACCGGTGCGGATTGCTAGCTGAAGACCGGCTCAGACCATCCGGGCCAGAGCGCGCATGGCTCCGGCGACTTCTTCCTCGGTGTTGTAGAAATGCGGGGCTACGCGGATCAGCGGGCCGCGCGCAGATACGACATAACCCGCTTGCGCCATCTTGCGCTCCACGCCGGCCGAGTCGTTCACACGAATGGCTGTGTTGGAGCCTTTGCGCTTCGGATCGCGCGGGCTGGCTATTGGCAGGCCCAGGCTGGTGGCCGTGTCGATTGCAACCCGGGAGAGGTTTTCGATATGCGCCTCGACCCGATCGATGCCCACGCGATTGAGCAAGGCCATGCCAGCCCCAGCGGCCGCCGCGTTGATATAGGGCGGCGTGCCGGTGTCGAAACGGCGCGCGCCGTCGGCATAGTCCAGCAGGCGAATGTCGAACGCAAACGGGTTGACACGCCCGAACCAGCCGGTATTGGCAGGCCGCAGTTGCTGCGCCAGGTCATGCCGCACATACATGAAGGCGATTCCGGGGCAGCCGAGCAGGTACTTCTGCCCGCCACACACCAGGATGTCGATACCATCGCGTACCACGTCGATCGCCATCGCGCCCACGGACTGGTAGGCATCGACAAAGAACAGCGCTTCCTGAGCATGCGCCAGCGCCCCGATGGCCGCGATGTCCTGTCTGAACCCGTTGGAATACGACACGTGGGACACCGACACCAGCCGCGTGCGATCGTTGATGAGGTGCGCATAGTCCTCCAGCGCGATCTCGCCGCCCGCGTCGGGCTGGGCAAATTGCACCTGCGCACCGCGTGCCTGTTGCGCCAGCCAAACATGGCCCAGCGACGGAAAGTCGATTTCGCCCAGCACGATGCGATTGCGCTCGCCATCGAACTGCAGGCAGTTGCCCACCGACGAGGCGAGGTCCGACACGCAGGACATGACGGCGATGTCCGCCGCGTCGGCGTTGATCAGGCGAGCGAATTCCGCCTTGGCCTGGTCCAGCACCACCGCCCAGCCGCCCCAATCCATGCCTTTCTCGCTCCAGGAGGCCATGTAGCGCGCGATCGCATCGGTGACCGGGATTGACAGCGCGCTCTGCGAGCAACTGGAGAGCTGCGCCTTGTGCGCGAGGATGGGGAACTGGGAGCGTTGCGCCTCAAACGGGAAGTGGCTCATGGTGTGATCAAGATGGGTGAATGACGCGTCGGGCCGTGACTTCGACCTCGACTTTGGCACCGTCGACCGCCAGAGAGCTGCACACGGTGGTGTTGGTGGGTCGCGCCGGACCAAGCCGCTGCTTGATGACGCCGCTGACAGCCGCGACGTCCTCGCGCGCCGGCACAAAGACGCGCACGCGGACCACGTCCATCAGGGAAGCATCGGCCTGAACCAGGGCCCTCTCGATGGTGTCGATCGCTTGCTCGGTTTGCGCCGCGGCGGACTCCGGCAGGGTCAGAGTCGCAAAGTCCTGGCAGACCCGCCCCGATCTGGGCCAATCCCAGCAGAGAAGCGGCAATCGGAAACAAGGCGCGACGATGAGGAAAGTGCATGGTGAACATCTCCGGTTAGTTGCAAACTACAGGGTGGTATTCGCTAGCGCCCGATGCGGTCGCAGGTGTTGACGTGGACGCTGAAATTTAGCGATGCCTGTTGCAGCTGTATATAAACCACTTTACAGAGGGGCTTGATTGCATTTGCGCCCGACAGGCAGAACATGACCGCGATGTCGGCTGCGTCGGCATAAATCACACATTCGGAAATGTGCCTTTGCCGATGGTGTGTCTGCGGTGGGGGCCCATCTGGCTTGGGTGGGCGTCACTCGGACCTTGCTCCCCAGCTCGCCAACCCGCTGGCGTTCGAACGATCGAGCCCCATCAACCACCGTCATTCAAATGGCACGCCGACAAATGCCCCTGCGCCACCTCGCGCAGGGCGGGTCGCTCGGTGGCGCAGTGGGCCATTGCCTTCGGGCAGCGCGGGTGGAAATGGCAGCCCGTCGGTGGACGCAGCGGTGACGGAATTTCGCCCTTGACCGGGATGAAGACCCGCTTGCCGACTTCCAGCTTCGGCTCGGACTGCAGCAGCGCCTGGGTGTAGGGATGGTTCGGGCGGGAAAAGATCGTGTCGGCAGGAGCCGACTCGACCACGCGCCCCAGGTACATGATGACCACACGGTCGGACAGGTGGCGCACCACGCCGAGGTCGTGGCTGATGAACAGGTAGGTCAGCTGCAACTGGTTGCGCAGCGCGATGAACAGGTTGAGCACCTGGGCCTGGATCGACACATCAAGCGCAGCCACCGCCTCATCGCAGACCAGAAACTCCGGCTTCACCGCCAGTGCCCGCGCGATGCCGATACGGGCACGCTGCCCGCCCGAGAACTGGTGCGGAAAGCGCCGCATCGCGCTGGCGTCCAGGCCGACCTGGCGCAACAGCTGCTCGACGTAGGCGTCCTGCTCGCGCGCCGCCACCAGGCCGTGCGCCACCGGTGCCTCGCCTACGATGTCGCGCACCCGCATGCGCGGGTTGATCGAGGCATAGGGGTCCTGGAAGATCATCTGGATCGCCAGCCGATCCCGCCGCGAGCGCTGGCTCGCGCCGGGGGCGATGTCGACGCCCTTCCACAGCCGGCGCCCTGCGCTCAGGCTGTGCAGGCCCACCGCCATGCGGCCCAGCGTGGACTTGCCGCAGCCCGACTCGCCGACCAGCCCCACCACCTCGCCGGGCTGGATCGCCAGGCTGACGTCGTCGACTGCATGCACCACCTCTTCGCGCAAGCCGGCGCCCAGCAAATTGCTGATGCGGTCCACCGTGTCGAGCGGCTGGGTGAAACGCTTGCTGACCCCTTGCAGTTCCAGGATCGGCTGCGCGCCTGGGGTGGTGGCGCTCGGTGCCGTCATGCGGCCGCCTCCAGGGCAGTACCCACCGGATGAAAACAGCGCAACGTACGGCCCGCGCTGGTCCGTATTGGCGGCACCTGCCGGCAGGCGTCGGTGGCATGCTCGCAGCGCTCGCGGAAGGGGCAGCCCGAGGGCAGGTTGATCAAGGAGGGTGTCATGCCGGGAATCTGCCGCAGCGGCTGGCCGCGCGGGTTGCGCGAAGGCGCCGACGCGATCAGTGCATGCGCGTACGGGTGGTGCGGCTGCCCGAGCACCTGCTGCGCTGTGCCGCTCTCGACGATTTTGCCGGCATACATCACCGCCACGGTGTCGGCCAGGCCGGCGATCACCGACAGGTCGTGCGTGATCCAGATCAACGCGGCGCCCGTCTCGGCGCACAGCTTCTGCATCTCGTACAGGATCTGGCCCTGTATGGTCACGTCCAGCGCCGTGGTGGGTTCGTCGCAGATGATGAGGTCGGGCTTGTTGAGCAGCGCAATCGCGATCGCGACGCGCTGGCGCATGCCGCCCGAGAACTGGTGCGGGTAAGACAGCAGCCGCTCGTCGGGCGATGCAATGCCGACGCGCTCCAGCGCATCGCGGCACAATGCGCGCGCCTGTCCGTGGCTGACATCCTGGTGCGCCAGCACACTCTCGATCATTTGCGTGTCGATGCGCAGCACCGGGTTGAGC
>Ga0209702_10000101_pt1 | contig 153261 bp, 129 predicted proteins | sample FRY01_FD_187210 | JGI IMG/M metagenome (GOLD analysis project Ga0209702, IMG submission 187210) | Freshwater microbial communities from Lake Fryxell liftoff mats and glacier meltwater in Antarctica - FRY-01 (SPAdes) (version 2) | ecosystem: Environmental > Aquatic > Freshwater > Ice > Glacier...
TGATGAGCAAGCCAATATTTACTGGACGAACAGGCTTGAAGAAGAGGGAGTTATGGTTAATTATGGGATGCCCGAATATAAAGTTCATTCGAAAATTTGTTTGATAAAGCGGATTGAAAAAGGAAAAGCAGAATATTATGCAAATCTTGCTACAGGAAATTTTAATGAAAAGACAGCAAAGCTCTATTGTGATCATAGTCTCTTTACTTCAAATCCTTTGATTACATCTGAACTTGTAACATTTTTTGATGGTCTTCAAAAGCAGATTTTTTACAGTGGCTATAAGCAATTGATTGTTTCCCCTCTAGAAAGCAGGCAGAAACTAAATGGGCTTATTAATAAAGAGATAAAAAATGCTAAATCCGGCAAAAATGGTAGAATAATACTTAAAATGAACAGTTTAACCGATTTAGATATTATTGAAAAACTATATGAAGCTAGTAATGCAGGTGTTAAAGTAAAACTAATCATTCGCGGTATGTGTTGTTTAGTTCCTGGCATTACAGAATTTAGCGAAAATATTGAGGTGATAAGTATAATAGATCGTTATCTTGAGCATGCTCGGGTTTGGATATTCGGAGATACCGGGAAAGAAATTGTTTATCTTTCTTCTGCCGATATGATGGCTAGAAATCTAGACCATCGAGTAGAAGTAGGGTTCCCTATACTGGATGAAGATATTAAATCTGAGATTCTGGATATTATTAACATTCAACTGAAGGATAATACAAAGGCTAGAGAAATTAATGAGTTAAATAGTAATCGCTATCGGAAGACTGGAACAAAGATTCCTAGCCGTGCTCAGACTGACATATATACCTATTTAAAATATAAAAAATAATTCCTTGAGATACGCTGCCATAGATATCGGTTCAAATGCCGTAAGATTGTTGATTGCTGATATTATACAAAATAACAAGACTGTTTCTTTTAAAAAGAATACACTTATCCGAGTGCCATTGCGCCTTGGTGACGACGCCTTTCTGGATAAGTTAATATCCCCAAATAAAACAATTGATCTGATCAAAACCATGGTCGCCTTTCGGAATTTGATGGACGTTTATAAGGTTAGTGATTATATGGCATGTGCAACATCAGCAATGCGTGAGTCAATAAATGGAGTTTCAATTGTTGCAAAAATTAAAGTTGAAGCAGGAATAGACCTCGAAATAGTAGAAGGGCAGAGAGAAGCTAATATAATTTATGCAAGTCATATTGAACAAAGCCTTGAACGTAAGAAGAATTATTTGTACATCGATGTCGGTGGCGGAAGTACTGAACTATCAGTTTTTAGTGATGGAGAATTAATTTCTTCCCGTTCATTCAATCTTGGCGGTATTAGGATTCTTGACAACCAAGATAAAGATGAAACGTGGTCTGAAATGAAGGATTGGGTAAAGAATATGGCCCAATCTCACAAAAATCTTTCGGGTATCGGTACCGGGGGAAATATTAATAAACTTTTTAGAATGGCAGAGGGAAAGGATGGTTCCCCATTAACTTTCACAAAACTTAGAGAATTATATTCTTATCTCAATTCATTTTCCCTAAAAGATCGGATTAATGTACTTGGATTGAATCAGGATCGGGCAGATGTTATTATTCCGGCTTCCGAGATTTATCTGACAGTGATGAAATGGGGTGGAGTTAAGCAAATATTCGTTCCAAGAGTAGGTTTGGTGGATGGATTAATCCAGTTAATGATTGATAAGAATTTTCCTGTTTGACGAAAAGAGGGAATAGGGAATTGAAAATCGATCAGTAAAAATTAAGATTCCACAATTTTCTTTGAGCCAATCCAAATGAAATAAGTAAGTACTGGTGCCATTACCACATCCATTGTATAGTGTACATGCTGTATCAGTACTGCTATTCCAATAAAAATTGTTGCTGCAAATGCAAGAATTTTATCAGTCCTCTTCTTTAGGCATAAAAACATTAAAAACATTGCGGCGGTGTGCCCCGAGAAAAACAGATCTTTGGTGATAAATTTCGGCCCATAGAACTGATTGCTAATCGGATCATGAATAGGAATAAGCTCTGCAGGAGCATTTAGTGGAATGAGTCCGATGGAAACAAAGCGCGAAAGATTGATCAGTATAAAACCCCATAGAAAAGTTAAAAAAAAGCTTGGATCTTGCTTGAAACGGCTAAATGTCAATATGGTCATCGACCAAATCGTGATGAAAATAAAAAGAGAAAGGTCATAGGCTGGAAGCCACGTAAGTAAATAATCATTGAAATTGATCCCATTTCTTTGCTCAATTGCCTGATAAAAGAATGGCAAAGCAAGTAATATAAACGATACGAAGATCAATCCGGTAATACATTTCTTTCTGTAATCAGGTGATTGCCAGTTATCTTTCCATACACTAACAATAGCTCTTTGTTCAGCCATGAATCTTTATTTTTTCAAGGTTGCAAGTTTACATAATATAATATTAACATTAAATTAATATAATATTATTAGCACTATTCGAAATATTGAATTTTACTTATTTAAAGTTCTCTTTTAAAGTTTTAAAATCAAATTACAATAGAAAACTGATGGGTTATTTTATTGTGATATCCATCCAGATGGATTTACAGGAGTGCCACCTTTCCAGATCTGGAATTGAATTTCGGTTAAGCCCTCAGTTGGATCTGTAGCTACTGTACCAATGATCTGTCTAGCCATAACCTCCTGGCCGGCAGTAACACTTGGATTCTTAAGCTTAGAATAAATAGAAAAATATTCTCCATGCCGTATGATAACCGTATATGAATTGACCAGATAAATCACTTTACTCACTTTTCCTGCATAAACTGTGTAAACACTAGCTCCTACGGCTGTTTTAATATTAATTCCAGGATTGAAAATGGTAACATTATTAAATTTTTGCTGCCCAAAACCTTGGGTTATAATTCCCTGAGCAGGTTTTTGCATACGACCACGGCTACCCAAAAAGGATGAAGAGAGTTTTGCATCTTCCGGACTTGAAGCTAAAATAGCTGAACCGCTCTCAATAGCTTTAGCAGGTTTGGAATTTTCGATATTGGTTTTCGCTTTTGAGCTTGCAAGAGAAGCCTGTCTCCGGCGTTCAACTTCTTTGCGTTGCTCAGCTAAAATTTCTTTTCTAACTGCATGTTGGATAGCCTTATTCAATGCATTCGCCTCCTTTTGTTTCTTGGAGAGTTGCTGCTGAAGTTCTTTTTGTTTATTGGATAATCCAACTAATATTTTGGACTGCTGATCTTTATCTTTTCCAAGTGTTTGCTTTTCAACAATCTGGTCTAATAGTAAATTGGTTTTTTCCTTTTTGTTCAAGTCAAGTTCATTAATTTGTTTTTTTAGATTTAGCTGAGTGCTAATGATCTCTCTTGCCTGTCCTTTACGGAAGGTACCTACCTGCTGAATATACCGAAGTCGCATATAGGCCTGATTAAAATTATGAGATGCAAATATGAACATCAGTTTATTGTAAGCCCCTTGATTTTTGAATGCAAACACAATCATTTTTGAATATTGTGACTTCAGTTTGTTCAAATTTGTTTGTAGCGTATTTACTTCGGTGGTATTGCTTATAATTTTTGTATCCAGCATTTTAATTTCTGTGTTGATTGTCCGGATTTTATCTTCCCTTAATCTGATTTGTGAATTCAGGAGATTGATCTGGTTAAGGGATATTTTCTTGTTTTTATCAATTTTACCACGGCTCCTTTTTAATTCTTCAATCTCTTGGCTAATCACTTCCTTTCGTTTTTTAAGCACTGAACTACTCTGCCCAAAGACAGATTGTAGGCAAATCATCAAAACTAAAAAGGAAATCAATTTTATAAACCGCATGGATGGAATTATTAGCCCGGCAAAACTATTAACAATAGATGGAAACTTGACTATTTTTCTGATTAATTGTTCTATTCCTAAGCCTTTTTATTTCAACTTTTTACCTGAAATTCTTATTACTTTAGCCACGCAGTTCCTAAACTATGTCTGGTAAAAAACATCCTATTTATTCTCTTCAGTTTGCACTTTTATGCCTGAGCTCTTTCTTGTTTTCAGCCAGTTTCAATATGTTGATTCCGGAAATGCCAGCCTATCTTACAAGCTTGGGGGGTGCAGAGTACAAAGGATATATTATTGCATTATTTACGCTATCTGCAGGCATATCGAGGCCATTTAGCGGGAAACTGACTGATAAGATTGGCCGCGTGCCTGTTATGGTTATCGGCTCTTTTGTTTGCGTTGTTTGCGGATTATTGTATCCAATATTGACAAGCGTTGCTGGCTTCTTGTGGCTAAGGTTATTCCATGGATTTTCTACAGGTTTTAAGCCAACTGCAACAGCAGCATACGTTGCAGATATAGTTCCGGGCAACCGTTGGGGAGAGGCCATGGGAATTCATGGCCTATGTTTTAGTACCGGACTTGCAATTGGTCCGGCAATTGGCAGTGAATTGACTGAAATGTTCTCCATCAATGCTATGTTTTATTGTTCTTCAGTTTTTGCACTTCTGTCGATTGTAATCTTGATGAATATGCAGGAAACCTTAGATAATAAGGAACCTTTCCGATTTTCTATGATGAAGATAAACCGTTCAGAGCTTATTGAAGTCAGGGTTTTAGTTGCAGCTTTTATTACCTTTCTTGCTTACCTGAGTTATGGGATTATTCTTACAGTTATTTCGGATTGGGGAGAATTTCTTGGTGTTTCTAACAAAGGACTTTTCTTTATGGTTTTTACTATTTCTTCTTTGTTAATTCGCTTCATATCCGGAAAGCTGTCTGATCGTATAGGCAGAGTTCGGATAATCAAATTATCGCTGATCATTCTTGTGATATCTCTAGTGTTGATTGGGTTTGCTAATTCACCTATCAGCCTTATGATGGGATCTGCCGTTTATGGCATAGCAACCGGAATGTTATCTCCGGCACTTACTGCATGGATCATTGACCTAAGTCATCCCGATCATCGTGGGAAAGCTGTTGCAACGATGTATATTGCACTTGAAGCGGGTATTGGTCTAGGTGCTTTTTTTGCCGGTAGTTTATATGTTACAGATGTCAAAATGATACCCATAATATTCTATGTGGTGGCAATAATGACCTTGTTTGCCTATCTCTACCTTCAGTTTATTTATAAAAGTAAAGCACCTAAAAATCTCTGAAATGAATCCTCAAATTCTTAAAGATTTGGTTAGTATAGCCATGCCATATGGTAAATACAAGGGAAGGCTTATTTGCGACTTGCCAGAGTATTACCTAGTATGGTATGAGAATAATGGATTTCCGGCAGGTAAAATTGGTGTCCTTTTGGCGACGATGTATGAAATCAAGCTTAACGGGCTTGAATATTTGCTTAAGCCCATCAAAAAATAGAGGTGATTATCTGCTTTAAATAAATTGAACCCGATATAACGAAAACAAACATCAAACAAAAGGGATTCTTTTTCCTGCGGTTAATGTTTTCATCATCGCTAGCAATAACAAAAATATAATCAGCCGGAATACTAATATTGTTAGTATTCTAATTTATTGTATCTTTGAAGAATTGAGAGCCCTAGAAGAATGTATGCTATAGTAGATATTGAAACCACTGGAGGTCACGCAAGTGCCAATGGAATCACTGAAGTTGCAATATTAGTACATGATGGCTATCAGGTTATTGAGCAATTTAAAACCTTAATCAATCCTTTACAACCAATCCCAATTTATGTTCAGGCGCTAACCGGAATAGATGATGAAATGGTTAGTACCGCTCCGAAATTTCGGGAAGTTGCCCATCGAATTTATGAACTCTTGCATGATAAAGTCTTTGTAGCACACAATGTCAATTTCGATTTTTCATTTCTTCATTTTCATTTGGCAGCTGCCGGTTTTTGTTTGCAAACAAAAAAACTATGTACGGTTCGTCTAAGCCGAAAAATCATTCCCGGACTTGCTTCGTATAGCTTGGGGAGGTTGTGTCAAGAGGTTGGAATTGAAATTGAGGAAAGGCATCGTGCATTTGGTGATGCTATGGCAACTGCAAAACTTTTTTCAATGCTTATCGAGCAGGACATGGAAGGGCATATCGGCAAAACTTTGAATCTAAGATCTAGAGAACAATCTTTGCCTCCACATCTTCCGAAGGAGGATATGGATAAACTTCCTTCAGTGTCTGGAATATATTATTTCCATAACTCAAAGTTGAAAGTGATTTACGTAGGGAAGGCAAAAAATATCCGAAAAAGAGTAGTAAGTCACTTTACAAATAATAAACCAGGAAGACAAAAGCAAGATTTTTTGAGAGAAATTCATCATATCACCTTTCAGGAATGCGGTACAGAGCTGATGTCATTGATTCTTGAAGCAGTTGAGATTAAACGTCTGTGGCCAGCTTATAATCGATCATTAAAAAGGTTTGATTATGTATTTGCTTTGTATTCATTTGAAGATCAGAATGGTTATATACGTTTGATAATTGATAGAAAGAAAAAGTTCTCAAAACCGTACTATACTTTTAATGAAATACTTGAAGGATATAATCTGATCAAAAGTCTGATTTCAGAATTTAACCTTTGTCCGAAACTATGTTTTGTGCAGCGAAATTCTGATCCCTGTACTCCTATTGGAGAGGAATCCTGTAAAGGGGCATGTGAACAAATTGAACCTTTTGAATTGTACAATGAGCGGGTGATTACGGCATTAAACAGTCTAAGTTCGGTACTGCCGGGCTTTTTGCTGATTGATGAAGGTCGAAACTTTGAAGAAAAAAGTTGTTTGTTGATAGAAAATGGGCAATTTTTTGGAATGGGCTATGTTTCTTCAGATTTGATTCATGCTGATGTCAGTTTATTGAAATCGCATTTAACGCCCTACCCTGCAAATGATTATATACGTAATATGATTTTGAATGCAGCTCTCCGTTTTCCTCATAAAGTGAGAGACATTAAGGCGAATTTAAGTACAATGATTCCTGATTTATAGACAGTATAGTTCTAAGTTTAACTCATTTTACCTTTTAAATGAGTGTAAAGATTATGGAATAATAATTGCGTTTGGGTTAATGTCTTAAAATAGATACATTTTAAAGATTTTAATTATTTAAAAAAAGAACTTAAACCAAACAAAATGAAAAAGCAAATTTATCTTTTATTAACTGCGATCCTTTTAGCTTCAAGTTCAGTTATGGCAAATGATGTCAATTCAAAGCCTTCAATGACTGAAACTCAGATTGCCCGTGCTGGTGAAATCACCCGTAGAGTTGAAGAAATTAAAAACATGGACAGATCTGATCTAAGCCGTATGGAGCGTAAGGCATTACGTAACGAATTGCTTGAGATGAAAAAAGAAGCCAAAGCTATGAATGGCGGTGTTTTTCTTTCTGTTGGAGCTATTATTATTATTCTTTTAATATTGATACTGATTTTATAATCTGGCATTAATACTATTCTTACAAGCCTATGAAAACAAAAAAGCTGCTCATTAAATTGGCGGCTTTTTTTATTTCCTATAATTGAATACAAACTATTTGTATTTACATAAATAAGAAGTCTGAATGGTAGTACAAACTTTAAATGACTGCATAGCATCAATTTCAAATGCTTGTCCTTTTCTGAAGATTTCCCAATTATTAAAGTGTACATCGGCTTTCTCATTGTTTTTTCGCAATTTAGATGCAGTAAATTAAATATCAATGAAGATACTGTATGCTATTCAGGGCACAGGAAACGGGCATTTGAGCAGGGCGATGGATGTAATTCCATGTCTCATGAAACATGGCGAGGTCAAGATTCTGGTGAGTGGTATTCAAGGTGATCTTATTCTACCTTATCAGCTTGAACATAAAATGCGCGGATTGAGTTTTATTTTTGGCAAGTCGGGAGGGGTTGATATCTGGAAAACATTTGTAAAATCGAATATCACAAAGCTTGTTAAAGAGATAAACTCTCTTCCAGTTGAAGATTATGATCTTGTAATTAATGACTTTGAACCCGTTTCTGCTTGGGCATGTTATGCAAAAAATATCCCTTGCATTGGTTAAGCCCATCAGTCTGCGGTTCTGTCTGATGAAACTCCCAGAACAGATAATGCCAATGTAGTGGGAAAGCTGATCTTGAAAAATTATGCACCCAATACTACACAGTATGGCTTCCATTTTAAAGCATACGCTGAAAATATTTTCACCCCTGTAATCAGAAGGCAGGTTAGAGACGAACGAATACAGAATCAGGGGCATTATACTGTCTATTTACCCGCTTATGATGATCCTCGTTTGATCGCTAAACTTACAAAGTTTAAAAACGTGAACTGGGACGTGTTTTCCAAACATAATCATAAGCCCTTTCGGACTAAGAATGTTTCTGTTCAAGCCATACATAACGAACGATTTATCACCAGTATGGCAAGTTCTGAAGGAGTTCTATGTGGTGCGGGTTTTGAAACACCTGCAGAAGCTTTGTATATGAAGAAGAAGCTGTTGGTTATTCCTATGAAAAATCAATATGAACAGCAATTGAACGCCGTGGCATTAAGTCAAATGGGAGTGCCAGTCATAAAAAATTTAGACGACAAGTTCGATATGGTGATCAATAATTGGATCGAATCAAATAGAATAATTAACGTGGATTATCCTGACATGACGCAAGTGATCATTGATCAGATTATTGAAAAACATTCTCAAATTCCCCTTATCAGGGATATTCGTAAATCTGGTTAATATAGATGTTGGGTGCAAATTACTCAGTTAGCATCACACAGGCACCGACAGGATCCTGAATCATACAATAATAGCCATACCCCATTTTTCTTGGACATAATTTATGTCGCTATGTTTAACCAAATAGAGTACTGCTTAGATATCTGTCTCCACGATCGCAGGCTATAAAAACGATTAGTCCTTCGTCCAGTTCTGAGGCTAGCCTGATAGCTGCTGATACGGCTCCACCACTACTCATTCCAGCAAATATTCCTTCTACTTTGGTGAGTTTTCTGGCCATTTCTGTAGCCTCAGCTTCTGAAACATCCATGATTCGATCAACACGTTCGGGCTCAAAAATCTTAGGTAAATATTCAAGAGGCCAACGACGAATACCTGGAATTGAGGAGCCTTCAGTAGGCTGGCAACCAATAATTTGGATTTCAGGTTTTTTTTCTTTGAGATATCTAGAGCAACCCATAATTGTACCTGTTGTACCCATTGAACTTACAAAATGAGTTATTTTTTGTTCGGTATCATTCCACAGTTCGGGTCCTGTGCTTTTATAGTGAGCTAAGGGATTGTCGGGGTTTGCAAACTGATTCAATAAAAAACTCTCCCCTTTTAATGCTTTTTCCTCGGCATAGTCACGGCATAATTCTATTCCTTCGAGCAAAGTTACCTTAGCTCCGAATGCTTCCATGGTTAGGGTTCGCTCACGGGTCGAATTGGATGGCATAACAAGTTCAATTTCAAGATCATATAATCTTGCAATCATTGCTAGGGCGATACCGGTATTGCCGCTTGTGGCTTCGATTAAGCTGGATCCTTTTTTGATTTCTCCGCGCTCCACTGCACTCCTGATCATATTTAGTGCTGCTCTGTCTTTTACACTACCACCCGGATTATTGCCCTCAAGTTTCGCATAGATTTTAACTTTGGGATTTGGGTTCAGTTTTTTAATTTCAACTAGTGGTGTATTTCCCACCAGATCAATTATGCCTGCCATTTTATTGTTGTTTAGTGCTTTTGTCGCTAGAAATAACTACTTCAGAAGTGTTGTATACTGATGAGCCCGAAGGAATACTTTTAGTTAGCCAAACATTACCTCCGATTATACTATCGTGACCAATGATAGTTTCACCCCCCAATATTGTTGCACCCGAATATACTACCACCCGGTCTTCAATAGTAGGATGTCTTTTTGTATTAGCCATACTTTTATGTACACTTAATGCACCAAGAGTTACTCCCTGATACATTTTTACATGTTTTCCAATCTTGCAGGTCTCTCCGATAACAATACCTGTTCCATGATCAATATGAAAGTACTCACCAATTATCGCGGCTGGATGTATATCAATTCCTGTTTTTGAATGAGCGTATTCGGTAAAAATTCTTGGCAATAAAGGTACACCTAGTTTGTACAGTGAATGAGCAAGCCTGTAAAAAGAGATAGCATAAAAACCGGGATAGGCTCTGATAACCTCAAACTCGCTTTTGGCTGCCGGATCTCCATCAAAAATAGCCTTAATATCCGTATTTAGTACCCGGAATAATTCTGGTACCTGTGCGAAAAAATCTTTTGCCATTTTGGAATTATCACAAAGAATACAAGCTTTTGTGGCTTCCATTATATTACATAGTTCGGTTTCTAGTCTTCGGAATTCCTGTTTTAATTCATCAACAGAACTTAGTGTTCGTTTGGATTGCTCAGGGTAGAGCAGTTTGAAAAGTTCCAGTGCCCATTTTGAAATTTCCTTGTTGGAAGGAACGGCATCTGCATCCTGCTGCTTTTTGAATATATGATTTAAAAAATCCTCGTTCATTTTAATTTTAAGACCTGTATTATTCGCTTGTTAATAATGCAAGTTTAACTAAAAGAAAGTTCTCGGTTTGTAAAAAACATAGAGGAATTCAGTTTTGATGGTTTATCATTTATAAACTCAAACCAATTCTCAATTTAAATACTACTGTCAACTTCAATATCATGTTTGAAAAGATACATTGTCTGAATATGCAATTTTCATATTCCCCGTGTTCCAAGGCTTTTTCATTGAATTTCACTTTGTCGAATACTTTATCAACTGTATAATCCATTTTATTCTCTTTTAATTACAGCGATTTATTATCGTGTCAATTGGTGTAAACTGAACACTTCGGCCGGACTTCGGATTCCTACTGTATTTAATACTTCAAGTATTTTTTTAAATGGCTCAGAATTGCCAGCAATATTCGAAAAATAAACTATCGAAGTTTTCTGGCTTGGAATGTTAATGGAATAAGTGCTGAAACCGCAGGTGCTTCCGGAGTGGAAGAGAGCAGGACTGCCTTTATCAAAATAAAACCAGCCTGGTCCATAAAAACTGCCTGTTACTTCCTTTATTGAAACATTTAGTCGCGTAAGAACAGCAGACATTTCTACCAGACTATTGTTCCAAATTCCATGAGTCCATTTTTTATAGTCGTTCAATGAGCAATATACCCCGCCGTCGCCTTTTATTGCGCTGGTAGTACTCTGATCATTGGCATATAGCTTATTTTCACTATCCCGAGCAAAACCCTTCGACCGATGAAGTATTCTTCCATCCGATACATAAACGACTGAATTCGTCATTTTGAGGGGTCTGAATATTCTTTCTTTCATGAATTCAGGAAAAGATTGACCGGATACCCGTTCAACTATAAGTGCCAAAAGAGCATATGCAGAATTGCTGTATCTAAATTGGCTGCCAGGTTCGAAATAGGTTTTATTCTGTGTTTTTAAAATGTTTAATACATCGATATCCAGAAGCTGTTTGCTGTTGCTATCGTCCATAATTTCCTCATAATCAAGTATTCCTGAAGAATGTGTGATCAAATGTCGTAAAAGGATTTTTTGGCTTAATTCTGATGGTAATTCTGGAAAGAACTTAGAAATAGGGTCATCAAATGAGAGTTTTTGATCTTTCTCAAGCAGTACAATACACATGGCAGTAAATTGCTTGGAAATTGAAGCAAGTCTGAAATTGGTTTTGGAACTAATACGTTCTTTCTCGGTATCAACAAGACCAAAGCCTTTGCTATAAATAGTCTTTCCATTGGATTCTATATACAAAGCGATACCCGGTTCACCAGGCTGAATGCTGCTATTGATTACTGAATCCAGACGATTTTCTAGCTGTGCAAATGCAGAATGAGTGATTAACATGATACAGATGGCTGTAAGGTATTTCATATTTTGCCTTGATTATAACTGCAATTAATTTAAATAAATAATTCAAAAGCTAATTTACTTATAACCAAATGAGCAGATTTTCAGAGACCTAGCAGTTTGAGTATTTTTTCCAGGTCTTCGGGGGTATCTATCGCCTGACTTTCTTTATCTGTAATGGCTGCCTGAATTCGATATCCGTTTTCTATCCAGCGCAATTGTTCAAGAGCCTCTGCTGTTTCGAGGCCAGACAAGGGTAATTTAGTAAGATCTTTTAAGGTATCTGTTCTGAATGCATAAATTCCGATATGCTTGAAAAATGTGTAATGTTTTAACCAGGTCTCTTTTTCCCTGCCTCTAAGAAAAGGAATAGTAGTTCGACTAAAAAGTACAGCTTCTTTGTTTATGTTGAGAATTACCTTGGGGGTATTCTCATTAAAAAGTTCCTCATTGCTGCTAATCATCTTCACCAATGTTGCGATAGAAGTCTGTGGCGATTCGAAACATTGACATAAAAGATCAATTTGATCCGGATCAATCATAGGCTCATCACCCTGTATATTAACCATTATATCAAATTCAGGATAGTTTTTTGCGACTTCAGCACATCGGTCAGTACCGCTCTGGTGGCTATTTGATGTCATTTCGGCAATACCACCAAAGGAGCTTACATGATCCGCAATACGTTGATCATCAGTGGCTACAATTACTTTGTTTAATGATAATGATTTTAAGCATTGTTCATAGATCCGCTGAATCATGCTTTTTCCAGCTATATCAATTAATGGCTTTCCGGGAAAACGGCTAGATTCATATCGGGCAGGGATGATTCCGAGTATCTTCATTAGAAAAAAATAATGTTTCGGTAGATTAAAACAATCCGTGTATTTCCCGCTCTATACTGTTGATAACAAAACCAAGATCCTCAGGTTTATTAGCAAAATCCAGTTTGTCTTTATCCAGAATCAATAATTTACCTTGCGTATAGGAGTCGATCCACTTTTTGTATTTCTCATTTAGTTTTGAGAGGTAATCAAGCCGGATACCTGCTTCATATTCCCTACCTCTTCGCTGAATATTATTGACCAAGGTAGGCACAGATGCTCTAAGGTAAATAAGTAGGTCGGGAGGTTTAATGAAAGAGGTAATATTATCAAAAATCGCCCTGTAATTTTCATAATCACGGGAGGTCATTAAACCCATATCATGTAGGTTCTCCGCAAATATATAAGCATCCTCATAAATTGTACGATCCTGTATAATATTGCGATTTTCGGTTTGAAGTTCCAGAATTTGCTGAAAACGGCTATTCAGAAAATAGATCTGGAGATTAAAACTCCAACGTTTCATATCACTGTAGAAATCTTCTAGATAGGGGTTATTCTCAACAGCTTCAAACTGGGCTTCATAATTCAAATGTTTGGCAAGTAATTCTGTCAGAGTAGTTTTACCTGCTCCAATATTTCCAACAATAGCTATGTGCATGATATTTTGGTAAGTGCAAAGCGATAGTCGCAAAGCGTGCCTGAAAATACAAATTGTTTTTTTTAATCAAGATAAATTTAAAAACTTTTAAATCCAATGATCTTGCGCACTTCCCTGATCGTTTTAGAGGCACTTTCACGTGCCTTTATAGCTCCGAAACGGGCAACTTCCCTTAAATAGGTCTCGTCCTTGGAAATTTCATTGATTTTCTCTCGAATTGATGCTGTAGAAAGGATCATATCCTCCGCAAGCTGCTTTTTAAAATCACCATATCGTATCGCACATTGATTATACAAGGAATCGAAATGATCATATGTATCTTCAGATGAAACGATTTTCATGAGGTCGAAGAGGTTTTGAATGGCCTCAGGTTTTTGCTGATTTTCTTCTGTTGGCCCACCGTCACTAACGGCTCGCATAACTTTTTTACGGATCAATTCAGGTTCATCAGATAAATAAACAGCATTACCTTCACCTTCAGATTTTCCCATTTTTCCCTTGCCATCAAGTCCCGGAACTTTAACAAGTTTTTCGGTAAAATTAAAGGCAAAAGGTTCAGGGAAATACTCAGTCTTGTATAATCTGTTAAAACGATTTCCGAATGTTCTGGACATTTCTAAATGTTGTTCTTGGTCTTTTCCAACTGGAACCTTAGTAGCCTTATGGATTAGTATATCTGCGGCCATCAGTACCGGATAGGTCAATAATCCTGCATTAACATTATCTGGATGAGCTCGAACTTTATCTTTAAATGATGTGCTTCTTTCTAGTTCGCCCAAATAAGCATTCATATTTAGATAGAGGTATAACTCTGCGATTTCAGGAACATCGGATTGTACATATATGGTAGCTTTTTCAGGATCAATTCCCGCTGCGAGATACTCTATAAGTACCTGTTTCACGTTGCCGTGTAAATTTTCGGGTGTAGGATGGGTAGTAAGGGAATGATAATCCGCTATAAAAAAATAGCAATGATATTCCTTCTGCATCTGTACAAAGTTTTTTACAGCGCCATAGAAATTACCTAAATGCAGTTTACCGGTACTGCGGATACCACTGACAACAGTTTCCATAATTTGCGAAATTAAGGATTTTTTTCTGAAAAAGCTTGTGTAGCTCCAAAACTGAGTCAAGTCTCAAAACATCAATGGAATTTTCTATTTTTGAGTAATGAAAAGACTGTTAAAAAGTATCCATCTTTACTATTTTCAGATCTCGCTTGCAATAATCTTTTCAACGCTATATCCGGCAATATTCTATTTTTCACGTAGTCCGGTAAAGTTTCATAAAATGAATACCTTGAGATGGTATTTCAGCTATATTAGTTCAGTATTTTCAGGATTCATTTATCGCTATTCATTTGAAGAAAAAATTGACTGGTCCCAAAATTATATCATCTGTGCTAACCATACCTCAAATCTTGATATAACAGCCATTATACTGCTTGCCAAACGGAATTATGTATTCATGGGGAAAGAAGAACTGCTAAGAAATTTCATTACAGGCATTTATTTTAGAACCATAGATATTCCACTTAACCGCGAAAGTAAAATGTCAGCATTCAGGGCATTTAAAAAGGCCGATCAAAATTTAAAGGAAGGGAAGCACCTGGTGATCTTCCCAGAAGGAATGATTAGCGAAATTTATCCGCCTGTTTTACAGCCTTTCAAAAATGGTCCTTTTAAACTTGCTATTGAAAATGGGGTGCCGATTTTGCCTGTTACAATCCGCAATAACTGGAACTTAATGTGGGATGATGGTAAAAAGCATGGAAGTACCCCGGGTATTTGCGATATTTGTGTTCATACCCCGATTGCAACCAAGGGGATGGAGACTGCAGATGTAGAGGAATTAAGGAATAGGGTTTTTAATATTATTAATGATTCTTTGATGATGTAAATCTTGTTTAAATAGATGGATTTGATCAATCTTGAGCAAATAAAATAATAATGAAAGTAAATCTAGAAATGATTGATAAGGTTGCTCATCTTGCGAGAATAGAAGTGCAGGAGAATGAAAAGCAGAGCTTATTAGATGATATGAATAAAATTCTAACCTTCATGGATAAACTTAATGAGGTTGATACTGTAGGTGTCGATCCATTGGTTTATATGAGTGATGAAGTGAATGTTCTCAGAAAAGATCTGGTAAAACACGAGATCAGTAAGGAAGAAGCTTTAAAAAATGCCCCAAAACAGGATGGAAATTTTTTTAGAGTAGCAAAAGTGATTAATAAATCCTAATTTAATAAAAGCTGTAACAAATGCTTTATACCGATAGTCTAAAAAGAAAAACATGGCCAAAGATCCCCTTATTACCCTCACAGATATCGGCAGGAAATATGTAATCGGCGCAGAAACTATTCATGCTCTAAAATCTGTTAGCCTGACCATAGAAAAGGGCGAATTCGTTGCTCTAATGGGACCTTCAGGCTCCGGTAAATCAACCTTAATGAATATTTTAGGTTGTCTGGATACTCCAACTAAGGGTACTTATATATTAAACGGAAATCAGGTAAGTGAAATGAGCGACAGCGAACTTGCTGAGATAAGAAATAAGGAGATTGGTTTTGTATTCCAAACCTTTAATTTATTACCACGATCATCTTCACTCGAGAATGTAGCCCTACCTCTAGTGTACGCTGGTGTTGGACGTGCTCAGCGAGAAGACCGTGCTCAAAAGACCCTAGAAAGTGTAGGCTTGGGTAATAGGGTGCATCATAAACCGAATGAGCTTTCCGGTGGACAGCGTCAGCGTGTGGCAGTTGCCCGTGCGCTGGTTAACAACCCATCAATCATTCTTGCAGATGAGCCAACAGGTAACCTTGATACTAAGACCTCCGTCGAAATAATGGCCTTATTGGAAGAGATTCATTTAAAGGGAAATACGATTATACTTGTAACACATGAGGAGGATATCGCGCAACATGCACATAGAATCGTTCGAATGCGTGATGGATTAATAGAAAATGATTATTTGAATCCTAATGTAAAATCGGTGTCACCACGATTGGAAGATATGAATAGCAAAGGGTCAGATTTTGAGAAAATAGGGTAGGAGGTGTACGTTGTACGTTGTACGTAGTATGTTATACGGTGTATGTTATACGTTGTACGTTGTACGATGAGTGTCGCAAGTATATTCTAGATTCTTTCTCTTGATTATTGCTTCAGAAATTCTTTCTTGGATAATTCTAAATATAGCTTTCTTGTGACCATTTAGTAATTAACTTTGTTCCTTCAATTAACGTTTGAATTTTAATGAAGATTTATACAAAAACAGGGGATGAGGGACTAACATCGCTTATTGGTGGAACACGTGTTCCCAAATATGATCTAAGGATCGAAAGTTATGGAACGGTTGATGAGCTTAATTCGTATATAGGCATGATCAGAGATCATGATATTAATTCTGCTCATAAGGACATATTGAAGGAAATTCAGGACAGATTGTTTACAATTGGCGCATGCCTCGCCTCAGATCCTGAAAAATCAAGGATGAAGATCCCTGACCTGCATTTATCAGATATCACTTTACTAGAGAAGGAGATTGATGCAATGAATGAAGTACTTCCTGAATTGAAGCATTTTATTTTGCCGGGTGGAAACCAGGCAGTTTCATTTTGCCACATTTCAAGATGCGTATGTAGAAGGGCTGAGCGAATTATTGTTCATCTGAAATCTGAGAGTTTTGTTGATGAAAAGGTGATAATATACCTCAACAGGCTAAGTGATTATCTTTTTGTACTGGCAAGAAAATTGTGTTTCGACATCAATGTGCCTGAAAATCAATGGCTTCCACGTGTATAAATCATATGTTGGAAAATAATTGATATTGTTATTTAAATTATTATATTTTTGCAAAAACTAGTATAAATCAAATTCCAAGAAATATGTATTGGACATTAGAATTAGCGTCTCATTTAGAAGACGCACCATGGCCGGCAACCAAAGACGAACTTATTGATTACGCGATTCGTTCAGGTGCTCCAGTAGAGGTTATAGAAAATCTTCAGGCTCTGGAAGACGATGGTGAACCTTATGAGAATATTGAAGAGATTTGGCCGGATTATCCAACTAAAGATGATTTCTTCTTTAATGAAGATGAATATTAAAAAAAAAGCCCTGTAATTCAGGGCTTTTTTTGTATTTGATAAAAGTATAATTTCCTTCTTTTATTCTGAGTTTTAACTAATGGTATAGTTTTGGTATTAGTGATTAAGAATTATTCACTAAAAATTAAAACTATGGGAAATTTACTTTATCTGATTGCGGTTATATTGATAATCCTTTGGATTTTCGGCGCTTTTGTTACACCAATGGGAGGTAATCTTATTCACGTGCTTTTGGTAATTGCAATTATTGCCATATTACTACGGGTAATAAGGGGAAGTTCCATATGATTGGTATTTAAGGATGTGCCCATTCTGAAATGATTGGGTACATCTTAAAATTCTTTATTCAAATAAAGGTCGGCTATCCGAATATCTTCAGGGAAGGTAATCTTAAAATTTCTGATTTCCCCTTCAATCAGATTAATTCTTACTCCTGCACGCTCAGCAACCGAAGCATCGTCTGTAAATTCATTTCTAAATTCCTGTTTGTAGGCTTTTTTTAGAATGTCAGAGCTAAAAGTTTGAGGTGTTTGTATCAGGTATATTTCTTCTCTATTCAGTGGAATACTATTCTTGCCACTTTGTTGCCTTATTGAGTCTCTACTTTTTATTGCTGCGACAGCATTCCCTGATTGCTCAGCTTCCTGAAATGAACGATCAATAAGCTGAGGGCTTAAAAGTGGCCTTACAGCATCATGAATAGCAATAATCGCTTTTTGTTTTATTGCTTTTATCCCACTCTTTACAGAATCAAAACGATGTGTTCCGCCTTTTACGAGTAGGTGCGGGATGGAAAAATTATGAAGTACACAGAGATTTTCCCAATAGAAATGAAAATCGACATTCAGCACTACAATAATTTCAGGATTATATTCCGAATTGTAAAAGGCTTCAATTGTGTGCATTAATACAGGACGGCCTTTAAGCAACAAAAATTGTTTTGGTATTTCAGAAAGCATTCTGGATCCTGAACCGCCACCAACTATGATTGCAAAGTATTTCACAACTCAATATATAAAAAACCAACACAAAATTTAAAACCAACAACAGACTGAATATATATCTTAGATTTATTCGGAAAATCTTAGATGATCAACATTGCATCGCCATAGCTATAGAAGCGGTATTTTTCTTTTACAGCAACTTCATAGGCCTTCATCACATGCTCATAACCACCGAATGCAGCAATCATCATTAACAAGGTTGATTCTGGTGTATGAAAGTTTGTGATCATGCAATTGGCAATACTGAATTCATAAGGTGGGAAAATAAACTTACTGGTCCAGTCGTTTGCAGCTTTTAATTCTCTTCCTGCAGAAACTGCAGATTCTATTGATCGCATTGAAGTAGTACCAACAGCACATACTTTACGTTTTTCTAATATAGCCTTGTTAACAAGATCAGCATCTTTTTGTGCGATAATGAATTGTTCAGAATCCATTTTGTGCTTGGTCAGATCTTCAACCTCAACAGACCGAAATGTTCCAAGTCCGATATGCAACGTAATCTCTGCAAAATCAACCCCTTTCAATTCCAAGCGTTTCATCAATTCGCGGCTGAAATGCAAACCTGCAGTAGGAGCTGCAACTGCGCCCTCATTTTTAGCAAAAATAGTCTGATAGCGTTCTTTATCTTCAGCAGTTGCTTTACGTTTAATGTATTTGGGAAGAGGTGTTTCACCAAGGATTTCAATATTTCTACGAAACTCTTCATCTGTACCATCAAATAAGAAACGAATAGTTCTTCCCCTAGAGGTTGTGTTGTCTACTACTTCTGCCACTAACAGATCATCATCTCCAAAATATAATTTATTTCCTACTCTGATCTTACGAGCAGGGTCAACTAAAACATCCCAAAGACGTAATTCGCGGTTTAGTTCACGAAGAAGAAAGACTTCAATTGTGGCACCAGTTTTTTCTTTATTTCCATATAGTCGAGCTGGAAATACCTTGGTATTGTTTATGATCATCACATCTTTCTCGTCAAAATACCCTAAAACATCTTTAAAAACTTTATGTTCAATGGCTCCTGTTTTTCTGTCTAAGACCATCAGACGCGATTCATCACGGATTTCTACAGGGTTATGGGCGATTAAAGAGTCAGGTAAATCAAATTTGAACTGAGATAATTTCATAATATGGTTTAATGTATTTAAGGGCGCAAATTTAGCAAAATTAAACTACAAATTTAATTCTTAAGTTGGAGAAATTTCACCAAAATTATTTTATCTGACTAAATTATAGCAGTCCTGTAACGTTTTTAACTAAATTTGGTCTAAACTGATATATGATATTTCTCAAACTTTTAAAGGAAAGCTTCCTGTTTGCATACGAAGCACTTCGTCAAAATAAGCTCAGGACAATTTTATCATTGTTAGGAATAACGATTGGTATCATGACAATTGTTGGTGTTTTTTCTGCGGTTGACACGCTAAGGAATAATATCCAGAGCAGTGTTGAAAAACTGGGAAGCAACACTATTTATATTCAGAAATGGCCTTGGGTTGGTGGACCCGATTTCCCATGGTGGAAGTATATCAGTCGTCCCCAGCCTAGCCTTCGCGATTATGATAAGTTGACCCAACGTTTAATGAATGCTGAAGGAATTTCCTACGAGGTTAGTGTTGGGAATCGCACTATTAAATATAGAAATAACAGTATTGAAGGTGCACAGATATCTGCCGCTTCTCATGATTATTATAAGGTATGGAAATTTGATTTTGAAACTGGAAGATATTTTACTGATGCCGAGTCGAAAAGTGGCCGACCAATTGCAATTATTGGTTATTCCATAGCTGATGGCCTGTTCCCAAATCAGGATCCTATTGGAAAGGTTATTACGGTATTCGGAAGGAAAGTGACTATCATCGGAGTATTTACAGAAGAGGGTGAAGATATGCTAGGTATTTCAGCCGATAAAACCGTTCTCATTCCTTTGAATTTTGCAAAAGGGGTAATAAAAGTTGAAGATGAACGCTATGGGCCACAAATCACCATCAAGGGTAGAGAAAATATTTCAGTTAATGAACTTGAAAATGAACTGAAAGGAACAATGCGTTCTATACACCGACTTGCACCAGCTGATGATGATGATTTTTCACTTAATAAAACCACGATACTGACTGCCCAGCTGGATCAGCTTTTCGGGATTATTGATTTCGCAGGAGCATTCATCGGGGGGTTTTCAATTCTGGTAGGCGGATTTGGAATTGCCAATATCATGTTTGTTTCTGTAAAAGAGAGAACAAATATTATCGGAATTCAGAAATCATTGGGAGCTAAGAATTATTTTATCATGCTTCAATTCCTGATTGAATCCGTGCTTCTATGCCTTATGGGAGGCTTTATCGGACTAATCATTGTCTTTATTTTAGCATTCGTATCAAAAACTTTCTTCGACCTGAATATTATTGTTGATATCAGCAAGGTTATTCTAACAATTATCCTTTCAACTGCTATCGGATTAATCTCCGGGTTTATACCTGCATTCAATGCTTCAAGGCTTGATCCGGTGGAAGCGATAAGGAGTAAGTAGACTAAGAGTTATCGGTTATCGGTTATCGGTTAACTGTTGTCTGTATGTGCATGCCTGAATAGCCTTGACCGATTTAAGTCAACTGTAAGTTAATTGATTAAAATAAACGTTTTAATATGTGAATTTCGCAGGTAACAGATAACTGACAATATATTCCTCTTTACAGTTTTTTACTTTCTTCAAATAATCTGCCCTTATCGATAGGTATTACCCCAACGTGTTCGCAAACGAGTCCTCCTGCTAGGTTGGCTATTTCAGAGGCTTTAAATTCATCTAGCCCGGCCGCCAGACATAGTGCTGCCGTTGCAATTACAGTATCTCCTGCGCCTGATACATCAGCGATGTCACGTTTATGAGCCGGAATATGGCGCTGTCCTTTTTCCGAACTGATAAAAACACCTTTTTCCGAGAGAGTAAGCATTATTGCTTTTGATCCAAGGTGTGTCTTTAATTTGTTTATAGCATTTTCTACTTGCTCTGTTTTTGAAGGATCTATCTTTATTTTAAGTCCATCTTCCAATTCCTTTAAATTTGGTTTGAAAAGATCTACACCTTTGTATGAATGGAAGTTTCGTTTTTTAGGATCTACTACTGTTATTATACCACCATGTTTTGCAAGTTTTATCGTTTCAGTAATTAATTTCTCAGTAATCAAACCTTTATCATAATCTTCGAAGATAATAGCATCAATTTTACGTTCTAACAGAATTTCTTTGATCATTCCAATCATTAACTCTGTTTCTACTGATGTGATATTATTGTCAGTTTCTTCGTCAACTCGCACTATTTGCTGATTATGTGATAGAATTCTTGTTTTAACGGTTGTAGCACGATCTTTAATCTTCAATATCCCGCTATCAGAAAGTTTTTGATTACTAAGCAGAGACAGAAATTCTTCACCAGCTTGATCATCCCCAATTATTGCGCAAATGAAAGGGCTGGCACCAAGAGATTGAACATTTAAAGCAACGTTTGCTGCTCCTCCAAGTCGGTTCTCTTTTTTATTTATTTTAACTACCGGAACCGGAGCCTCGGGCGAGATACGGTCAACCTTTCCCCAGATATAACTATCCATCATCACATCTCCAATGATCATAATATTCAATGAGTTGAACTTTTCGAAGATATCTGTCATTTGGATATGGAATGATAAACCGGGTGATTAGCCCGGCATTAACCGCAAATTATTATTTTAATGCGCCTAAAGTTGCTTTTATGCGTTTCATCGCTTCAATTAGCTTTTCGTTTGCCGCTGCATAGGAAAGCCTTATTGAGTTTGGATCTCCGAAAGAATCTCCGCTTACTGTAGCCACATGTCCTGTATTTAGTAAGTAAAGTGAAAGGTCTTCGGCATTTTTTATTAAATCGCCTTCAGGTGTGGTTTTTCCAAAAAATGAACTAACCTCAGGGAAGAAGTAGAATGCACCTCCCGGAAGGTTAACTTTTAAACCCGGGATATCTTTCAATAGACCATAAACAAGATCACGACGTTCTTTGAAAACAGTTCTCATTTCATTAATAGTATCAAGTCCGCCAGCATAAGCCGCGATACCTGCCTTTTGGGTAATTGAACAGGTGCCTGAAGTAATCTGGCTTTGAAGTTTGTCACATGCATTTGCAATCTCTTTATTGCTAACAGAATAACCAATTCTCCATCCGGTCATAGCATATGCTTTTGATAGCCCGTTGATGATGATTACACGATCTTTAATTGAATGGAATTGAGCAATGGATTCATGAGCATTCAGAAAATTGATATGCTCATATATCTCGTCAGAAATAATAAATATATTAGGGTATTTTTCGAAAACCTTTACTAAACCAGACAGCTCTTCACGGGTATAAACGCTGCCCGTAGGGTTGTTAGGTGAAGAAAACATGAATAATTTTGTTTTCGGAGTAATTGCAGCTTCTAGTTCCTCAGGAGTAATTTTGAAATCACTTTTCAATGTGGTATGGATAAATACAGATTCCCCTTCTGCAAGCTTTATTAGCTCGGAGTATGATACCCAATACGGAGTAGGGATGATCACTTCATCTCCGGGATTTACTACACATAAAATAGCATTGGCAAGCGATTGTTTTGCACCTGTTGAGACTACAATTTGGTCAAAATCATAGTCCAAGTTATTTTCACGTTTAAGTTTTGCAGCAATTTCCTTACGCAATTCAGGATAGCCCGCAACCGGTGTGTAGTAAGAAAAGTTCTTGTCAATAGCCTCTTTGGCTGCTACTTTAACAAAGTCTGGAGTGAAAAAGTCTGTTTCACCTAAACTTAGACTAATAACGTCTACTCCCTTTGCTGATAATTCCCGGCCCATTTTTGCCATTTTAATCGTGGCAGACTCGGATAAATTGTTAATTCGGTTTGATAATGTGCTCATAATTAATGCAAATATATGAACATGCCCAGCCAATGCAAAAATTAATGATAATTGATGCTTATATTTCGATATTTATAAGAATTACTCTGTTGTATTATATAAATTTGCTCATAAATAGCTTTTGTCTTGCATACTCAAAAAAAGATTATTCTCTTATCGCTAATCATTAGTATTTTACTGATGCTTGCAAAGTTTACAGCTTATTTTATTACCTCATCAAATTCAATTCTGACCGATGCAGCAGAAAGTATAGTTAATGTTCTGGCTGGCCTTTTTGCCTTTTATAGCATTTACGTTGCAGCTCAGCCCAGAGATTCTAATCATCCTTATGGACATGGTAAAGTTGAGTTTTTTTCAGTATTCATTGAGGGAAGTCTTATTGTGCTTGCCGGAATCCTGATCAGTCTTAAATCAGCTTACAATCTTTTTTATCCTCATGAGATCAGCGATCTCATGGATGGAACCATCATTATTGCGGCTGCAGGACTAATCAATTTATGCTTAGGTTATTATCTGATTGTACAAAGTAAAAAGCTCAATTCATTGACATTATACGCCGATGGAAAACATTTACAGACTGATGCCTATACAAGTGTTGGGATCGTAGCAGGATTAATTCTGATTTATGTTACCGGACTGACTTATCTCGATAGTATTCTTTCAATCTTGGTCGGATTATATATTATCTACAGTGGTTATAAACTCGTTCGCAGATCTGTATCAGGCTTGATGGATGAGTCGGATTTCGATGCTGCAGATGAGATCATAGCCATCCTTAATGAACATCGTAAGGAATCTTGGATTGATATGCACAATCTTCGCACTCAACGCTACGGGCCTGATCTGCACATCGACTGCCACATCACATTACCTTATTATTTTAATTTGAGTAAAGTGCATGAGGAGGTTTCCCAAGTGGATAAGTTGGTTAATCATAAAGCCAATTCCAATATGGAGTTCTTTATTCATGCTGATCCCTGTATGCCAGAATGTTGCCATTATTGTAGAATGCCTTCCTGTGAAGTAAGAACTGAGGCAAAGCGGGTGGACATACTTTGGACAACTGATAATGTAACCAAAAATCAAAAACATTTTACGCAGGATGTATAAATTTAATGTTCGGGTTTATGGTTTGCTGATTAATGATCAGAATCAGATTTTATTAAGTGATGAAGAAGAATATGGTTTTAGGTTCTGTAAATTTCCTGGTGGCGGACTTGAGTATGGAGAAGGCCTTATCGAGGCCTTAAAGAGGGAGTTTAATGAAGAATGTAATGCTGAGGTAGAGGTAATTAAACACTTTTACACTACCGATTTTTTCATTCAGTCAGCATTTAATGACAGTCAGGTTATTAGCGTCTATTATTTAGTTAGTCCAATTTTAGAATTAAAACTAGATTTTCGGCATGATCCTTTTGATTTCGGTAAGGAAGGAGAACTTCTACAGGCTTTCCGCTGGAAAGATCTTAATGAAATTGGAATAAATGACGTTACTTTTCCAACTGACCAGCGAGTTGTAGAATTATTGAAAGAAAAATGGCAAAAAAAACATTAGTTGAACGCGATAGGGACCTGATTTGGCATCCCTATACTCAAATGCAGAATGCAATAGCTCATATTCCCATTGTTAGGGGAGAGGGAGTTTATCTTATTGCAGAGGATGGCAAAAAATACATTGATGCTATTTCTTCTTGGTGGGTTAATATTCATGGACATTCACATCCCCACATTGCTAAAAAAGTAGCTGAGCAACTAAGCACCCTAGAGCATGTGATTTTTGCAGGATTTACACATCCCGGAGCAATTGAACTTGCAGAACGCCTGCTGGACATTCTTCCATCGGGACAGTCAAAAGTTTTTTATTCCGATAATGGTTCAACTGCTGTGGAAGTTGCTTTGAAAATGTGTTTTCAATACCGTAGCAATCTAGGGGATCCAAGAACTAAAGTGCTGGCATTCAATAACTCGTATCATGGTGATACTTTCGGTGCAATGTCAGTGAGTTCAAGGAGTGCATTTACCCGGCCATTTGAAAAATTGTTGTTTGATGTTGAATTTATAGATGTTCCAGATGCAGGAAATATTGAACAGCTAAAAGAATATATTTCAGAGTTTGCATCAGATTTGGCAGCATTTATTTTTGAACCGCTGGTTCAGGGTGCCGGAGGAATGCAGATGTATGAAGCTAAATTTCTGGATGAACTGATAAGCCATTGTAAAAAAATTGGTATTTTAACAATTGCTGATGAAGTGATGACTGGTTTTGGTCGGACCGGAAAGCTTTTTGCTTCCGACCATCTTTCAGAACAGGCTGATCTGATGTGTTTTTCAAAAGGATTGACAGGAGGGACTATGGCTTTGGGTATAACTACTTGCACTTCAGAAATATACAATGCGTTTCTTTCTGATGATAAACTAAAGACTTTATTTCATGGACACTCATTTACCGCTAATCCTATCGCATGTTCAGCATCACTTGCCAGCCTAGATATACTGCTCGCAAAAGAAACGGGAAGTAGTATAGATATGATTACTCAAAGTCATCATGAATTCATGGTTAGGATCAAGGATCATCCAAGGCTTAAAAACATCCGGCAGACAGGAACTATTCTTGCCATGGAGTGGGCTACTTCAGATGAAACATCGTATTTTAATAATTTAAGGAATAATCTGTATAATTTCTTTCTGGATCAGGGTATTATTCTTCGCCCCCTTGGTAATATTTTATACATTTTACCTCCATATTGTATCAACAGGGAGCAACTCCAATATATTTATGCAAAAATTGAAGAGGCGTTAGACCGATTTTGAATTTGGAAAAGTATTACCAAATATGGTACTACACAAATCCATCCCAAAATGAATATTGGCACTTCATTAAATTGAAACAATGTTTGGAAAGAATTAATATTTAAGATATTGCCTATAAACTTCTTGCATATAAGCTTTCCCATAATTTGTTAGTACAGAATCTGTATTTGAGTTTAATTTGTACTTCCTAGAAATTATATTTTTACCAACATTGTCAAATGAGATTACCTGTTCCTTATTTGCAAAGGCAAATCCATTGTCCCAATTGAAAAAGGCGAATTCAGCTGTGCCTGGATTCAGCAAATCCTTACTCCAGACAAAACGCTTTGGATCAATTTTTAATTGCGTAAGTAAGGTTGTTGCAAGATCTGTTTGGCTGCCAATCTTATGAACCCTTGTTCCTTTGAATTCTGGTTTTATCACTTCCCCGAAATACAGAAGTGGGATGCGGTAACGTTCCGGATCATATTCCATTAGATTGCCGGGCATGCGGTGTCCATGATCTGCAATAAATATAAAAAGTGTGTTCTTATACCATTTTTTTTTCTTTGCCTCATTAATATAAGCCCCTAAACAAGAATCAGCATAAAATGAAGTGCTTCGGAATTTGGAATCCACATCATCGCCTTTAAAATGGGGTTCTGTAGGAAGTTCGAAAGGTTCGTGGTTGGTTAATGTAAGAATAGTCGTGAAGAACGGTTGTTTTGCCTGATCTAAATCAGCCAGGTTTTTAGAGAGAACCATCTCATCATAGGCCCCCCATTTTGAATTCATATCCTTAGATTTAAAGGAATGATTATCGATCATAGTTTGATATTTATGACTCAAAATATAAGATTTCATATTAAAGAATTCACTCTCTCCACCGTAATAAAAGGAGCTTGAATAGCCATTTTCGACAAGTTCTTGCGAAATTGCCGGTAATTTCTCTTGTTTGTCATTTTGTTTCATGATGCTTCTGATCGATTGACCAGGGAAAGCGCTTAATGTTGCAACCACCCCTTTATCTGTTCTTCCTGATGCTGCATAAATATTATCAAACAAAATACCTTCAGAAATTAGCATTTTGAAATTAGGACTTATAACTTTTTCCCCACCAAGATCTTCAACAAATCTAGCTGTAAAGCTTTCCATAAGGATGAGTACAATGTTTGGGCGATCAGTATCAATAACCTGAGTTGTTTGTTCAGCAGACTTTTTGAAAAGCTCAGCAATGATTTTTTTGGCATTTTCTTCACTATAATATTTATATGGATTCTCGTCCCCAAACTTATTATTTAGTATGTCCTGAATAAGATTCCATTCGGTATTAACCGCAGCATGATTCAGAACAGGTTCAGAAGAAAAATATGACATGCTCTGATTAATAGGTGAAAGTTGCCATCCCCCCCTTATTGCAAGAAATAAAGTACTTAATACAAAAAAGCTCATGATCAGTCTGATCATCAATGGCTTTTTACGATCTTCAATTTTATACAGAATAATTTTAGAACTAATAAAAGCTGAAAAAACCATGTAACCCAATAAGATACTTAAAAATAATACGACTGGCGAGGATGAGGTAGATGCAATTGCTTCTTTTGGAGAACTAAAGGCCATATCAAGTGCCCTGAAATTTATTTTGGATCCCCATTCCCTATAGAGATTAACATTACTGATCCCAATTATTGAAAATATAACAACAAAAAACAACACATAAGCTTTGGCAATTACTTTGGGGAACCTAACAGAAGGCAGAAAAAGAAGGGAAATATAAAAAATTGTTGGGATTACTGAAATATAGGCAGCCATAGAGACATCAAGCCTTAATGCATGATAGAACGTGCTTATTATTTCATTTATCCCCAGATATGAGATTCTATCCGAATAATATGTAAGAAATGCAAGCCTCTCGATGAAGAAGAAAATTAGCCAGAATAGAAAATACCGCCCAAAAACAAAAAAGCTTTTTAACATCAGTGCAAGTTATAAAAAACACTGATTGTTAAAAAGCTTTAAACTAATTGTTAATTTAAACTTAACGATAGATTTTATCTTCCGCCCTGCATTTGCATCAGCTGGTCTAAGGTGATTTCTTCATAGTCATTAGTCGCGCTGAATGAGCCGACAGGAACCGGACCAGTCGCAATTTCTTTCACCACAGCTTTTACACTCAGTCCATTCATGAAGGAGATAAATTCTACCGGAAAGCCATATTGTTTCCCATAAAACCGACTTAGTGAATTAGGTATGATTTCTACTTCTTTTGTAAACCATGCTTCAGAATTTTGATTGCTTTTCTTCTCATTAACTTCATGTTTTTGAACAGTGTAACCAGCAATTATTTTTGTTTCTGTACCTGGTTTTATAGTTAATTCAGGCATGTTGGCAGCAACCTTTTCCTGATCAGCAGGGCTGAATATAACTGAAAACTTTTTGCCCATCATTGGTACATTCAATAGAAGGCGTTCATATTCCTTATTAAAATTAAAGATGTTAGTACTGCTATACATGGCAGATTCAGTTTTTAAACTGGATGAATCTCCTTTAAAGTAAACCTTAATTTCTGTAGGGAAGTTGCTGGCCATAGCCTGCATCTGCTCAGGTAATTTCCATTCAACAGTATATGTAATGGTACCTTCAGCTATTTTATTGCCTTGTGCAAATACGCTAGTTCCAATTAGAAATAAAGCGAGATTTAAAATGATTCTTTTCATGTTCAATAATTGATATAACAAAGAGACGAATAATTCCGGTTTTTGTTACTACCGACCGTTTAATAATTCAATTTGCCCATACTTTTTCCTATTGTTAATTTGAGGGGAATGAAATACATCTGCCTTATCTGTGTTTTATTCCATAATTCTCTACATGCTCAAATTAACCCGGGTTCCAGGTCTATGGCTTTGGGATCAGCAGGCACGGCATTACAGGATGTATGGTCTTTACAGCAAAATTGTGCTGGTGCAGCAAGTATTGAACATGCAATATTTGGTTTAGGCTATCAACAGCATTTTTTAAATCCGGAATTAAGTACTCAAACAGCTGTTTTTGGATTACCTGTAAGGAATTATGTTCTGGGTCTTAGTTTTCAGCGTTATGGCATCACTGAATATCAGGAACAAACTACAGGTCTTTCCCTTTCCAGAAGCTTTTCAACGGAGCTATCGATTTCCCTAGCACTTAAATATCATCAGGTCAGCATTCCTTTCTATGGTTCTGGAAAAGCAGTTAGTGTGGAGGCAGGTATGCAATATAGCCTGAACGAAAGGGTTCGTCTGGGAAGCTATATAAGCAATCCAGGCAGGAGCAGTATAAATGGACTTTCAAGTTCTCATATCCCTTCCGGTATTGCTGTTGGAATCGCCATTATACTGAGTGATAAAGTATTACTTGTTAGCGATTTGAATAAAATGCTTGATTTCGGGATGAATGTTAGGCTGGGTATTGAATATCAAATTATCAACTGGTTTTATTTGCGTGGCGGAATTGGTTCAAATCCATTTAAACAATCAGCTGGCTTTGGAGTAAAATACGGTAGGTTTTCTCTGGATGCAGCAACATCATCTCACCCTAGACTTGGGTATTCTCCAAATTTATCCTTCAGTTATGAATTTTGATTTTAAACCGGTTTACCTAATGGTTTTGATTACCATACTTCTCAGTAGAACTACGTTTTCACAAGTTCAAAATGAATTTCTGATTGAACAGATAATGGAAGCAATTGCTCATAACCTCACCGAGGATCATGATTATTCTGAAATTACAGAGCGCTTGAATTATTATAAGAGAACACCAATCGATATTAATAGAGCAGGCCGAGAGCAATTCCAGGAGCTGTTCTTTATATCACCGGCACAAATTAGTGCTATACTCAATCACAGAGAAAAAAATGGGTTGTTTATAGATGTTCTTGAATTGCAAAGTATCCCTGGATTTGATCCACAGACACTTCGCTGGTTTTTGAATTTTATTGTGGTTTTGCCCCCCGGAGAGTTGAAATCTTTATCCCTTAAGAAACTTATGATGAAGGCTGAACATGATCTGATGCTCAGATTTGGACAGGTTTTGGAGAAACAATCCGGATTTTCTTCTAACGGTTTGGCCGAAGATCGAACTTATGCTGGCTCAGCAATGAGGATGTTTACAAGGTACCGCTATAACTATTCGAATATAGTATTTGCTTCAGTTAATCTGGAGAAAGATGCCGGAGAACCTTTTGCATTTAGCAGCGGAAGTAGGGGTTTTGATTTTTCTTCAGCAAATATTATGTATAAAGGAAATGGGATCATCAAAAAGCTGATAGCAGGTGATTTTGCGCTGCAGTTTGGGCAGGGATTGAGTCTGTGGGCCGGAGCTGGATTTGGCAAAGGAGCAAATCTGAGTTCAATAGCTAAGCAGGATATTGGCTTAAGACCTTATAGTTCAGTAAATGAAGCCTTATTTATGCGAGGACTTTCAGCAACATTTGGCTTAAAGAAAATATTATTTACTCCATTTTATTCTGGAAGAAGAATTGATGCCAGCAGGACTGAATCCAATCTGGAGATCAGTTCTTTACAGGTAAGTGGTCTACACCGGACTAAAAGCGAGATTCTTAATAAGAATGCTGCTTATCAGCGTGTTTATGGCGCTAATGTTCAATATAACAACAGAGACTTCAATGCTGGATTAACAGCCTACCATACCCGCTTTAGTAAACCGTTTAAAGCTTCTAAGTCGCTCTATCAACTCTATAATTTTAAAGGAGCAGATCTAAGTAATATTGCCCTGAATTATAGCTACAATTTTAAAAATTCCTATTTTTTCGGTGAGGCAGCTCATAGTTTAAGTTCCGGTTTTGCCTTTTTAAACGGTTTAATCAGCAGCCTTGCTCCCCGTGTTTCTCTGGTGCTTTTATACAGGAATTACGCAAGAAATTATCATTCTTTTTTTAATCAGGCTTTAGCTGAATCTTCGAATGCAGTAAATGAAAAAGGTTTTTATTCAGGCTTATCCATTAAGTTTAACCGTGAGTGGGAACTCTTTACTTATTCAGATTTTTTCAAGTTCCCTTGGTTAAAATTCAGAGTTGATGGTCCTTCTTCTGGTTATGAGCTATTTGCCCAACTCAGTTATACGCCAAGTAAGTCATTTAAAATTTATGGCAGATTCCGGCAACAGATTAAGGAGGAGAACTCTGAAGATTCAGGATATGGATTGGATGTAGTAGATAAGCAAGATTTTCGGCTTGAATTAATTTATAAAATCAGCGATGCTTTTTCGCTCAGGAATCGTGCAGAAATTGTTTCTTATCAAAAGGGTTCTCTGAATCCTGAATTTGGTTTTTTGAGTTTTCAGGACCTTATATACGATCCTATGGGCTCAAAGCTTTCCGGGAATATTCGTTTTGCAATCTTTGAAACTTCAGGATTCAATTCAAGAATTTATTCTTTTGAAAATGATGTTTTGTATGCATATTCTGTTCCGGCCTATCAAGGAAAAGGAATCAGATTCTATATTAATGGCAGATATACAGTGTCACGCGGAGTAGATCTGTGGCTACGATATTCCTTAATCAGATATGACAATCAGGAAGTAATTGGAAGCGGAGGAGACGAAATCAATGGTAATAAGCGGTCCGATGTTAGATTGCAATTACGTTTACAGTTTTGATTATGTTCTACAAAGGAGAAGTACCATTTGTACGTTTTCTTGTTCCAATGGTTTTTGGGATAATCTGTGGACGCTATTTTTCAAATCCTTTAATATTCAATTGGGGATTTGAATTCTGTCTTTTCATTCTATGCATTTTCCTATTCTTACTATTAGGATATAAAAGTTATTCTCTATTCAAATCCACCTGGATTTTTGGCTTGATTATACATTCTTTCCTCCTTATTCTAGGTTTTAGCATAACTGTTTGTCATTCTGAACGCTTTAATCCTTTAAATTTCAACCTTTTAAAAGCAGATTTATTAATTCTTAGCGTAAAGAACGAACCTAAATTAAGCAATGGCCATTTTCGTTTTGAAGGGGAGGTATTTGGAGTATATACTTCTGGTGTTGTGAAACATAGCTCAGGAAAAATAGCAATTACACAAGAGGCAGATTCTACTGGAATATTTGTGCCTGATTACGGCGATATGTTGATTATTCCGGCTGTATACAATGAACTAGAACCACCATATAACCCTGGAGAGTTTGATTTTAAGCTGTTTATGGAAAATCAACAAATTTATTTCCAAGCCTATATTGGAAGAAATCAGTTTCGTGTATTGACAGGCAAGACAGGTAATCCTATAATATCATTTGCTTTATCATTAAGAAAAAAACTGATTAGGAAATACATAAATTTTTTGCCTGATCAGGACGCAGCCGCATTGGCATCAACTTTAATTTTAGGTTACCGTGCAGATCTAAACAGGGATATAATCGATGCCTATTCAAAAACCGGTACTATGCACGTTCTTTCAGTTTCGGGTATGCATGTGGGAATTGTATTTCTGGTATTATCTGTTTTGCTCAGGCCAATGGATAATAATAAAACACTGATTTTTATTAGGGTACTGCTTATAATAACTGCAATTTGGTTCTATTCAATGATAAGTGGTTTTTCATCATCAGTTTGCCGGGCTGCCCTGATGATCAGCTTTGTGGTCATTGGGAAAGCACTGAAAAGGAATCAGAATTCCTATAATCTGATCGCAATCTCAGCTTTTTTCCTGTTCTTATATAATCCATTTTATCTTTTCGATGTGGGATTTCAGCTGTCCTATCTTGCAGTTTTAGGGCTAGTTTACTTCCATCCAAAATTATATCATGTCCTTTATTTCAAGAATAAGTTTGCCGATTACTTCTGGAGTTATTGCGCCCTTTCTGTCGCTGCTCAATTAGCCACTTTCCCTCTGAGTTTATATTATTTCCACCAATTCCCGCTGTATTTTCTACTCAGCAATCTACTAATTGTTTTACCGGTGACGGCCATTATGTATTCAGGTATTTTGCTCCTAGTCATTCCATTTAAGGTTGTACTGATCCCCCTAGGTAAATTTTTAAGCGGATTGATCAATCTTACGAATGATATTTTATTCCGGATAGAGAATCTTCCCTTTGCAAGCCTGTCTGGAATATGGATAAATGGCTTCCAGCTTTTTATGGTTTTCGCATTAATTCTAACATTGGTATTTTGGTCAAAAACCAGATTAAAAATCGTTTTATTGGTAGCAATGACCTTAAGCCTCATTTTGCTTCTGAGTATTTCCATAGATCATATATTAAATTTCAGAAGGGAAGAATTGATATTTTACAGTCTTCGAAAAAATTCTGCTATTTCTTATTCTAAAGGAGGTAAATGTATTGTTCTAGCAGATTTTGATTCTTCAGAAAAGACTTATTCTTATTCCATTACACCGGTACTAGAAAGTCGTGGATATTCTGAAATCCGCTTGTTGAATATTGATAGTTTAATAAGTGCTGATTCATATTGGTCAGACTCTAATTTTATGCAATTTGGGAACTTCAGAGTGCTGCGATGGGACAGGAAAATTAGTTTACCGGAATCTGCCCTAAAGTTAAAGGTTGATATTCTTATTTTGAGTCGGAATCCCGTACAAAAATTGGCCGATATCAATGCCATTGTTGAGTTTAATAAAATTCTTATCGACCCGACCAATTCAGAATTCAGAATTAAGGCATGGCTCTCTGAAGCTGCTAAATTGAAAATTTCTACCTACGTTTTAAAGAAATCCCCTGCTTACATTATCAAGCTATAGTAATTTGGATTAATTTTGATTTATCAGGTCCGATAATTTAGATGGGGGAATCGATAATGGAATTGCTGGAATATAATAAATCAGAAAGAATAGCGAGTATTGCAATCAATCGTCCTGAGAAGCGTAATGCTTTAAATCCTGGACTTGTATCTGCATTGACAAATGCCTTCGTTACTGCTATTAATGATGAAGATGTGAAGGTAATCGTGCTGAAAGCCAATGGAGAGGTTTTTAGTGCCGGTGCCGATTTGGATTATCTGAAACATCTGCAAAACAATACTGACGATGATAATCTGAAAGATACAAATTTATTGAAAGAACTCTTTTTAACAATATACCGTTCTCCAAAATTGGTGATCGCACAGGTTGAAGGGCATGCTATAGCCGGGGGATGTGGTTTGGTTTCAGTATGCGATTTGATATTCTCTGTGCCCGAAGCCCAATTTGGTTATACGGAAGTGAAAATTGGTTTTATTCCTGCACTTGTCACCTGCTTTCTACTCAGAAGAATAGGAGAGGGTAGAGCAAAAGAATTACTGCTGAGCGGAGAACTCATTGATGCTCAAACTGCTGCTGATTATGGATTGATTAATTTCGTTTGTGCAAAGGAGGAAATAGCCGGGGCGGTTGATTCTTATGTGCATAAACTTATTAGATCAGTTTCAGCTAATTCTGTAGCTCTGGGAAAGGCGCTTATTGATTCTGTTCAAGATCATTCACTGGAAGATAGTTTGAATTTAGCCGTAAAAATGAACGTGGAAACCCGTTCATCCTCAGATTGCAAAAAGGGTATTTCTGCCTTTTTAAAAAAGGAAAAGCTGAATTGGTAAAACAATTCGAATTTTAAACCATCGATAATGCTATCCGGAGAAAGCGAAAAGAAGACATATGAGATTTTTTTGATTGGTGATACAGGCAATGTGGTTAGGCATGGGCCAGATCCCGTATTGGAAACCCTACGTTCTCATTTCGATAAGGACCAGCATTCTGCTGTTATTTTTCTAGGTGATATTATTTATCCTAAAGGGCTGCCCCCAGAAGGTGCCATTCTACGCAAGGATGCCGAAAATGCATTAATTGCACATAAAGAAGCATTGAAGGATTATCATGGAAAGGTTCTGTTTATTTCGGGTAATCACGATTGGAACAAAGGCCGCGAAGGTGGTTATGAATTTATTTTAAGACAGGAGAAATATCTCGAAAAGCTTTTTGGCAAAACGGTGATGTACCCTACCAATGGTTGCCCCGGTCCCACTGAGATTAATGTTAATCCGAATGTCACTCTTGTGCTAATAAATACTCAATGGTGGCTTCAACCTGGTTTCAGGCCTATCGGGCAGGTATGTGGCTGCAGAGTAGATTCAGAAGAAGAATTCTTTAATCATCTGATAACTATACTTGATAATAACAAGAATAAGAGAGTTATTATTGCCGGCCATGCACCTGTTTATAGTTATGCCATGCACGGTGGACGGTATAAATTGAGACATCACTTGTTCCCATTTACTCTTTACCATCGCAAGGCATATTTCCCTTTGCCTATACTTGGTTCATTATTGCCAATTTATAGAAAGTATTTTGGTGCCAAGGAAGATATTGCCCACCCTAGGTATAGGCATTTACGAAAACGTTTGATTGAAATATTTAAAGCTCATCCAGGAATCATTTATGCTTCCGGGCATGAACATAACCTGCAGCATATTTCTAAAGACCAAAATCATTATATCGTTAGTGGTGCCGGTTCAAAGCTGAAATATGTTTTACAGACCGGGAAGAACCTGAAATTTGGAATGAAGGCAAAAGGCTTTTTTAAACTAAGATTTGAAAATGATAGCTCGGTTTATATTTCAGCCTGGGTAATTGATGAGAAAGCTGAAATGGGGAAAATGGTCTATGAACATAAAATAGACTAGGGCACTACAACCAGAAGTGCCTTGTGCATACATTCTACAGATATTTCCTTTACTTTGCCTAGCACTTCACCGTCTACCTGAAGGGTCGTTCTTCTGCTGCTCAAAACCTTGGCTTTTTTACAACTAATAATCTCCACGTAATCGGAAGTATGCAGTTTATTCATAAACATTTTCCAGGTGATTGATAATAGCTTAATTCTTGGAAAAGGCTTGATAATCACAAGTTCAAATTTGCCATCATCTATTATTCCTTTAGGATTGATCACTGCTCCGGTACCATATCTTGAAGCATTCGCAAAGGTCATGGATACACCTTTCCTTCGAATTGTTTTATCTTCATAAAAAATGGTAAAAACATATTTTTTAAGTAGGAACATTTCTCTGAAAAGATACTTTGCATACGTTAATATGCCTCTTTTTATATCGCTTTCAAATCGTTTCACTACCCTAGCATTCAGCCCGACATCTGCTAAGTGAATACATATTTTTTCATTTATCCTAATTAGATCAATTTCTTGTGTTTTTCCTTTGATCATAATTTCTAAAGCGCTTTCGGTTTTGGCTGGGATACGTAGATCCGCTGCCATACCATTAGCAGAACCCTGTGGAATAATGGCAAGCGGAATTCTTGTATTTGCAAGTATTCCAGCCATAAGATTTATGGTTCCATCTCCGCCAGCTGCGGCAATAAGATCAGGTTTATATTGGTTTATGGTTTCTGAAATGCGCTCCTTATCATCACCGCTCATAACAAGTGACTGATATTCGAATCCGGCAGAATCAGATCGTTGAGAAATAAGATTTTTAAGATTTTTTTCCGCTCCATGCCCTGATCTAGGATTTATCACGAACAATATTCTCAAAGGCTTTGCTGAAGATCTTTTAGGCTCAGGCATAATTAGAGTTGTTCCTTTACCTCAAGCAGAAACTGTTTTAGACGTTCTAGAGAGTCGATCACTTTTTGGTTCTCTTTGACCTCAGATTTATTGCTGCGCAGATATTCTTTAGCTCCCTGCAGAGTATAGCCTTTTTCTTTAACTAAATTGAAAATAATTTTCAGGTTTTCTACATCATCGGCACTGAACAGGCGATTTCCTTTTTTGTTCTTTTTTGGCTGCAGGATCTCAAATTCACGTTCATAAAACCGAATCTGGGATGCATTTACATCAAACATACGGGATACCTCACCCATACTATAATATAATTTTGTAATGTCGCGCTCTTTGTAAGGCATACCGATGATTTTGCTTTTGTAAAACTACAAAATTTGAGCTTAAGCAAACAAAATTTTAAAAGCTTTGGCTAGGGAGCAGATAAATTGTCTAAAGCAAAACTCCTCAGCGCTATTTTATTTTCTCTCCATAAAAAACACATATCTGTATTATATTTGCAGAATAGCTAATTAGGATGACCACCAAAGAGATAAGAAAAGGCTTTTTAGATTTTTTTGCTGTAAAAGGACACCACATTGTGCCATCAGCACCTATTGTTGTGAAGAATGACCCTACGTTGATGTTTACCAATGCCGGGATGAATCAGTTCAAAGATCTGTTTCTCGGTCAGGCTGCAATCAAATACCCTAGAGTGACCGATACCCAACGTTGTTTACGTGTTTCAGGCAAACATAATGACCTTGAAGAAGTTGGAATAGATACCTATCATCATACGATGTTCGAGATGCTTGGTAACTGGAGTTTTGGTGATCCTGCCAATCCGGAAGGTGGTTATTTTAAGAAGGAGGCGCTTGCTTGGAGTTGGGAACTTTTAACTGAAGTATATAAAATTCCTAAAGACCGACTCTATGTGAGTGTTTTTGCGGGTGATGATAAAGAAGGGCTCCCAAAAGATCATGAAGCCTACGACATATGGAAGCAGTACGTTGCTGAAGATCGGATACTTCTGGGCAATAAGAAAGATAACTTCTGGGAAATGGGTGAAACCGGTCCCTGCGGGCCTTGTTCGGAGATTCATGTGGATATGCGCCCGGATGCTGAACGACTCCAAATAGATGGCAGTAAATTGGTTAATCAAGATGATCCTCAGGTTATTGAAATATGGAATAATGTTTTCATGCAATTCAATCGCCTGAAGAATGGTTCACTTGAAAAACTTCCCGGTCAGCATGTGGATACAGGAATGGGTTTAGAGCGACTGGTAAGGGTTATTCAAAATAAAACCTCTAATTACGATACAGATGTTTTTCAGCCGATGATTCAGTTTATTTCAGCGAATTCACGTTTAAATTATATTGGGAATTCAGTTCCCGGTGAGGATGGATGGAGTGCATCGGTAGCCATGCGTGTGATGTCCGATCATATTCGTGCTATTAGTTTCTGTATTGCTGATGGCACATTACCATCCAATAATAAGGCAGGCTATGTAGTTAGAAGAATACTCAGAAGAGCGGTTAGATATGCCTATACTTTTTTGGATCTAAAAGAACCATTCTTAAATAAACTAGTTCCAATTCTTGCTGATCAATTTGATGGTATATTTCCGGAGCTTAAAAAACAACAGGATTTTGTTCAAAAGGTAGTTCTGGAAGAGGAATTATCCTTTTTGAGAACTTTAGCTACAGGAATTCAGCGTTTTGAGCGTTTTGAAACTAATTCTAAGGTCATTAACGGAGAATTTGCCTTTGAATTATATGATACCTTTGGATTTCCGATTGACTTGACAGAACTGATGGCCCGTGAAAAGGGCTGGACAGTTGATATGGAAGGCTTTGATGAAGAACTTCAGAAGCAAAAAGCTCGTTCACGCGCAGCAACATCAATAGACACCGGCGACTGGATTGTAGTTAATGAAGATGAGGAGGTTGAATTTACAGGTTACGATGAATTGGAAACTGAATGCAAGGTTCTGAGATATCGCAAGGTTAGCACTAAAGGAAAGGATCAGTATCAATTGGTATTGAACCGGACTCCCTTTTATGCTGAAGGGGGGGGGCAGGTTGGTGATACCGGAAAACTTGAAGACCGCTCACGTTTATTTGAATACCCGGTAACAGATACCAAAAAAGAAAACGGATTGATCGTTCATTTTCTTGATGAAATCCCGGATAATCTTTCCGGATTGTTTTATGCGGTTGTTGATCAACAGAAAAGGATTGCAACAGAAAGCAATCATTCAGTTACTCACCTTTTGCATGCAGCATTAAAACAGGTGTTGGGTGATCATGTGAATCAAAAAGGTTCATTGGTTAATTCAGATTACTTGCGTTTCGATTTTTCACATTTTTCCAAGCTTGCAGATATTGAACTTTCTGAAATTGAGAGTATTGTTAACCGTAAAATCCGGGAGAATATTCCATTGAAAGAAAAGCGGAATGTACCTTACCAAAAAGCCATTGATTCCGGAGTAACCGCTCTATTTGGTGAAAAGTACGGAGATTATGTTCGAATGATCACATTTGATGATCATTTTTCTAAAGAACTATGCGGTGGTACGCATGTTAAATCGAGCGGACAGATCGGCTATTTTAAGATTATTTCAGAAAGTGCGGTGGCCGCTGGTGTTAGAAGGATTGAAGCAATTACAGCTGAAACTGCTGAGAATTACATTAATACTCAGAATGGACAGATTAAGGGATTAAAAGACCTTCTTAAAAACCCGAGCGATCTTCTAAAAACAGTTGAGTCTTTAGTTGAAGAGAATAATCGCTTGAAAAAGGAAATAGAAAAAACTATTCTTGCGCGTTCTGAAGGTTTGAAGCATGAACTTGTCAAAAAAGCTGTTCTGATAAATGGTATTAATCTGATTGCTCAACGGGTAGAATTGCCTAATACCGATGCGGTAAAAAGCCTAGCTTATGCTGTGAAGGACTTGATAAATGATCTGTTCCTGGTTTTGGCTACCGATATTGATGGAAAACCAAGCCTAACAGTGATGGTATCTGAAAACCTAGTCAAGGACAGGAATTTGAATGCGGGAAATATTGTACGTGAATTGGCTAAAGAAATTCAGGGTGGCGGTGGCGGACAGCCTTTCTTTGCTACAGCAGGTGGTAAGGATAGTTCAGGGATTGCTGCCGCACTTGAAAAAGCAAAATCTTTTATTAGTTGAGAATGGAGAATTGAGAGTGGACAATTATCTCAAATTCCATTCTCAGTTCTCTACTTTGTATTAATTTTTTCCTTTCCCACCAGATTTCCCATTATTTCCTTTGGAATGAGATTTACCTGAATTACCACTTGAATATCTAGAATCATTACTATTCTTGATGACTGATTGTTTCCCTTTATAACCTTTGTATTTTGCATATTTCACTTTGTGTGAACTAAAATACTGATAAGGACGCGAGGTGTTCATAACTACTTTATATCCGTTATTTAGGTCATATCCGCGATAGCGGGAAGGTAAAGCGGACGTAAACAACCATCTATCATTTTCACGATAAATAAACTGGCGCTTTGGCACATAATAGTAGGTTTCAATATCAGGCAAGTAATAATAGTCTGCACGATTGTAACCGGCGGGCCCCCATTCAGGCTGAGCACCAAGATTTACATTGACACTTATCTGAGCGCTGGCCGGTGCTGCAGAAAAAGCAATAAATCCGGATAAAAAAGCAATGATTAATCTTTTCATATTTTTTTGTTTAATTGTTGGATATGATCCAATAAACGTGCCATCAATAATTTAGTTGACAATTGAAAGTTGAGAATGAGGGATTGCCGTCATTTCGAACACGCGAGCAATATTTTTCCGTTTAAAAATATTGAGCTGCGTGGAGAAATCTGTTTTATGGCATAAAAGTTTTGAAGGAAAGATAAACTCAAAAAACATAATAAATTGAACATATTCCTCTGTTGTGCTAATCTAGGAAAGACGATCAATAACTGATAACAATTAATTGATATTTGATAATCGTCAATAAACACTATAAACCTGAGATTCGATATAAGGAAGGTTAAATTAAAACGGTTAAAATTGGTCATACAAGATTCTGGAGCCAATTAATTTGATTATTGAAAGCAATACCTGTATAGTATAGGTCGGTTCAGCCCTTTCCTTCGGTTAGTTCCGGCAAGAAATGGCGTTCCGTTTCAAAATACCAGCAGCCGGAAGCTACCTCCTGCGGCAAGGTTTATTTTACTCAAAGCGGTATTTCATTGGAAGGGGCAGCCCCCAACAAAAGGACCAAAGCCATTTAAAATAAACCCGGGTGACAGCTGTAGCTTTTGGCAATTGAATTTCATGATATCTTTTAAATATCCTGCAAAAACTACAGCAGAACACGGGAAGGCGCGACCGAAGAAGCACAGACCTTGCTTTCTAAAACAAATGAAAATTAAAATAGCCCAGAAAGATTTTATATCGAAGGTTAATAAGATTGTTATATTTTCAATATTCCAAACTTCCGTATTAATACCCTTTTACATAAAGCCTGAATCTTAAAAGCGATTTCACCGGGTATCTAACCAATTCAATATCGATTCCAATATTTCTGCGTATTTTGTATCATGTTTTTTTCCATACTTAAAAGCCCTATCGGTGAAATGGTCATTGAGGCTGATGAAAAAATGGTTTGTGCGGTAGGTTTCCCTTCTAATATACCTTTAGACAACCCGAATGAGTTATCGGAATGGGCTAAAGAGCAGTTCAGAGAGTATTTTGAGGAAAAAAGAAAGGATTTTGATTTTCCAATGGCTCAACCTGGGACTGATTTTCAACAAAAGGTATGGGCTGAACTCAGGAAAATCAATGCCGGTAAACCCATAAGTTATACAGCCTTAGCAAAAAGAATGAAAAACCCATTGGCCATACGTGCCATTGCATCTGCTAATGGCCGCAATAATCTGATGGTAGCTGTACCTTGCCACCGGGTGATTGGCAGCAATGGTGAGCTTGTAGGATTTTCTGCCGGATTATGGCGTAAAAAATGGCTGCTTGAACATGAGGCAAAAATGACCTTAAGTGGTCAATCATCATTAAATTTTTAAGATGGATATTAATCCCTATCTGGATATAATCATACGATGCATTGGAGTGTACCTGTTTATGGTTTTGGCGATACGTTTCTTTGGGAAAAAAGAATTATCGCAACTTTCAACCACGGATCTGGTATTTATAGTTCTTTCTTGTCAATGCGGGCTACGACCCGCTGTCAGTGCGGGCTACGACCTGCATCTCTCGGCGCCAATTCAACATGATATCTCACAAGATCATCTATTGGAGAACGGATGATTTTACCCACTTTCATACCATACTCTTTTGCAGTTTCTTCGAGCACATTTCTGAAATTATATCCCACAGAACCAATACAATTAAACGTATAATCCTTATAATTAGGGTAATGTGTAACCAGATTCTCAAAGAAATCAACAAAAGAAGTTTTTACGATATTCCTTGAATATTCTGCGTGCACATTATTGTCATAAACAAATTTGGCAAAACTGGCACAAAAACGATTTGCCAATGGCTTGGTATAAACATTATCAGTCACTTCATCCGGAGTTAGTTTATAGGTATCCCAGAATCGTTCTCTGACTACCTCCGGCATATAACCTCTTAAATAATCTTTGAGTAATTTCTTTCCAATATCACAACCACTTCCTTCATCTCCAAGGATATAGGCTGCTGAATCAATATTAAATGAAATATCTTTTCCATTGTAAAGACCAGTATTTGTTCCTGTTCCCAAAATAGCAGCAAAACCGCTGTCCATACCAAGTAAAGCACGTCCTGCAGCAAGAAGATCATGTCCAACATAAATACTGGCGTTCTTAAATACAGCTGACATTGCATCTTCAACAATGCTGACTTTATCCTCGGTAGAGCAACCTGCACCATAGTAATTCACTTCATGAATCTCAGAAAGATCAAGATCAGAAGGCAAACCCTTCTTGAGTGAATCAATAATATACTCCGCGCTCACAAAATAAGGGTTGTATCCTTCGGTATTAAAATAGATTTTTTGACCAGATTTATTTAATAAACACCAATTGGTCTTGGTAGACCCTCCATCTGCAATAATGATCATAGTTTTATAAATATTTTTAAAAAGTTAAATGTATGAATTTATACTAATTGTCTGATAGATGACAATTTGAAATTTAACATTAAACCCATAATAGGTTTATACCGGTTGGAAAATAGAGAAATTTAATAAAATAAAAATTCTGATTGAAATAGCCTGACCAAATCTTTGGCAATACCACAAAATTTACGGAATTTTGGCAAATGGGGCATCTCTTAGTTGTTGTAATAAAGATTTGCTCTGCCTCTATGCTGTAATATAAATCAGTAATAGGTTCAATCACTGGCGTTTGAGTAATGGATACTCCTCCGGGAATAATCCCTCAATTTAGCATTCTAAATTATGGAAAAGCATACATATCAAACAGGTATAATAGGAAACTGTGCCTTTCTGGCTCATGTTAACAAAAACACCAATATAGATTGGCTATGCTGGCCAAGATTTGACAGTTCATTTGTCTTCGGCGGAATACTAGATAAAGAAAAAGGAGGTGAATTTTCTATTTTACCATCTGGGGAATTTGAATCAACGCAGTATTATATCGAAAATACCAATGTGCTATGTACTGAAATCACTTCTGCCGAGGGTGTTTACCGGGTAACAGACTTTGCCCCTCGCTATAGCCAGTTTGAAAGGTATTTTAAACCGCTAATGCTGATAAGGAAAGTTGAATTAATTAGTGGAACACCTCGTATAAAGGTCAAATGCAGGCCTGTTTATGATTATGGTATCAAAACATTAAAAGCATCACGAGGGAGTAACCATATAGAATATAGCGGCTCGGGTGAAAGCATTCGTTTAACTACAAATATTCCAATCAATTATATTATTGATGAACAGTTTACTGTTTTGAATGAAACAAAATATCTGGTACTTACCTACGGGGAAGGACTTGAAGCTCCTCTCTCTAGCACTGCAGAACGATTTCTTCGAGACACCATAAATTATTGGAGGATTTGGATAAAACACTCTTCAATTTCAATATTCTATCAAAAAAATGTGATTCGGTCTGCACTCGCACTTAAAATCCATCAATATGAGGATACCGGTGCTATCATTGCAGCAAGTACTACCAGCCTTCCAGAATTTCCAGAAAGCGGGCGTAATTGGGATTACAGGTATTGCTGGCTAAGAGATACATTTTATGTGATAAACGCTCTAAGTCATATCGGTCACTTTGAAGAAATGGAAAGTTATTTTGGCTATGTTTCTGATATATCGTTTTCTGAAAAAGGTCGTTTTCAACCACTATATGGAATAACAGGAGAAAAATTTATAAATGAAAGTATACTGGAACATTTGGATGGATATTTAGGGAACCAACCTGTCCGGATTGGTAATCAGGCCTATGAACATATACAAAATGATATATATGGTCAGGTTCTGATCTCTTTACTACCCTTATATACCGACCAACGTTTTGTATTCTCAGAAAGAAAAGATTCTGCCCAGTGGATAAGTTATTTACTTTCGAAAGTTGAATTGACCATTGATGAAAAGGATGCCGGTATTTGGGAATTCAGAAATATAGCCAACACACATTGTTATAGCAACCTCTTTCAATGGGCAGGATGCTCCGCCGCTGAAAAAATGGCCCAATCAATTGGAGATAATGCTTTGGTTGAGAAAGCGGTTTCATTAAAAAACCGTGCTGCAGTCCATATTGAGAATTGCTATGACCCTGCTCGCAAAGTATACACACATGCAGTAGGGAGTACTCATCTTGATGCGAGTACACTTCAACTCATTATGATGAATTACCTTAACCCAAGTTCTGACCGTGCAAAAGATCATCTTGCAGCACTTGAGAAAGAACTAAAAACTAGTAATGGATTGTTTCACAGATATTTGCATTCAGATGATTTTGGAAAACCAAAATCTACTTTTCTGATCTGTGCATTCTGGTATGTAGAAGCCCTAGCCTGTGTTGGCCGTATTGAAGACGCAATTCGGGAATTTGAAAATCTTCTAAAATACTCAAACCACCTTCTTTTATTTAGCGAAGATGTGGATGAGGAGACAGGAGATCAATGGGGAAATTTCCCTCAAGCCTATAGTCATGTGGGTTTAATGAATGCTGCTTACCGCATTGCGATCAAATTAGATCAGCCTTTATTCATGTAAAAACTAAATTGAATTCCTGAATTTGAGAATTATAAAATTATTGAAGTAATAGATTTAAGAAATTTCTTACCTCTTGCGGATTTCGAAGATGGAAACGTGCAGCCGACATAGTGCTTCCAACCTTAAAGGTATATGCGGTTTCAGGCAGAGCCTTGAATATATCTTCATCTGTATGATCATCACCAATTGCCATAACAAAATCATACTCATTCCTCAACAGAAAGTTCATTGCTGCTTTCCCCTTATTGATCTCCATATTTTTAATCTCAATAACCTTATTGCCAGGAAGCAATTGTAGACCTTTATCCTTAATCAGATATTCTAGGTTGTTCGACAGTTCTGAGACTCTAAGTTCTCCAAGCTCTTTTGGAACTTTCCGATAATGCCATACAAGAGAGTAACTTTTTTCCTCCATAAGCGCACCTGGAGTCCGTTCAACATAATCATTCAAAACCGGCAATATATCTCCTTTCCATTGATCAGTTAAGCCCACAATGCTTTTCCATGATTCACCCTTCCGCTTTTGCCATGCACCGTGTTCAGCTATCAGGTTAATGTCTAAATTACCAAACCATTCATCTAAATTTTGGTAATTTCTACCGCTGATAAGAACTATTTCATTTTTTCGATCAGCACATAGTTTTGCCAGTAATTCGTATAATGCGGGGTCTGGGCTTGCTTTATTAAAATCTTTATTAAAATTAACCAGTGTACCATCATAATCAAGAAATAGTATACGACTAATAGCATTGGCGAATAAACCACTTATAGATTTGCCTAAGTTCAAATCAACATATCTTGATTCCATAGCTTTCTGTAATTCCTTGACTTCCTGTAGCTTGTGCATATAAATTTTCACCCAGTGAAATATATTGAACCGAAAGACAACCTTTCTCATTTCCTTCATATTGCTTTCCTGTTCAGCCAAGGGCATGTTCAAGGCTCTAACTATTGCCCGGGTAATATCACCTATGTTATTGGGGTTAACAATTAGTGCATCAATCAATTCCTTTGATGCTCCTGCCATTTCACTCAAGATCAGAACTCCCTTGTTTTTGGTCTTGCTTGCAACGAACTCTTTGCTCACTAGGTTCATACCATCGCGCATTGGCGTAACAAGTCCGATGTCGGCCACATAAAACAAAGCGGACAGATTTTCAACAGAAAATGACCTGTAGAAATAAAGAATAGGCGACCATTCAAGTGTTCTGTAACGAGCATTGATATTACCTACTTTCTTATCAATATCATCCTTCAATTTTTTATATTGAGGTACGCTGTCGCGTGATGGAACCACAATCATATAAAGCACAACCTTCCCAATATATTTGGGATACACCTCCAGCAAAAGCTCAAAAGCGGCTAATCTTTGAAGAATACCCTTGCTATAATCCAATCGATCAACAGATAGAATAATCTTATTTTTTTTAAAATTATCCCTTAAAGAGCGAATCTGTTTCTTGACGATTCTATTTTGGGTAAGAGAAGAAAATTTATCAAAGTCAATGCCCATTGGAAAGGCTTCAGCAACTACTTGCCTGTTATCTACAGTCAGAATATTGGAGGATGAATTTATTGGCAAAATCCGAACAGCAGCATTCAGAAAATGCTGTACATAATCGTAGGTATGAAAACCGATCAGGTCGGCACCTATCATTCCTTCCAATAATTCGGCTCTCCATGGGATAAGTCTGAACAATTCATAGGATGGGAAAGGGATATGAAGGAAAAAACCAATAGTTAATTCTGCTTGGATTGCCCTGATCATTCCTGGTAATAAAAGCAGCTGGTAATCATGAATCCAAATTATATCTCCAGGTTCGGCAATACTTAAAACTATATCCCTGAATTTTCGATTTACCGAAAGATAAAAATCCCAGTTTGATTGTTGATAATTAACATAAGTTGAAGCGTAATAATGAAATATTGGCCATAATATTTCATTTGAAAAACCTTCGTAGTATTCATTAATCTCTTCCTGACTTAAGAAAACCGGAAGAAGTTTCTTACCCTTCAGGCCTTGAGTAACTTCTGCTTGTTTTTCTGGCTCTATAACCTCAATCCCGGGCCACCCAATCCAGATATTTTCACCATCTTTATAAATGGATCCTAATCCTGTTGCTAGCCCGCCTTCACTTGAAGAATATGTATATTGACCATTCTCTTCAGATATTTTGACAGGCAGCCTGTTTGAAACTATTATCGTTTTACTCACGCTAAAAATTTAAATAGTGATTATAACCCTTTGATGATTTCTTTAAACTAACCATTTAATCTTTAAAGAAATCTATATGAACCGGCCGGATAAGGCCATAATATTCCGGCTAATATTGCTGTTACATAAACGGTAAAATATTAATATAAGAAAAAATTTCTGATAACGGGGATAAAATATAATTTTAGGCATGAATGAAAATAAAATGATCGTTGACCTGCGAAGTGATACTGTTACGCGGCCAACACCAGAAATGCTGGAGGCGATGTACAGTGCAAAGGTTGGAGATGATGTATTTGAGGAAGATGAAACTGTCAATGCATTACAGGAAAAAACAGCACATATTTTTGGCATGGAGGATGCCCTGTTTTGTCCTTCGGGAACCATGACAAACCAGATTGCGATCAAGCGATTTACCAACCCGATGGAAGAAGTGATCTGTGACGAAACTGCACATGTTTACCGTTATGAGGGTGGTGGAATTGCTTATAATTCAATGGCTTCAGTCCGTTTGCTTTATGGTGACCGGGGGAGACTTAGTGCTGAGCTGATCGAACCTCATATAAATCCTGACAATGTTCACTATCCAAAAAGCAGTCTGATTGTTCTTGAAAATACGGTGAACCGCGGCGGCGGAAGTTTCTATACGCTGGATCAGATTGAACCGATCTATCACCTTTGCCGCCTAAAAAATATTTACCTTCATCTTGATGGTGCAAGAATTTTTAACGCTTTGGCTGAGTCGGGGGATGATCCGAAAGAATATGGAAGAATGTTTGATGGGATTTCCGTGTGTTTATCAAAAGGCTTGGGTGCCCCGGTTGGATCAGTACTCTTAGGAAGCAGAGAAACTATTTATCGTGCACGACGGATACGTAAAGCTTTGGGAGGTGGATGGCGCCAGGCAGGTTATTTGGCAGCGGCCGGAATTTATGCCCTAGACCATCATATTGACCGCCTGAAAACGGATCATAAGAATGCCAAAACGCTGGCTGAGACACTTATCAGTTTACCATTTGTAAGCAGTATTATGCCAGCAGATACAAATATTGTGATCTTTGAGCTCGACAAAAACCATAATCCAGATGAATTTGTTGAAAAACTAAATCATCATGGAATAAAGTGTAATACATTCGGCAAAAAAATGATCAGGTTCGTCACACACCTGGATATCAGTGATGACAAGATTGCATATACCTTAGATATTTTAAAGAAATTGCACTGAACTTATTGAGACTGAATTACTCCAATTAGCATAGCGCCTAAAACACTTACATTTGTACATGGAAAAGATCCTAATAGCTAACCGGGGAGAGATCGCACTACGCGTAATGCGTTCAGCACGAGAAATGGGAATCAAAACCGTGGCAGTATTTTCTGAAGCCGACAGAAATGCCTTGCACGTTAGGTATGCTGATGAAGCTGTTTGTATTGGTCCAGCGCCTTCTGCACAATCCTATCTTTCGGGAGAACGAATCATTGAAGCCTGTCTAAAAACAGGAGCTCAGGGTATTCATCCTGGCTACGGATTCTTATCGGAAAACGCAGCCTTTGCTAGAATGGTAAAAGATGCCGGATTGACACTTATCGGACCATCTCCCGAAGCGATGGAGATTATGGGCAATAAGTTGTCGGCTAAAGCTGCAGCGATGAAATATAACATTCCCATGGTTCCTGGAACGGAGGAAGCAGTAACAGACATTAAGATCGCTCAAAAAAGAGCTCAGGAAATCGGCTTCCCCATCCTAGTTAAAGCAGCTGCCGGTGGTGGCGGAAAGGGTATGCGGATCGTAGAAAAGCCAGCTGATTTTGTTGAGCAAATGAATTTAGCTGTATCTGAAGCTTTTTCGGCATTTGGAGATGGGTCTGTCTTTATCGAGCGCTATGTTTCATCGCCGCGGCATATAGAAATTCAGGTTCTGGGTGATACTCATGGCAACATTGTGCATCTTTTTGAACGCGATTGCTCGGTGCAAAGAAGGTATCAGAAAGTTGTTGAAGAAGCTCCATCATCAGTCTTAAGCGAAGAACTAAGGCAAAAAATGGGTGAAAGTGCAGTAAATGCTGCCAGATCATGTAATTATATAGGAGCCGGAACTGTTGAATTTATTCTGGATGAGAATCTTGATTATTTCTTTCTGGAAATGAACACTCGTTTACAGGTTGAACATCCGGTGACGGAAATGATCACCGGTATCGACCTTGTTAAGGAACAGATCAAAATAGCCAGGGGCGAGAAGTTAAGTTTCAAACAGGAAGATCTCAAGATAAGGGGTCATGCAATCGAGGTCAGAGTATATGCCGAAGATCCTGCGAATAATTTCCTTCCTGATATAGGTAGGCTCCAAACCTATATTACTCCAAAAGGCCCAGGGGTGCGTGTAGATGATGGTTTTGAACAGGAAATGGACATACCCATATATTATGATCCGATGATTGCAAAGCTGGTTACTTATGGCAAAAACCGAAGTGAAGCCATCGAACGGATGATCAGGGCAATTGATGAATACCGCATCACCGGAATTCAAACTACTCTGGCTTTCGGGAAGTTTGTTATGCAGCATGAAGCCTTTATTTCTGGTAAGTTTGACACTCATTTCGTTAGCAAGTATTTCCTTCCGGAATATTTGATCAATGGAAATGAGGACGAAGCAATGATTGCAGCATTGATCGGAGCGGAGTTTATGATGCAAAAAAGCTTAAACGGTACAAGTACCGATCAAACTCCTGTAGCATCTTCATGGAAAAGAAACAGAAAATCCTAAAAATCTTAGAATATAACAATATGTTTACCGGCATTATAGAGACAACAGGCAGAGTCGCCAATCTAAAAAAGGATCAAGATAATCTCCAGATAATCATCGAATCTACCCTTTCAAACGAATTGAAAATAGATCAGTCTGTTTCTCATAACGGTGTTTGCCTCACTGTTGTTGCGCTCGCTGAGGGAACACATACCGTGACAGCCGTATCTGAAACACTGAACAAGTCTAACCTTAGTAAACTAAGAGAAGGGGATCTGGTTAATTTGGAACGCTGTATGCAGATGAATGGACGACTCGATGGGCACATCGTTCAGGGGCATGTTGACCAGACCGGCATTTGTACCGGGTTAATAGATATGAACGGTAGTTGGGAATATACTTTTTCTTATGGTGCAGCAAACGGAAACATTACAGTCGAAAAAGGTTCAATCTGTGTAAACGGTATAAGTTTAACGGTTGTTAACTCTAGAGAAAATTCTTTTTCTGTAGCTATAATACCATATACCTATGAGCATACCAATATGCAAAAAGTCAAAATTGGAGATACAGTAAATCTTGAATTTGATATTATCGGTAAATATGTTGCACGTTTAATGATTCAGCGTTTATAAAACTTTGGCCTTAATGATATTATTCCTATTAGAAAATTAACGGGGTCAATATTAATATGAATCATGAGAAGTTAAAAAACTCAAGAGATCATGGTTGCATAATTATAAGAAATTGCTTCGTGGCACCTCCTACCATTGACATTTTTATAATTTGCTGTTAAAGTATCGGTATTTTCAAAATAAGGTATCTCTCGCTAAGACGCTAAGAAGCAAAGGGTTACAGAATATTTAAGATTATTTGTTTTAGGTCGTATAATTGCGTCTCTGCGTCTTTGCGAGACCATTTTTAAAATATTTACATTTTCAAGATATTGACTTTTAAGAAATAAATTACCTCTCACAAGGACATCGTATTGATTACTTTGATAAATTACATTTTGGCATGGGTAGTGCAGGACACGATACATCTCCATTTCTGAAACACGATATACTTCGAAGCCGACTCACAATTTATCTGACTGAAACCTTGTAAATAATGTAAATTCAATTGCATGCTATTGTGATTGCTATATTTCCAAAATATTTATGGCAGCATAATTGCTTTAACTAGTAATATTTAATTTCGAAAAGAACCACTATGGATAAGCTGAAAAAATTTGAATTGATGGAAAAAATCACGAACGAGCTGGAAGATTTGAAAAACAGTCAGACCGCAATCGTTCAAAAGATCGGTAAAATTGAAATCGATAATTTTGACTTGGGAAATAAAACACTTGAGCGGGTCCTTCCGGAAATGCACCAGAATGTTGCCGACAATCTTGATAAAATCGCAGAAATCTTGATCAGCTTTGAAGAATCCAAAGATGTTTATGGCAAGAAAAACAATATAGAAGCTTTGAAAGAACAGGAAACTATCAGGGAAGCAATGGAAGGCGGCACAAAAAATTAATTTTAAAACTCATTAGATGACTGGTATAGGCTAAAAAGCTAGGAAAGTCATTTGATACCTTAATGCTTTTTACTCAAAGCACAATCCTGTAATTACGATATTCAGTATAAGCCAACTGCTCAAGAGGATGTTTTGAATTGTGATATCTTCTGAAATTGCTTAGCGCAGTTTTAGGCTATTTTAGTTCTTGATCTTAAATCGTAGCGATCACATTAAGAGTCAGCGATTATTATCGCAAAACACGCTTTTCAGACAACTCATAACGGGATAACTGACAACCTATATCTATTCAATCGCCTTCCCCTTCATAGCTGTAGAAATTGCTGTATTCATCAGTCTCTCGGCAAAGGGCCTTGTAAATTCATTGAGTTCATCGATACTTTTATGGATTTGATTTTTATCACCTGAACCTAACGCAGATTTAAGATTTACGATTAATTTTTGAGTATCCTCTGCCTCCTGTTCTGTAACCTGATCAGTGTTTTTATTCAAAAAACGTTCCACAGTATAAACCATTTGTTCTCCTTCTGTGCGAGCTTCTATAAGCATTCTCCTACTTACATCCTCCTTTACATTTTCAATGCTATCAATCAGCATTTTTTCTACCTCGTCATCAGTAAGCCCATAACTTGGTTTCACTTCAACTTCCTGTTTTACCCCTGAGCGTAGCTCAACAGCCTCAACAGTCAGAATTCCATCGGCATTCAACTTAAAATTAATATCCACCTTTGGGAAGCCTGCAGGCATGGCCGGAATTCCTTTCAAATCAAATTCCGCCAGCTTCCTATTCTCACTAACAAGATCACGCTCACCCTGAAAAACAGAAATTTTCATATTGATCTGTCCATCAATGGAGGTGGTATATTGTCTTCCTGCCTTGGCAGGCACTTTTGCGTTTCTTGGGATGATCACATCCATGAGTCCGCCCATAGTTTCAATCCCTAATGAAAGTGGCGTAACATCAAGCAATAAAATATCCTTACGGTTTCCTGCAAGAATATCCGATTGAATTGCTGCACCCAATGCAACTACTTCATCAGGATTGATCTGATCATGAACTTGCTTATCAAAAAATTGGGCCACCAACTGTTTAACTAGTGGAGTACGGGTTGATCCTCCAACCATAACAACTTCCTGAATGTCTGTTGTACCTAGTCCTGCATCTTTCAAGGCATTACGACAACATTGTATAGTTTGCTCAACCCGGGATAGAATTAGCTCTTCAAATTTCTGTTTGGTTATGGCACATGGAATATCATTTACTTGGCCATTAAATATATTTTCAGTAGTCAGCGCCTTTTTTGCCTCCTCAGCTTTTAAACGGAGCGCTTGACTGATTGAAGAGTCTTGAGCACGATCCCCTAACTGATTCTGTTCGATCCAGTAATTAACTATTGCCCTGTCGAAATCGTCTCCACCAAGAAATGTATCTCCATTAGTTGAGAGGACTTCAAAAATTCCATTTTGTATTTTTAAAATAGAAACATCGAATGTTCCACCCCCCAGATCATAAACTGCAATAACTTTTTCTTCTTCAGGATCAAGTCCGATACCATAGGCCAAACTTGCAGCCGTTGGTTCATTAACGATACGTAACACGTCAAGACCTGCAAGTTTACCAGCATCACGTGTTGCCTGTCGCTGGCTATCATTAAAATAAGCCGGTACAGTAATAACCGCTCTGTTTACAGAAGTTTTCAAGGCATGCTCAGCCCTTTCCTTCAATTCTTTCAAGATCATCCCTGAAAGTTCAATTGGGGTAAAATATTTTTCTCCGACCCTGATTTTTACCAGATTTTCACTGTCGTAATCAATAATTTTATAAGAGAATAAATTACTATGCTCCTGAATATCTTTATATGAGCGACCCAAAAGACGTTTTACAGAAAAGATGGTATTTTGAGGATCAGATATTAAATATTCCTTCGCTTCATTTCCTACTATAACACCACCGTTCGACTGGAAATGAATTACTGAAGGCACGAGTACACCTTTACCGGTATCATTAATAACCTGAGGCTTACCATCTGGATTAATAAATGCCACCAAGCTATTGGTTGTGCCCAGATCTATCCCAACAATTATTTCTTCTTTCTGAACAGAACCGGTTGCAATATTAATAGAAACTTTAGCCATAATTGCTTATTAACAAGGCGCAAAGGTATGCAGTTTAGCCGCAATACAGAACTATTCCCTTCAATTTGGTATTTTATTACAATCCGATTAGTTTTTAAGAAAGCAAGGGCAATTTTTTATGTAATTAATCGTATTTTTAAATGAACCAACCTGCCGGATTATGAAATCTCTTCTTTTGAATTATTTGCAATACAATCATTGGGCGAATGAGAAAATGTGTAATTATCTGACAGGTGTAGATGAAGCAGAGATTGTTGCGAATAAAAAGGCTGAATATCAAACCATTAAAGAAGTAATCCTTCATATTGCAGATGCTGAACAAACCTGGCTTGCCCGCCTCAACGGAAAGAATATTCCTCATATGCATAATCTGGATACTGTTGGAAGCTTTGCGAGTATTTGCACAACAATCAGCAAAACCTCAGCTAATTTTATCGATTTTATATTAGGGAAAGATCATCAATTCTTCCTTTCAAACACAGAATATATCAATTTAAAGGGCAAGACTTTCAGCCAGAACAATGCAGAAATCATCCTTCATTGCATGAATCACTCAACTTTCCACCGTGGGCAAGTGATGTGTACGCTCAGGCATGTGGGCTATACCGACCAGTCGGCAAGTGATTTTATTATGTTTTTGAGAGAAAAAGGCTGACAGGGTTTGAAAGGCTGAAAGGGTTCTAAACCCTGTCAGCCTTAAATTATCGATTAAACACCAACCTCTTCCCAAACACCCCTTCCTTGAAAGTCCCGTTTTCGTACACGAGATTCCCCGATACAATGGTACTTATTACTGAAGATCCAAATGCTTGACCTTCAAAAGGGCTCCATCTACATTTATAGAGTAAATTCGCTTTGCTTACTGTAATTCGTTTATTGAGATCAACTAACACCAGATCGGCCCAATAGCCTTCTCTGATGAATCCGCGATTCTCAACCTGAAAACAAATAGCAGGACTATGGGCCATTTTCTCAACGATTTTTTCGAGTGAAATTTTCCCTTGTTTATAAAATTCCAGCATCGCTATTAATGCATGCTGTACCAATGGTCCACCGGATGGTGCTTTGGGATAAGGCTGTGATTTTTCTTCAATTGTATGAGGTGCATGATCTGTGGCAATAACATCAATCCGATCATCTAAAACTGCTTTTAATATTTCATCCCGGTCGGCTACAGTTTTTATTGCCGGATTCCATTTGATCCAATTCCCTTTTTTTTCATAATCGGCATCAGAAAACCATAAATGATGGATACATGCTTCAGAGGTAATCCTCTTTTTTTCGAGAGGAATCGAATTATCAAAAAGAGAAGTCTCTATTGCAGTAGATATGTGCAAAACATGCAAGCGGGTATCGTACTTTTTTGCTAATCCAACAGCTAAAGAGCTTGAAATAAAGCAAGCCTCCGCATTCCGGATCATTGGATGCATTTCGGCTGTTAAATTATCTCCATATTGAAGTTTGAATTGCGCTTCATTTGCTCGAATGCTAGCTTCATCTTCACAGTGAGTAGCGACAAGTATTGGTGCACGACTGAAAATTCCCTCCAATGTCTTTTCATTATCCACTAACATATTACCGGTTGAAGAACCCATAAATACCTTGATCCCGCAGACATTTTTCGGATCTGTTTTTAATACTTCCTCCAAATTATCATTCCCCGCTCCCATAAAGAAAGAATAATTAGCTGCAGAAGACTTTTGGGCTATCTGATATTTATCTTCAAGTAATTGTTGGGTCAGGGCATTCGGAATGGTATTGGGCATTTCCATAAAAGAGGTAATCCCGCCGGCTATTGCCGCTCTGCTTTCTGTAAAAATATCTGCCTTATGGGTTAATCCAGGTTCTCTAAAATGGACCTGATCATCAATGCAACCAGGGAAAAGATGCAGTCCCTCAGCATTTATCACTTTATCTGCCTCAATATTGAGGCTTGAACCAATCTGTTCAATGATTCCGTCTTTAATGAAAACATCTCCAATAAATGTCCGGCCTTCGTTTACAATTGTTGCAGATTTGATTATTATTGAGGCCATACTCTATGTGTTTGATTTAAATAGAAGCGCAAATTTGGGAATTATTTTGTTTAATTGTTTACTGCTTATTATTAGTTGTTAGGGAATCTGCTATCTGAAATTATTTATCGGATTTATTTTTTAAATTTCTTTGAAAAACATCTTGATGAGTTTTTCTACTTTGTTGAATACAAGATGGTTACAAATAAACATAATATTAAACATCTTCATTTCTAAAAACTAACAACTAACAACTAACAACTAACAAACTATCCCTTACCTTTGCAACATGTCATTATCTTTCGAAGATTTTAAGCTGAACAGGCAGATCCTGAATGCTGTTGCGGATGCAGGTTATACCCTTCCCACTCCGATACAGGAAAAAGCAATCATGCCAATCTTATCTGGACAAGACATAATGGGAATTGCACAAACCGGAACTGGCAAAACAGCCGCTTTTGTATTGCCTATCTTGATGAAGTTGAAATATGCTCAGGGTAATGATCCTAGAGCGTTGATCATTGCTCCTACCCGCGAACTGGCTATGCAGATCGAAGAGAATGTGAAAACCTTCGCTAAATATACTGATCTGCGAACTGTTGTGCTTTATGGTGGATTAGGCCCGAAGACTCAAATTTCCGAATTGAAAAAAGGGGTAGATATCATCATAACGACCCCAGGCCGCTTTTTGGATTTATATCTTGAAGGAAACATTAATACTCAGAATCTGAAATTCCTAGTGATGGATGAGGCAGATAAAATGATGGACATGGGTTTTATCGGTTCAATTCACCGGATTCTGGAAGTGGTGCCAAGAAAACGTCAGAACCTGCTATTTTCGGCTACCATGAGTGAACTGGTACATAAGATTTCCGGGGATTTTCTAAAACATCCCACAGTAATTGAGGTAGCCGAGCAGGCAACTCCTGCTGCAACAGTTAGTCAGGTTCTGTATAAGGTTCCCAACTTAAAAACCAAGTTGAACCTGCTGCAGCATCTGCTTAAAGATACCGAAGACTTTACTCGACTGATTATTTTCTGCAAAACAAAGACTGTAGCAGATAATATTTTTCATTTTCTGGAACGGCGTTATGGTGTTGACCACGTTAGGGTTATTCATGCCAATAAAGGCCAAAACACGCGAATAAACTCGATTAATGCCTTCAAGGATGGGGAAATACGGATCCTAGTTGCTACTGATGTGGCTTCTCGTGGACTGGATGTCAGTAATGTAAGCCATGTCATTAATTTTGATGTTCCTATTATTATTGAAGACTATGTTCACCGGATTGGTCGTACTGGCCGGGCCCTTCAATCAGGTGATGCAATCACTTTTTGCAGTCCTTCGGAGGAATATTATGTTGAAAAGATTGAAAAGCTGATCCGGCAATCCATACCGGTAACAGAAATGCCCGAAAATATATTTATTGATGATACTCCTTATGAGGAACGTCAGCATATTGCCCGGGAAATTGATTTACAAAAACGTAGGGAAGATCCGGAATTCAAAGGGGCCTTTCATGAGAAAAAGGCAAAGAATTCGAAAGCAGTTAAATCAGTAAAAGGAGACCCTAAGGCGAAAGCCAGAAATAACAAACCAGGTGCTGCCAGAAGAAAGAAAAGTATCAAATTTGACTCTGTTCATAAAAAAGATCGGAAAAAATGAAGTTGCGTTTAACCCCGCTAAATATCGTTTCTTCCCTTTTAATGGCAAGCATTGCATACCTGCTCCTTTTCCACGATGAAAACGGATTTCGTAAGTTAGGCAGCATCCCCTTAATTATTATGCTCTTTCTTAGCTTTATCACAGATCAGATATTCCGACGATTCATCCCTGAACTAAAACGCATTTGGTTAATTGAACTTCTATTTCTCATCTTTGTGGCTGTTTTGATGATTTTAATTAAATTGTATATTTTCATTTGAGAATTAAATAAGAGTGAGATATTAGGATTAAGTATTAGTTCATTTGACATTTATTGATCCAAAAAAGAATTGGTAAACATTAACTGAGGATATCCCTGATGTGTAGATATTATAGTCCAATTGGAAATAGGGGCACGGAACAAAAACATGAAACACAAATTTGGGATTAGTATCCTTCTACAAGGTAACAGATAAAAAAGAAATAAAACACGATTCCTGATTTGACACCCATTCTTAGACAGAAGATATAACCTAAAATTTATTACTTATTACTTAAAACCTACAAACAATAATGAAAAAAGCCGAAATAAAACTTACCATTGAACTAGACGAGCAAAACGTACCTGAAAACATACTTTGGGAATCAACTGACTCTCAGAACAAAGAAGCCTTACCTGTTAAATCAATGATGCTTGCATTGTGGGATCATAATTATAAGAACTCATTGCGCATAGACCTTTGGACTAAAGACATGCCGGTTGATGAAATGAAGCGGTTTTTTTACGAAACCTTACAAACTATGGGCGATAGTTTTTTGAGAGCAACGGGAGAAGAGTCTATTGTTGAGGATCTACGAGATTATTGTGCTCATTTTGCTGAAAAAATGGAGTTGACAGAAGGAAATAATCCTCAATCGGCTCTCAAAGGTTAATTTTAAAACTATGACTTTTAAAAACTACATCGGAATTATTGGTGCTCTTTTGGTTATTGCCGGGGGAATGATGCCGATGCTGCATATCCCAATAATAGGAAATTGGAATTACTGGGATCTTGATACGGTTCTTGCTTCAACAGTTTATTCTCTTGCTGTTCTTTCTCTAATAGCTGCAGCAAGTAATAAAAGAGGTTTGCTGCGGTTTTGCGGGTGGACTTTACTCCTCGTTCTGGCCTTTACGTTTGGGGCAGTGTATTTTAAAGTAAGTAATTATTTTAGTTTCATTCCTCTGAAAAAATTGGCAGATGTTGCAGGCAGAATGATTCAATATCGATGGATTGGCTGGGCATTAATAGCCTCCGGAGCAATTTTCATGATCCTTTTTTCAGGAAAGAATAAAAAACAAAAATTCATTGATAATTAGTAAATTAGGTATAGTAAATAAATCAAATTCTTAACCTAAACCTAAAAAAATGAATCCAATTCTTTCTCTAGGCTTATTAAGAGTACTTTTTGCAATCCCATTTGCAGTTTTCGGAGTAATGCATCTAATGGCTGCTGACAAGATGCAGGGAATGGTACCGTCCTATATTCTTGGCGGTGTAATCTGGGTGTAAGTCACCGGCGTTTTATTAATACTCGCTGCTTTGGGTTTCATCATAAACAAATCGGTTCTGCTGGCAGGCTATTTATTAGGTGTTTTAATGCTGGTATTTATACTTACAATACATTTGCCTGTGGTTATGGGCGGTGATCAGAATGGGATGGGAAGCTTGTTAAAGGATCTTGCCATGATGGCAGGTGCGCTTTATATAGGAAGTTCGTCTTCTATATAATAGCAGTGATTTATATTTTTATGTTCACTGCCTACCATAAAATTAAAAATGAATATTGAACTTAAGAGAAGTAGAAGATCTTTCCGTAACTATAAATATTTTTTAAATCTGATTCCAGTAATATTGGTCATTTTTGGAAATCTATCCGGCGGTTGGCTTACGCTTTTAAATTTTACTTTCTCCATTTTATTTCTTGGAATTGCTGAGATACTACTTCCAGAAGACCATACAAACGATGATTGGATAGAAGATGAACTTCCTGATATCCTAATGTTTTTGTCGGTTATTGGGCAAATTTCAGCAATTCTAAGTCTCATTTATGGTATTTTCACCGGCATTATCAGTGGTTATTGGATATTTGCTGCTGCAATCTCAACAGGGACTTCCTCAGGTACGCTGGCCATCGTTGTAGCTCATGAATTGATTCACCGAAAGCAAAAGGTCTGGAATTTTGCCGGACGTTTTCTCTTATTTACAGTTTTTAATCCCTATTTCTATATTCATCACTTGCGTATTCATCATAAATATGTTGGTACAAATCAAGACCCGGTAACCGCAAAATTTGGGGAAAACTATTATCATTTTGTTTTCCGTTCCATTGGCGGACAGTTGAGACAATCCATGCAACTTGAAAAACAACGCTGCATAGTAAAAAATCTAGCTCAATACGGCTTAAACAACTATATGATAAGTTGTATATTAGGATATGTTATCTTCTTGTCGTTATGCGGGATTTTTTTGGGCTGGCAAGTCTTCCTTGCAGTTCTACTCCAAGCAATTTTTGCTAACCTTTTACTTGAGTATACCAATTATATTGAACATTATGGTTTGACCAGGCCGGACAATGAACGCGTGAATGAAAAAAATTCTTGGCAGAGCGATAAACTAATAAGCCGCTTTCTGCTGATCGACCTTAGCCGTCATTCAGACCATCATTTTCATGCTGCCAAGCCATTTAATCAATTGGTATCATATTCTGAAAGTCCGGTTTTGCCGGGAGGTTATGCCAGTATGATATTACCTGCATTGATTCCTCCACTATGGTTTAAGCTTGTAAATAAAAGGATTCCGGCATAGATTAACCAAAAAACCTGAATCGTAATTTAATAGGAAATTTGCAAGGAGCATACTCATTAATAAACAATCTTTCTTTTTTGGACTTGATCAGGGATTGTTGTAGACTTGGTCCACAATCACTTACCAAACGTAATTTCCTTCTGAAATAGACGAGCGTATTTCCGCTTATCAAATTTATAGAGCTTGGCTGCTCTGTAGGATACACCTTTCTGCTTCTCATCAAGTTCTTTAAGAATCCCGTAATTAAACATCTTTTTCCTGAAATTTCTTTTGTCCAGTTTCTTATTTAAAATAACTTCATACAGGTGCTGAAGCTGCGTAAGGGTAAATTTCTCGGGAAGAAGCTCAAAGGCTATTGGCTGATAACTAATTTTGTGCCTTATCTTATCAAAACCATTGTTAAAGATCTTCTCGTGATCAAATGCCAATTTTGGGAGATCATTAACTGGAATCCAAACGGCTTTGGATGCATAATTACTGATTGGTTTTAAGTCTTTACTACCATTTAACCTGATCATTGCGTAATAGGCTACAGTAATTACCCTTCCTTGGGGATGTCTATTTACATCCCCAAAGGTGTAAAATTGATCCATATAAATACCTCTGAGGCCGGTTAGTTCATAAAGAATCCGTTCAGCAGCATCATCAATACTTTCATCCTGTTCAACAATATATCCTGGCAAGGCCCACCAGTCTTTGAATGGTTCTTCATTCCTTTCTATCAGAAGAATTTTCAATTCTCCTTCATCGAAACCAAATATTACACAATCAATAGAAAATACCGAATCGAACTTAGGCAGGGTTGTTCTCAAAATGCAAAATTTAAAAACTAAATATATAAGGTTTAGTCATAACTGTGTGAAAAAATATTCAAAAATTACTTAGTGTAAATAATACACATTATATTCGTACATATTATTCATTATCAAATTTGTCAGGAATAAGAAAAATAGGTGTTTTTACTTCAGGCGGTGATGCACCCGGAATGAATGCCTGTATCAGAGCAGTTGTTCGTACTTCGGTATTCATGGGCATTGAAGTAGTAGGTATCCGTAAGGGATATCAGGGAATGTTGGATAGTGATTTTTGGGACATGGATGCCCGTTCAGTAGGAAATATTATTCATTTAGGCGGTACAATTCTTAAAACAGCCCGCTGCTTGGAATTCACGACTGATGAAGGGACAGAAAAGGCCTACAATAATCTGAAAGCAAAAGGGATTGATGCTTTGATTGCCATAGGCGGCGATGGAACTGCTAGAGGTGCTGATCGCCTTTCTTCACGTTTCGGTATTCCAATCTTGTGTATTCCCGGAACAATAGACAATGATCTTTATGGTTCTGATTTTACTCTGGGATTCGACACCGCAACTAATACGGTTATTGAAGCTATTGACAAAATCAGAGATACAGCAGCATCCCACAACCGGCTGTTTTTTGTCGAGGTAATGGGACGCGATTCAGGATGCATTGCCTTACGCACAGGAATTGCAGGGGGAGCAGAGGCGGTTCTTTTACCTGAACGTGAAACCGCAATAGATGAACTCATTGAAAAGTTGTCGCTGGATGCCAGAAATAAAAAAACATCCAGTATTGTAATTGTTGCCGAGGGGGATAAAAGTGGTGGAGCATATCATCTTGCTAAACGTGTAACAGAAAAATTTGATTTTTACGACGTCAAAGTCACTATATTAGGGCACTTGCAACGCGGGGGAAGTCCGAGCAGTTTTGACCGGGTGCTGGCAAGCCGCTTAGGATTTGCAGCAGTGAAAGGATTAATAGCTGGCAACAGCCGGCAAATGGTAGGATTGCGGGGAAATGCAGTTATCATGACACCCCTCGAGGAAGCATTAAATTTTACTCATTTTAAACTTGAGGATGATTTAATGGAAATGGTGAGTGTATTATCTATTTGATATATGATTGCAGTAGTTTATAGTGGATCAAGACATGCCGATTGGAAATTGGCTGAAAAAGGAAGAACGATTTCAGAGTTCAAGACTCCTGGAATTAACCCTTTCTTTAATGATGAAAACTACATAACACAATTCCTGAATAAAAATATCCACTTAATTAACAATGCTGAAAAGATTAAATGGGTTTATTTTTTTGGGGCAGGAGCATCATCAAACGAGCGCAGGGAGATTGTCTCCAATGCCCTTGGCAGTTTCTTCAGATTCAGCAAAGTTGTTGTAGACCATGACCTGAAAGCAGCGGCACTTGCGGCGAGTGGTGATGAACCAGGCATACTGGGCATTATGGGAAGCGGTTCAAATGCGGCTTACTTTGATGGTAAAAAAATAATAGAGAATAATTATGGCCTTGGTTATATTTTGGGTGATGAGGGTTCGTCCAACTGGCTAGGACGAAGATTACTCAAGTCCTATTTAAATGACCTTCTTCCGGAGGAATTTGAACTTAAATTCAAAAGGAAATTTGACCTCGACAGAACTCAGATACTCGACAAAGTGTACAGACAGCCTCAACCATCTTTGTTTTTAAGTTCCTTTGCTGATTTTCTGATGGAAAACAAAGAGGATAACTTTGTAAAAAAGCTGGTTACTAAGGGTTTTGATAGTTATTTCCAAACTTACATTATACCCCTCAAAGAACAGCATCTAAGTGTTCCATTACACATAATTGGAACGGTAGCCGCAGGATTTCAGGAATATCTGCATCAAGCAGCACATAATAACAACCTAAAAGTCAGCTCTGTTACAAAAGAGCCAATATATAATTTGTTAAAATATTATTTAAACAAAAATTAAAATGAACCCCACAAGTGCATTTCAGAGCCCTAAATATTAAATCTCTGGCATTCCGTTTGTTATTTAGGATACCATTAGCTAAAACAATAAAAAAAGAAAGCATCATAACATTGCTAAAACTTACAGGGGTATGATTATCCAATCATGATCACTTCATCATCATTAAAAAACAAAAAAATAAACAAATGAAAATTGGAATCAATGGATTTGGCAGAATAGGCCGTTTGGCTTTCAGAGCTGCAATTGAACGTGAAGGTATTGAAGTGGTTGGTATAAACGACCTAGTTGAGCCAGATTATATGGCCTATATGCTCAAGTATGATTCAACCCACGGTAAGTTCAAAGGAACAATTAGTGTTGAAGGTGGCCATTTGGTAGTAAACGGAAAAACTATCCGGGTTACTGCTGAAAAAGATCCTGCAAACCTAAAATGGAATGAAGTTGGTGCTGAGGTAATTATTGAATCGACTGGTTTATTTCTTACTCAGGTTGATGCACAAAAGCATATTCAAGCCGGTGCAAAGAAAGTTGTCCTTTCTGCTCCTGCAAAAGATGATACCCCGACTTTTGTAATGGGGGTCAATCATAAAGACCTGAAAGCAGATCAAACAATTGTATCCAATGCATCTTGTACCACTAACTGCCTTGCCCCTTTGGCAAAAGTACTGAATGATGAGTTTGGTATTCTAGAAGGATTAATGACTACAGTACATGCCGTCACAGCTACTCAGAAAACTGTTGATGGACCATCAGCCAAAGACTGGAGAGGTGGTAGAGGTGCTTATCAGAATATCATTCCGTCTTCAACCGGTGCTGCCAAAGCTGTGACCTTGGTTATTCCTGAATTAAAAGGGAAATTAACAGGAATGTCATTCCGTGTCCCTGTTGCAGATGTTTCGGTTGTAGATCTTACGGTTCGCTTGAACAAGCCTGCAACATATGATCAGATCAAAATGGCAATGAAAGTTGCATCAGAAGGTGAATTAAAAGGAATTTTAGGATACACAGAAGAAGATGTTGTTTCAACTGATTTCCTTGGAGATGCACGCACTTCTATTTTTGATGCAAAAGCAGGTATTGCGCTGAATGATAACTTCGTAAAAGTTGTGGCTTGGTATGATAATGAATGGGGGTATTCCAACAAGCTTATTGATCTAGTTCAGCACATCGCAAGTGTAAAATAATATCCGAACAGCTTTTTTATTATTCTAGACCCTGTTTTAAGTTTAAAGCAGGGTTTTTTATTTTGATGGCTACCGTTTAATAATTGATAATAACCGAATACAGATTTTCTGATTTTTAATTTTTAATTTCGTAACGCTGACAGGGTTTAAAACCCTGTCAGCGTTAGGCAAAAATGGATCAAATAACATGGGGTATAATCGGTTGCGGCGATGTAACTGAAGTTAAAAGCGGACCGGCATTTAATAGAGTTCCAAATTCTGAATTGATCGCTGTTATGCGCCGGAATAAATTACTGGCAGAAGATTATGCCAACAGGCATCAAGTAAAAAAATGGTATTCTGATGCTGATGCGCTAATCAATGACAAGGATATCAATGCCATTTATATTGCCACCCCACCCGATTCGCACGAGGAATATACTATTGCTGCTTTTAAGGCTGGCAAACCGGTTTACGTTGAAAAACCAATGGCATTAAATTCTTCTGAAGCCCGAAGGATGCTTGAGGCATCAGAAAAATATTCATGTAAGCTAAGTATTGCACATTACCGAAGAGCTCAACCTAAGTTTTTAGAAATCCGACAACTGATCCGTAATAATATTCTCGGTGACATCTTATCTGCAGAAATCCGTTTATTTCAGGCACCAACTAAGGACATAGCAGATACATGGAGAGTAAATCCATTAATTTCGGGAGGTGGTTTATTTTATGATCTTGCCCCTCACCAGCTTGATCTGATGCTATATTTTTTAGGTGAGCCAAAATCAGTAAATGGAAGTTCCTCTAACCAGGCTAAGAATTATCTGGCCGATGATTACGTAACTGCAGATATTATTTTTGGGAGTAATGTGACATTCAATGGCATATGGGATTATACTGTAACGCAGGATAAGGAACTCGATTTATGTGAAATTAAAGGAACAAAGGGAATACTCCGTTTCCCAATTTTTACCGATGGATGTCAGCTAATACTTGAAGGGCAAACTAAAGAACTTAGTTTCGATCCAATTCAACATGTTCAGCAGCCAATGATCGAACAGGTTGTAAACTATTTTCTGGATAAAGGGCCGAATCCTTGCTCTGCATCTGAAGCCGTAGTTGTGATGGAAATGATGGATCAGGTGACCGGAAAGATCAACCCCTAAATTATTAATTTGCCCGCTTCAACACCAAACCAGCCAGAGGTGGTAAGTTCATTAAGCCTGATTGTGGCTTGCCATGCCAAAAAATCTCTTCTGAAATAACATTTTGATCTGTGAATAATCCTGATCCATAAAAATGTACATCATCCGAATTCAGAATTAGTTTCCATTTACCCTCTTCAGGTAGTCCGATACGCCATGCCTTTCTTGGCACCGGTGTCATGTTCAGAACTATCAGAAGATCATTAGAGGGATCATTGCCCTTCCTTGAATAGACCAGAACTGAATTTTCAGAATCGCCACCTTCAATCCATTCAAATCCTGCAGACTCAAAACTCTTTTCATACAAAGCAGGTTCTGATCTGTACAACTTATTCAGTGAAGTTATTGTCTCTTTTATACCTTGATGCGGAGCATATTCCAATAAATGCCAATCGAGAGATTGATTGAAATTCCACTCAGCAGATTGTGCAAACTCATTTCCCATAAAAAGGCATTTTGTGCCCGGGTGAGTGAACATATACAGGTACAATAACCTTAAATTAGCAAACTTCTGCCATTCATCACCTGGCATTCTATCAAGTATAGATCCCTTGCCATGAACCACTTCATCATGGGAAAAGGGGAGCATGAAATTCTCAGTGAAGGCATAAACGGTGCTAAAAGTTATCCCCTGGTGGTTATATTTCCTATGAATAGGATCCTTCCCGAAATAGTCGAGGGTATCATGCATCCAACCCATCATCCATTTCATCCCAAATCCCAATCCACCAATAAAAGTAGGTCTGCTTACTCCGCTGAAAGCAGTAGATTCTTCTGCAATGGTTTGAACATCTGGAAAATGAGAATAAACAGCTTCATTGAATTCTCTTATGAAGCTAATGGCCTCCAAGTTTTCACGTCCACCCTCCTCATTAGGTATCCACTCACCCTCTTTTCTAGAATAGTCAAGGTATAACATAGAAGCTACAGCATCTACTCGCAAGCCATCTGCATGATAACGGTCAAGCCAAAATATGGCATTGCTGATCAGAAATGACTTTACTTCGTTCCTGCCATAGTTGAATATATAAGATTTCCAGTCGGGATGGAAGCCCTTCTTCATATCCTCATGTTCATATAAATGAGTTCCATCAAAAAGATAAAGGCCATGTTCATCACCAGGAAAATGAGAAGGTACCCAATCGAAAATTACGCCTATACCGGCTTCATGCACTTGTTCAACAAGAAACATCAGATCCTGTGGTGTTCCATACCTTGAAGTTGCAGCAAAATATCCAGTAATCTGATAACCCCAAGATGGATAGAAAGGATGTTCCATTAATGGCAGGAATTCAACATGTGTGAATCCTGTTTCCAAAAGGTATGGGATAAGCTTCTCAGCCATTTGGCGATAACTTAAAAACTCATCGGGAGATTCAGTACTGCGGGCCCAAGAACCGAAATGCATTTCATAGACTGACATAGGCTTATTCAGTGCATTAATCTCGAACCTTGATCTCATCCATGCACCATCATTCCATTCGTACCAGGTATCCCAAACTATAGAAGCCGTGGAAGGAGGCTCCTCCCATCTTAATGCAAAAGGATCAGCTTTCTCCAGATTATCACCTGAATTTGACTGAATGTAATACTTATAAACTTCAGCATTCCCAATTCCTGGAATAAAGCTCTCCCATATCCCGGATTCATCCCACCTTACCTTCATGGGATGTGAAGCCTTGTTCCATCCGTTAAAATTGCCCTCAACAAAAACCTGGCGCGCATTTGGGGCCCAAACTGCAAAATAAGTGCCCGAAACTCCGCCTTGTTCAACAACGTGGGAACCAAATTTCTCATATAACTTATAATGTTTTCCCGATTTGAAAAGACTTATATCAAAATCTGAAAAACGGGAGCACCATAAGTCCGGAGCTATAGATTCTACTTTTACAGCTGGAATAGTATTAGCTTTTTTTGGCATAATGAAAGTTTATCCACTACATGAATCTAGCTATTATTTCATTAATGATTAGGCAAGGATTTCTATACGTTTGAAATTCTTATTCGACTTAATTCTAACGCGCTTCAAATCATCAAATTCCAGATCATCAATAAATTCCTTTCCATCGATTATTACTTTGGCAGGTGCAAAAGGCAAGCCAATAATCTTTAGGTCATAGGTTTCGTAACGAGGTGTGAATAAACCTTCTACAGTTTGAACAATCGTCATGGATCGGTGATCTCCGTTCACCACATACTTTTTCTCAAGGTAAATGTTCTGTTCGAAAGCAAAGGTATCATCGTGATCCTCAAAATAAAAAGAATTCACTTCATAGTCAGAGTAATAGATCTGAAAGATCAGTTCATCAACTTCATACTCACCCACATACTGCATCAGAGGTGATTCCGGAATTACAGAACCTGCTTTTACAAATATTGGCATAGAATCAATAGGTGCAAGGACTAAATGTTCCTGCCCACCAACAAAGGATTCATGTGTCCAGTAATCATACCATTTGCCGGCAGGCAAATACACATTTTTGCTGGTGGCACCAGGATCACTAACCGGTGCGACTAATATCTTATCACCAAAAGTAAATATATCCTGTATACTGTGCGTGAGAATATTTTCTTGTTCCTGCATTACTAATGGTCTGAGAATAGGAAAACTATGCTTGTAATGCTCCCAGAAAGTTGAATAAATGTAAGGAAGTAATCTATACCTAAGTTCAATAAATTTGCGGTTAATATCTTCATACTCCCGCCCGAAGCTCCATGGTTCACGCTCTGCGGTATCTCCCGCAGAATGTGCGCGCATGAATGGTGAAAACACTCCCATCTGTATCCAGCGTGTAAATAACTCGCCATCAGGTTCTCCACTGAAGCCTCCAATATCTGTCCCGCAGAAAGAGATACCTGATACTGATAAACGCTGGCATTGTATGATACCTATTTTAAGATGTTCCCAAGAAGCTACATTGTCTCCTGTCCACAAGGTAGCATAGCGCTGAACACCTGAATAACCTGCTCTGGTGATAGTGAAGGGTCTTTTGTTCTTTTGAAGTTTTTTAAGGCCTTCATAAGTAGATCGCACCATCTGCATCCCATATACATTATGGGCTTTTCGATGTGAACCATGAAAACCATCATAATTATGGCGTACGTCTACCGGGAAGGTACCTGAACCAAAAACAGCAGGCTCATTCATATCGTTCCAGACTCCAGCTACACCAGCATCAACAAGCTCTTTGAATAGGCCTCCCCACCAGTCGCGTACTTTAGGGTTTGTAAAGTCGGGGAATTGACATCTTCCAGGCCATACATGCCCCTCCATAAAATAATCATCGCAACGTCTGCAAAAATAATTATTTTGCTTTCCTTCCTTAAAAATCGTGTAGTTCTCATCAACCCTGATTCCGGGATCAATAATGACCACCGTCTTGAACCCATCAGCAGCCAATTCCTTCATCATACGCGCAGGATCAGGGAAATATTTTCTGTTCCAGGTAAAGCAGCGATATCCATCCATATAATCTATGTCGAGATAGATGGCATCACAAGGAATTTTCCGCTCACGGAAATTACGGGCAATATCTTTTACCTTCTTTTCAGGATAATAACTCCATCGGCACTGATGAAACCCCAATGTCCATTTTGCGGGCATCTGATGAGTTCCTGTGAGACTATGGTAGCGTTTTAATACGTCCATCATATGCGGGCCATGGATATAATAATACTGCATCTCTCCACCATCAGCCCAGAAACTTACTTTATCCTTATCTTGGCAGGCAAAATCAAAATGACTTTTGAATGTATTATCAAAAAATATCCCATAGCTGATCCCCTCATTTATACCCATATAAAATGGAATAGTCCTGTATAGGGGGTCCTGCCCCTTCCCGAAAGAATAGGCATCGGTATTCCAATTCAAGTACCGATTTCCGCGTAGATTGAAATCGCTAGACTTGTCGCCTAATCCAAAAAAACTTTCTTCCTCGTTGCATTTTTTAGTGGCATATACATAATATCCACCAAAATCTACATTCTCCTCCCAATGCATCGCACTCAGATCCCGATTGATAAGATGGCCTTGAATATCCTCAAATGAAATTAAAAAATTACTCTTATTAATTACACAGGCAACAGTATTAGTTTGAACACTGTAAGTCTGGTCATCCTCAACACATTCAAAAACTGTAATTTTTTGTTCAGAATGACTGAGAGCGTAGGAAAACTCTTCCAAAAAGACCCCCTGTGGAGCAAGTCTGACTCTTATTATTTCATCACTGACTACACGTACTTCTACCTGCGCATTTCCATCGGAAAAGTAAAAACTATTTCCCTCCTGTCTGTAATCCTTTACGGATGCCAGATATTTTTTAACGATGGGCTCAAGCCCCACAATCGGATTATTTACGTGTTGAATATCATCTTCAAGTTCATTGACATCCAAAATCGTAGATAAGGAATCCTTACTAACTTCCATATATTTATTCTTTTTTATTTAATAAGCGACCTTTTACTGAGATTATTAAATAATCCCATGGAAAAGTTTTGCAGCAAGAAATAGAGGCATACTGCAACAAATTAATCCTCCGCCACATAGTTAGAAATAAAAATCGAATCTGCCATAATATCTATACAAATAAGTCCCGCTCCAATGCCTGGAACGAGACTTATAATTGGTTAGTATATATTTTTCGGCTCCGATTCCTATAGAATACGGATAACTAATTTGTACTTATTGATTAATTGTGAATCCAACATAGTACATACCACCCATCTCAGGATTTCCATAAGATGTGATAAAGTATTTATTGAAGATATTTGATGCTCCGAACTTGATCATACCTCTTACTGAAGGGATTTTTAAATTGACTTGTGCATCTACAGTTCCAAAAGATGGAACTGCTCCAGATGCGAAAGCTGATGCCCAATAGAATGAATCCTGCCAACGGTAAGAAACATTCATACCGACATTCTTAGCAACATTGGCATTACTGATTCCTAAGTTATAGCGAACTGTAGGAGTGTTAAAATCATTTACGTATGTAGTAGGAAGATTCCCAATCTGGTTGTAAGAAACATTACCATTCAGATTAAATTTTCCGATTAAATAATCCAGACCGAGGGCCATTCCATATGCAGAAACATCATCGACAGCATTTACGGGTACACCAAACTTGGTAAATGCAGTTCCATTTCGTTGGAATACCTCAATGGCAGTGATGAAATCCCTGTAAGTATTATAATATCCATATGCATCAATCAAAACGTTACTTCCAAGTAATCCTTTATAACCAAGCTCGTATGCCTGAACACTTTCAGGCCTTACGCCGTTAGGATCAAATGTATATCCCTGTAGCAAAGCGGGGTTTGCCGCACCCGCAGCAGCAGAAGCTAGGAAATTCCTGTAGCTGACATCTGTAAATGGTTTATTATTAAATAAATTATACTTCTGAACCATCTCAGGCAAACCACCAATTAAACGGGTTGATCCGCCACCCACAGAAAGATCGATATACTGGTTTTGTGTGGTTGGATTACGAAAACCGGTTTGGTATGATAATCTGATATTATTATTTGGAGCCACTGTATATACACCGCTAATTCTTGGCGTAAATTGGCCCTCAAAATTCATATTTTTATCATAACGGCCAGAAACAGCAAGCTTGAATGATTCGCCTAATTTTTTACCCATTTGAATAAATGCACCCTGTTCATCAATATCAATGGTGCGGTTAAGGTCATCAAAGACTGTTCCTGCAGAATTCAAGTCATATCTTCTGAGTGAAGCTCCAACCTGAAGATCAACAGCACCTTTCAAAGCATTAGTAAAATTATACATGCCTTCATAATGATAAAGGTTACTTTTATCATCAAATCTAGCACCCAAACCTGCACTGATCGTTGTGTTCATAATTTTGTCTTTAGCAGCTGCAAACTGTGCAGAACCGGGTTCAAATCTACCCTGATCAGCAACAGAACGTGCCGCTGTATGAGCCTGAGCATCAGGTAGACCGGCAGAACGGGCTCCCACATAATTTCCGATATATTGAGGAAACCACGTCGTACTTGCTTTTGATGTTTCATTGATATAACTTCCAAGAATAGAAGAAATATAAGAATCTCCGGAACGCTCTTGAGTGGTATAACCGCGGACCATAAAGTCCTGACCTTTTAACTCCAGTTTGTATTGCCCAATACTGAAATTACGCAGTGAATATCGATCTGAACCAGTGTAAACTGTAGTACCGGAACCCCAATTGGCTTGAAATACCGCTTGAACAGTATTACTCAATTTGTAATGCAATGAGGTTGATGTTTTCAATGAATTGGTATTATAATCAACAAGATTAGCCTCATTATACCCTGTCCTTGAAACAGCCTGATCAGGTATGATTCCTGCTCTCAAACCGAAGTTGAATGGTAAAACATTTTGAATGGTAGGTCTTAATGCTGCCGGAAAAGCACTCAAAAATCCACCTATCTGCGCAGGGGTAGCCGTTGGAGGAAGGGAGGCATTGATCATCCCGATAATATTAGGGATGGCACCACCAGTTGCTGCAGCTACACCGGCATTAGTTGCCGATTGAACAGAGTTTGCAATAATTCTCATATTTTGACTTACTTCATCACCATAGCTATTGACACCATCATAATTAGGATCAGTACTCCGGTTACCGTTTTTAACGGTTCTTGCAGTACGGTCAAAATTAGAAAAGTTGGATGCTTGCCAATCGTCAGCTTGTAAGAACGAAACAGTAGTCTTAAAGGCAAATTTATTCCATGCTTTGGCAACTCTTATTCCTGCTTCTTCAAATGGCTGAGTAGGCCTTAAAGGATCATTTACGTGGTTTATCCCCCTTTTGAGTGAAAAGCTAACGCCTTCTGAGGTAAATGGATTTTTAGATGTCATTAACATTGTTCCATTGATACCACCTGCACCATATAAGGCAGAAGAAGCCCCGGGAAGAAGCTCAACATTGTCAACATCTAGTTCAGAAATTCCGATGATGTTACCAACTGAAAAATTCAGTCCGGGAGCTTGATTATCCATACCATCGATATATTGATTAAAACGGACATTACCATTGGCATTAAACCCTCTGGTATTGATCGATTTGAAAGTTAGACTCTGTGCACTCATCTCAACGCCTTTCAGGTTATTCAATGCGTCATAGAAAGTTGCCGATGCAGTTTCACGAATGGCCGCTTGTCCTAATCGTTCAATTGAAACCGGAGATTCCAAAATCCGCTCCGGTGTACGTGAGGCAGCAACTACAACCTCTTGTCCGAGAATCGACTGCGACTCCATTGCAAATACTAAATCAGAAGCAGAAGATTTTACTTCCTGCTCAATAGATTTATAACCAAGATAACTGATTATAATTGTAAAGGGGGGACTCTGAGAAGTACTGAAAGTAAACTTACCATCAGAATTTGTTGATGCCCCAGTTGACTTGCCTTTCACATTGATGGAAACCCCTGGTAAGGTTTCTTTTGTTTGTTTGTCGGTGACAGTTCCCGAAATAGTAATGCTTTGAGCAAAGGCCATTGGAATGGTCAGTGTAAGCAGTGCTAAAAAACAGGCTAAACGAGTAATACTTCTGTTCATAATTCTCAAATTAATTTTGGTTAAATACATTTTGGCTATACAAAATACTGTAAATATTTTAATTCAAACAAAGGATTTTAATTTTATTTTATGCGTGCATAGCAAAATACTTGCTTTATACCCCAATATCAAAGATTTCAGACTATTTTAAAATTGCATTAAAGCAAATAAAATTTTAATTAACTATTAATTTTTAACATATTTATTCTTTTAATATAATCCATGAAAATATTTAAAGCTGCCATTTCAGGTCTTTTCGCATTGGCTTTAGTCTATGCACTTAATAGTAAATTTAGCGACATTCCTCCTCTTGCCAGATTCCTTGATCCATTCAATGGCTTTTGGGCTAATGCAGAAAGTAAAGTACAGGATCTTGAAAAGAATTTAACAATTGAAGGCTTAAACGGAAAGGTTGAAATCCACTTTGATGATCAGATGATCCCTCATATTTTCGCAAATAATGATCACGACCTGTATTTTGCTCAGGGATATATCACCGCAAAAGATAGGCTATGGCAGATGGATTTCCAGACGCGCTTTGCTGCCGGACGACTTTCAGAGGTTGTTGGTCCAAAGGCAATTGAACTTGACCGCTACCAGCGCCGCATGGGAATGAGTTTCGGCGCTGAGAATATGGTCGAAGTAACGATGAAAGATCCTGAGATCAGAGCAATAATGAATGCCTATTCAGCTGGTGTGAACGCTTATATCCATTCTTTAAAACCTGCAGATTATCCAATCGAATTTAAGATTTTGAATTATGAACCTGAAGAATGGAAACCACTTTACTCAGCCTTATTATTGAAACTAATGTCAGCAACTCTTGCCGGAGGTTCCAATGAATTCTACATGACTAATATTCTTCAGAAATATGGTCCGGAGATAACCAAAGATCTTTTTCCAGATTATCCCTTCAGAGAGGATCCGATTATACCTGTGGGAACAAAGTGGAATTTTGCCCCGGTTAATATCCCTCAAATCCCTGATTTTAATAACAATAAAACCAGTTTCAACATAAAAACCAGAGAAATTGAAGAAGGTATAGGAAGTAACAACTGGGCACTTTCAGGTAAAAAAACTGCTAGCGGTTTTCCTTTACTTTCGAATGATCCACATTTAGATCTTACCTTACCTGCTATTTGGTATCAGATCCAACTTGCATCGACTAATGTAAATGCCTATGGGGTTTCCATTCCGGGTTCACCAGGAATTATCATTGGCTTTAACCAAAATGTAGCCTGGGGAGTAACTAATGTTGGTGCCGATGTTCTGGACTGGTATAATATTAAGTTTAAAGACGCCTCAAAAAAGGAATATTGGTATGATAACAAATGGAATCCTGTAAAGCAGCGAATCGAGAATATAAAGATCAGCAACGGTCAAACATTGACAGATACGGTATTGTATACTCATCATGGCCCAATAGTTTACACCAGCGAACAAATGCCGACTAATTTTTCAAAGATTAATAATATTCCTAGCGGCCATGCCCTAAAATGGGTGGCTCATATTGGTTCGAATGATGTGAAAACATTCATTACTCTTAACAAGGCAAAAAACTACGATGACTATCGTAAAGCGCTTACCTATTTTTCGGCTCCTGCCCAAAATTTCGTTTTTGCTAGCCTTGAAAATGATATTGCAATTACCCCTAATGGGTATTTTCCATTAAAATGGAAGGGGCAAGGTAAATTTTTACTTGATGGAAGTAATCCTGCCAATGATTGGAAAGGGAGGATTCCTGCTGAACATAACCCTACTGTAAAGAACCCTGAACGAAATTTTGTAAGCTCAGCAAATCAGTTTCCATCAGATCAGAGCTATCCATATTATCTTAACTGGGAATATTCAGGATATGAACGTTCACACCGCATCAACAAGAGGCTCTCAGTTATGACCCAGGCAAATGTCGATAGCCTTCAAAACTTGCAGAACGATAATTACAGTATCCTTGCAGAAAATATTTTATCGACACTGGTCAGCCTAGTGGATTCAGAGAAACTGGATGCCAGCGAACGTGAAGGATTTAATATGGTCAGCAAATGGAATAAATTTTTTGATGCTGATGAAATAGGAGCCAGTATATTCGAACTCTGGCACAAAAACTTAGGGCTTCAAATTTGGCAGGATGATTTTGGAGATCCCAAAACACCAATGCGATATCCTTCGCGCGACAGGAATGTACAACTGCTTCTAAATGAGCCTAATGCGGCATGGTGGGATAATGTCCATTCTGCTAAAAAAGAAACCCGTGCTGACTTGGTCAATGCTTCATTTAAATTTGCAATCGACAGTCTTCAGCGCAAATTTGGACCTTTAGATAAGGACTGGGCCTGGGCTAACCTAAAAAAGACTCATGTTCCCCATCTGGCAAAAGTGGCAGGATTTGGATCGAAAATTCTCTACAATGGAGGATCAAAAACATCGGTCAACGCAGTAAGTGAAAGTAATGGCCCTTCGTGGCGAATGATTGTAGCACTCGGTAAAGATGTAAAAGCCTATGGAGTATTTCCGGGTGGTGAATCAGGGAATCCGGGGAGTCATTATTATGATGATATGATCGATACCTGGTCGGAAGGCAAACTAAATGAACTCGTTTTCCTGAAGGCTAAAGATGAGAAGTCAAAACGCATCATTTCGTCTTGGAAACTAAATAAAAAATAAATTGGCTAAAATCTTAAACAAAAAAACATGTTAATACTTATCATCGCTATAGTTTCTCTGGTTTTGCAATTTTTTCTACCTTGGTGGATCATTGCACCAATTGCTTTTGGCCTTTCTTTCTGGATGGCACGCTCCGGCAAACAGGCATTCGGCTCAGCATTTCTGGCCATATTCCTTTTATGGATTATTATGGGATTAATTCATACCATCCCTAATGAAAATATCTTAGCCAATAGAGTTGGTAGCATGTTAAAACTTCCGGAAAGCTCATTCAATTGGATAATTGTTTTGCTGCTTAGCGGAATCATCGGTGGTCTAGCATCCGGATTTTCCGGACTTTCAGGATTTTTTCTGAAAGAAGCAATTAAGAGAAGTTGACAATGGAGAGTGACTAGTGTCCGATAAAGATTTTATATTTCGACCCCGATGGTCGTATATTTATAGACGATCAGATTTCGCTGAAAAATCGACCCCGAAGGTGGTCGTATGTGGGAACTTTGAATACATACGACCACCTTCGGGGTCGGGAAAAAGGTTAAATGGGATTTACTGTAAACATGTGACCACCTTCGGGGTCAAAGTAATGATATTTTATGCTGGGGCTTGCTTTTTGAGAATTGGACAGAATAATTCCTCCAAAGGAGTATTAGCATGTTTTATCAGGAAACACAATGTTAACCGGACAGTTGTGATTGACAGTTGACTTAAATCGGTCAAGGCTATTCAGGCATGCACAAACAGTTAACAGACAACTGATAACCGATAACAATAAAATGATTAAACAATGAAATAGAATTTCCTAACCTACTAACCAAGTGATCACTAACTAACCAACTGATCGCTAACTAACTAACCACCCAACTAACGACATAAATTTGAAGTTCTGCAGTAATATATCAAAGTATAAAATTGGAAAGAGGCAATTAACGGTCATTACAATTTCTATCTTTGAATGTGCAAAACATTAGTTCGGATCGTATTTTCTCTATTTCTGGTTCACAAAAATTTGAGCAGCTTTCTCTTGAGATTTTTGATTATCAAGTCAGGAATTGTGAGGTTTATGCTCGTTTTATTGCCAATCTCGGGATAGACGTCCTGCAGGTAAAAGATCTGAACAGCATTCCCTTTTTACCAATAGAATTCTTTAAAAATCAGCAAATAGGATGTGGGAAAACCGAGGCAAATATTGTTTTCAGCAGTTCGGGTACAAGTGGAGCAACCCAGAGCAGACATTTTGTACAAGATCTTGAGGTATATATCCAAAGCTTCAGAACAACATTTAACCTGTTTTATGGAGAAGTCAGCAAATACACCATACTAACCTTGCTACCCTCCTACCTTGAACGTGAAGGATCGTCACTGATCTATATGGTCAATGATCTAATCGGCTTAGGTAAAAATAAACAAAGTGGATATTTTCTTGATGATTATGATCTTTTGAGGCAAACCCTTGAGGAGCTTAAGGTCAATGGATGTCCAACTATCTTGATTGGTGTTACCTACGCCCTAATGGATTTTACAGAAAAACATTCCCTTGAATTTCCGGAGCTTATTGTGATGGAAACAGGAGGAATGAAAGGGAAACGCAGGGAAATTTTGAGAACCGAACTCCATGAAGTGCTTTGTGCAGGATTTGGAGTTCATGAGATTCATTCAGAATACGGAATGACCGAACTACTTTCACAGGCTTATTCCAAAGGATCAGGAATATTTCAAGCTCCACCTTGGATGAAAGTCAGAATTCGTGACACCAATGATCCTCTAACTCTGCTTGGAAATGAATCAAGCGGTGGGATCAATATTATTGATCTTGCCAATATCCATTCTTGTTCCTTCATCGCCACCCAGGATCTTGGCAGATGTTACTCAGACGAAAGTTTTGAAGTGCTCGGTAGATTTGATCACAGTGATATGAGGGGTTGCAATTTACTTGTGCAATAATAGTTCTTGAGATGTGAGATTGGAGATGTGAGATTGGAGATATGAGATTGGAGATGTGAGATGTGAGATGTGAGATATGAGATATGGCTGCTTCAAATAAAATGAAGCAGCCATAGAAACTTACAACGTACAACGTACAACGTACAACTCCTTAAGCCCCTAGAGTCCAGCCTTTACGGTATTCCCGCTTAACGAACTGATTGGCTTCATCAAAGTTGGTAATTTTCATATTTGGACCATCCCAAAGCAGTTTCTTATATCGCCCGGGATAAGTGAACCCATTTCCCGAAGCATTTGCTTTGCGGACGTCAAAACCACGGATTGCTAAATTCCCCATCAGTAATGCTTCAGTCAGAGGTCCTGCAATAGAAAAGTCAGAACTTACTTCCTGTTTTCCATATCCGGCAATTGCAGCATCAACCCATTGGGTATAATGTCCTGCCTCTTGGCCCGGAACTCGTGCAAGTGTTAAAGGAACATTAACCTCAGCATTACGTGATGCAGGTAGAAGCCTTGGATTTTTAGCATAAGTATCGCAAAGCATTTTACCTTTTGTACCTATAAACAATACGCCATTACCACCATCACCAAATATCTCATCAGCACCCAGCTCTTCTGGACGGGCGGGTTGAATTCCACCATCCATCCAATGCATTTTAACTACTGCATTGTTTTGTTTGGCTGAATTAAATGACATGATCACATGAGATGAAGGAGGGCAACTTTCAGGGAAATATCCTCTTTTAAACTGATCAACATATACACTTCCTACACTGCATTCTACGTCGGTAGGATATTTCAGGCCTAAAACTCGGAATGGTGCATCAACCAAATGACAACCCATATCCCCTAGGGCGCCAGTACCATAATCCCACCATCCACGCCAGTTAAACGGAACTAGTTTATCTACATAATTAGTATGAGGTGCAGTACCAAGCCAAAGATCCCAGTCAAGTTCTTTTGGAATATCACTTTTTGTTGCCGGCCATGCAATCCCTTGTGGCCAAACAGGCCTATCGGTCCAGCAATACACGGTGTGTACTTCTCCAATAAGTCCGGCATTATACCATTCCATCAGTTTACGTGAACCGTCACCGGATGAACCCTGATTACCCATCTGAGTAACTACTTTATACCTTACGGCAGCTTCAGTTAATATTCTTGCCTCATAAATATCGTGAGTAAGGGGCTTCTGAACATAAACATGCTTCTTCAACTGCATTGCTGCCAGGGTAATGATTGCGTGATTATGATCGGGGGTTGAAACCGAAACCGCATCGAAATGTTTTGATTCCTTATCGAACATTTCTCGCCAATCTTTATAGTATTTTGCCTTAGGGAAATTTTTCACAGAGCCTGCAGCTCTGCGTTCATCTACATCACATAAAAATCCAATGTCTGCCTTTCCTCCGCTAGCAAAACCTGTAAGGTCACTCGATCCCTTACCACCGGCTCCTACTCCGGCGACTACTAAACGGTCGCTTGGTGCAATAAAACCTTTACCTCCCAAAACATGGCGGGGTACGATCATAAAACCTGCAGCAGCTAAGGCTGTGGTTTTTACAAAATTTCTTCTGGAACTACCAGACTTGTTTTCTTTGTTCATAAATATAATTCAGAGTATTAATAATTATTGTTTCTTTTATGCCCAAGCACGATCGCCTTTTTCATAGGGTAGGTTTCCATTATAGCTTCCTGGGGTTTCAACATACTTCAGAGCCTTTGTCGCACCTATTTCTGAAGTGAAAAATCCCAGAAGGGTTAATTCTTTTATCATTCTGAAATAATGACCGGGATCATCTGCTGATTTCTTTTCGGTGTAGGCCTTTTGTTCAATATCCAGTGCGGTCAAATATGTGGTTCGCTCAGCCGGACTGCAATCCATGAAGTTTTTACCGATTTTATCTTTACATCCCTTCTCTAAACTCTTTATTCCTAGTTTAAAAATTTCCTGATCAGCAGTAGTATAACAATCTTTAACCATCACGTTCATAAATTCACCCACCTTAGCTTCCCTTGCTCCGGGTGTATTAGTTTGAGGCAGTATGGTTTCGGCGATCTCATTAAGCAAATCGGTGGTCGACTTGTCAAACAAATCAGAAACCTGCTGGGTTTTTGAATTACAACCGTATTCAAGAAATATACTTGAACCGATAATAGTTCCTCCCAAAATCCAGCTAACTTTTTGTATTGCTTCTCTTCTATCCATAATTTCCTATATTAAATATTTCCTTTTTTGAGTTCGCTAAATGCATGATCAACAGCACGTGCCGTTAAAGCCATATAAGTAAGCGATGGATTCTGGCATGCAGCTGAAGTCATTGCAGAACCATCTGTAACAAATACATTTGGAGCATCCCAAACTTGATTGAATTTATTCAGCACTGATGTTTTTGGATCGAGTCCCATACGTGCAGTACCCATTTCATGGATTCCCTGCCCTAGGGCATATCCCGTATCAAATGTCTTGACATCCTTAAGTCCGGAATTTTCGAGCATTTCTTTAGCATCCTCCATCATATCCTTCCTCATTTTCAGTTCATTCTCTTTAATTTCGGCATCAATTGCCAAAACGTTCAAGCCCCATTTATCTTTTTTGGTCTTATCGAGTGTGACCTTATTCTCATGATAAGGTAGGGTCTCACCAAATGCTGTGATACCCATTGTCCAAGCTCCCGGTTCGCATAGAGCATCTTTAAAATCTGCACCAATATTCATTTCGGCTACATTGCGACCCCAGCCTTCACGGCTTGCTGCCCCTTGGTAACCGAATCCCCGGATATAATCCCGCTTATCATTCCCAATATTTCTGAAACGTGGAATATAGATTCCGGTTGGCCGACGTCCAAAATAATATTTGTCTTCAAAGCCTTCCATTTTCCCTGATGCCCCTAGACGAAAATGATGGTCCATCAGGTTATGTCCCAGTTCATCGCTGCTGCTTCCAAGTCCGCCATCCCATATATCTGTTGCCGAATTCATTAGAATCCAGGTGGAATTTAATGTAGAGGCATTCAGGAAGATTATTTTGGCAAAATACTCGTAAGTCTTATTTGTTTCTGCATCAAGGACTTCAACACCTGTTGCTTTTTTGGTATCTTTATCATAAAGTATTTTAGTTACGATTGAAAAAGGACGAAGAGTTAAATTACCGGTTGCCACAGCTGCAGGAAGGGTTGAAGATTGTGTACTGAAATATCCGCCAAAAGGGCATCCTAATGAACATTTGCTACGGTACTGGCAGTTTGTACGACCTGGAAGTGCCTTGGTTAGGTTAGCCGCCCTACCTATAACCATGTGTCGGTCACCTTTATAATGTGCCTTTATACGGGCGGCCACCTCTTTCTCAACAACATTCATTTCCATACCGGGCTGAAACTCACCATCAGGAAGCTGAGCCAAACCATTTCTGGTTCCACTTATACCTGCAAAGCGTTCTACATGGCTATACCATTTTTCAAGGTCTTTGTATCTAATTGGCCAATCGACAGCAATGCCTTCCTTCCCATTGGCTGTGAAATCCATCTCGCTTAAGCGATAACTTTGGCGCCCCCACATCAATGATCTTCCGCCCACATGATATCCACGATACCAGTCGAAACGTTTTACTTCGGTATAAGGACTGTCCTGATCACTCGCCCAAAAATTCAGATTCTTTTCACTGAGTGGGTAGTCTCTTTTTAATACCGGATAATCTTCAATCATCTGTTGCGTGCGTCCGCCTCTATGAGGGAACTCCCATGGACCTTTAGTCGCATTTTCGTAGCCTTTGACATGTTCAACATTCCGGCCACGTTCAAGCATGATAGTTTTCAGTCCCTTTTCAGTGAGTTCTTTGGCAGCCCAGCCGCCACTGATTCCCGAACCAATCACTATTGCATCATAAGTATTATCAGCCATATTCTTTTTTTGATTTTCTATTTCTTTTTTTTGATTATTGTCTAAGTACAATGATATTCATTTGCATTTTGTTCTTATCCTCAATTCGTTTAAACATCACATATCCTTACTGCATCCTTAAGTGATCCTGCTTTATCAGGATTTAATGGAATGAATTCCTGGGCTACATATCCTTTAAATCCGGTATCAAGTATCGCCTTCATTATTGCAGGATAATTAAGTTCCTGCGAATCATCAATCTCATGCCTGCCAGGTACTCCGGCGGTATGATAATGAGCAATATACTGATAGTTGTCTTTAATAGTTCTGATCACATCTCCCTCATCAATCTGCATGTGATAAATATCATATAAAAGTTTAAAATTATCAGATCCTATATTTTTTACAAGTTCAACACCCCAATAAGTTCTGTCACACTGATAATCAATATGATCAATCTTGCTATTGAGAAGCTCCATAACAATGGTAACTTTAAATTTTTCAGCAAGAGCCATAATCTGGTTTAGGCCATCGCTACAATTTTTTAATCCACTCTCATCATCTAGACCATTTCTGTTTCCGCTAAAGCAAATCAAATTTTTATACCCGGCTTTAGCTACCAGTGGAATCATTTCTCTATAATTATTCAGTAATTCTGAATGATAAACCTTGTTATTCCAACCCTGCTTAAGGCTGATCTCTGCTCCGTTACACATGGTAGACTGAAGTCCGTATTTCTGAAGAACCGCCCAATCTGAAGGGCCTAGTAGATCTATTCCCACCAAACCGGTTTCCTTTGCCAGCAAACAAAGAGCTTCTAACGGGAGATCATCAAAACACCAGCGGCAAACTGATTGATTAATATTACCTTTTAATAATTGATTCCTAATCATTTATTTGAAAATACAAAAGACCAGCTAAAACCACCTTAAATACTTTTTAAAGCTTGATCCATCTTTCTTTCCGAATCTTCTTTGCTCTGGCTAAAGGAAATAAAGAACAATACCGCAACTACCGCTGCTATAGCTGAAGCCATCATCCATATTTTTTTCCAGTCATGTTGATTATCTGAAACCTTATAAGCATCGCTGACTATACCGGCAACCCAAAACCCGATCAACATTCCTACACCATAAGTAGCCAATGTTATTAAACCCTGTGCAGCACTTTTATACTTTTCACCTGCCTTGGAATTCGTATAGATTTGTCCCGCAACAAAGAAAAAGTCATAACATATACCATGCAATGCTATACCAATAATTAGCATAGATGTCAGTTCTTCTGCATTTCCATATGCAAAAAGTGCATACCTGATAGCCCATGCAATCATTCCAACCAAAATGGTTCTTTTGAAACCGAATTTGCTGAAGAAAATGGGCAAGAGCAATAGGAATAATACCTCCGAAACTTGTCCAATAGTCATTTTCCCTGTAGGATTTTCCACACCGATTTCAGAAAGAAACAGATTTGCATTCTGATAATAAAATGCCAGTGGGATACAGATTAATATAGATGAAATAAAGAAGATTAGAAAATTCTTATTATTCAATAGTTTGAATGCATCCATGCCCAATAAGACAGATAAAGCGATCTTTTCACCTTTAAATATGGTTGGAGGAGTTTTTGGGAGGCTGAAACTAAAAATACCCAGAATGAGCGAAGAAATTCCTGCCATGGCAAAAGTATTCCTTAAAAGCCCTTCCGAAACCCCGTTCGACGAGTCCCAGTGAAAGAGGAAGCTGATACACAACCCCGCAACGATCCAGCCAATTGTGCCCCAAATCCGTATCGAAGAAAATTCTCTCTCTGCGTTTTTCATTTGGTTAAATGCAACTGAATTGACTAGTGCTAGTGTAGGCATAAAAATGATCATGTAAGCAAAAACATAAGGATAAAATCCTACAAAGTCTACAGAATAATATATCTGGGACATCAGTATGGCTCCAATCAAATGAAGAATCCCTAGTATCCTTTCGGCATTGAAGTATTTGTCGGCAATTAAACCAATGATGAACGGAGCAATAATGGCTCCAAATGACTGGGTAGAAAATACCGCTGCACTTTCTGAACCGCTTGCCAGAAGATTCTTCCCAAGATAGGTACCTAGTGTAACAAACCATGAGCCCCAGATAAAAAATTCAAGGAACATCATAAATGATAATTTAATACGGTTGTACAGATTCATAGAATAGTTGATGATCTAAAATTAGGAGCTGAATAATAGATGAACTGTAGTTTAAATTTCTCATTTAAAATCTTAAAACTATTAAAAACTGATCTAAAGTGTTTATAATACACCATGTTACGTAACCCAGTGAATAAATACCCGTTTTCATAATATTCAAATGGGATATTTTTTTAGTTTGTTTAAAATAAATGTATATTTTTATTTTTAATAATCATACTCAATTAATTATCAATTTGAACTTTAAACTGGATAATAACATCCTCAGAATATAAATAAAATCATGAAAAAAATTACGAGATTGTTGCCATTCTCTTTGCTAATGCTTGCTCTGTTTGCTTTCACCCAGTGGGAACAAGTTGTTAAACCCAGAGTCCTTGTTTTTAGTAAAACCGCGGCATACAGGCATGAGTCAATTGCAGCAGGTAAGACGGCTCTCATGAAGCTTGGTAAAGAAAACGGATTTTTGGTTGACACCACAGAGAATGAGAATTATTTTAACGATGATTCCCTGAAAAACTATTCAGCAGTAATTTTCCTGAGCACTACCGGAAATATATTGAATAGTCCGCAGCAGATTAGTTTTGAAAGGTTTATTCAGGCTGGAGGTGGTTATGTAGGGATCCACGCCGCTGCTGATACAGAATACGACTGGGAATGGTATGGAAAATTAGCAGGTGGGTATTTCAAAAGCCATCCAAAGATTCAGGAAGCAACAATGATTGTGAATGACCGCACACACCTCTCAACAAAGCATCTCGATGAAAAATGGGTTCACAAAGATGAATGGTATAATTACAAAAATTTAAACCGTGACGTAAAGGTTTTGATCTCTCTTGATGAAAAAAGCTATACCGGCGGTGAAAACGGAGATTATCATCCAATTGCTTGGTACCATGAATTTGATGGTGGAAGATCATTTTATACTGGAATGGGTCATACCAATGAATCATTCTCAGACCAACTTTTCCTGAAACATCTCTTAGGTGGTATAAAATATGGAATTGGAAATAGTGTTTCCTTAAACTATTCGAAATCCAAAACCCCTCAAGTTCCTGAGGAAAACAGGCTGGTAAAAACTATGTTGACAGTAGGTACTTTAAATGAACCAACTGAAATGGCAATTCTTCCTAATCTTGACATCCTTCTAGTGCAAAGAAAAGGAGAGATTATGCTATATAAGGAGAATAGTAAAAACATTCTTCAGGTTGGTTTTTTAAATGCCTATTACAAGACTTCGGTGGCGGGTGCGAACGCTGAAGATGGAGTACTTGGAATTGCTACTGATCCTGCCTTTAAAGAGAATAATTACGTTTATATTTTTTACAGTCCGATTGACACTTCAGTAAATCGTCTCTCAAGGTTTAAATTTATGAACGATAAGCTAGATACCACATCTGAAAAAGTAATCCTAGAGTTCTATTCCCAGAGAGAAATATGCTGCCATACCGGAGGTTCTATTGCATTTGGTCCTGATGGCCTCCTATATGTATCCGCTGGTGATAACGCCACTCCATTTGATGTACCCAAGCAAGCTTTTGTAAATAAAGGCTACGGCCCTATGGATAACCGTCCTGGGCTTGAACAATATGATGCAAGAAGATCTTCAGGTAATACCAATGATCTTCGTGGAAAGATCATGAGGATAAAGGTAAATGAGGATGGCTCCTATAGTATTCCAGAAGGAAATTTATTTTCTCCTAATACACCTGGCACAAGACCAGAAATTTATGTAATGGGAAACCGAAATCCATACCGGATCTCCATCGACAAGAAAACAGGATTTCTTTATTGGGGCGAAGTTGGCCCTGATGCAGGCGCAGATAGCCCTGAAAGAGGGTCGAGAGGTTACGATGAAGTAAATCAAGCAAGAAAAGCAGGCTTTTTTGGATGGCCTTTTTTCGTAGGAAATAATTACCCATACAGAGCATACGATTATACCGCCGGAACAAGCGGTGAAGCCTTTGATCCGGCCAAACCTTATAATAATTCACCCAACAATACGGGTTTGGAATATCTACCCCCAGTTTCGCCTGCTTTTATTTGGTACCCCTATGCAGCTTCAAAGGAGTTTCCACAGGTTGGTACCGGTGGCAGAAATGCAATGGCCGGCCCGGTTTATCATCCAGAATTATTTCCAAAGGAGACCCGTTATCCTGACTATTTTAATAATAAGCTCTTTATTTACGATTGGATCAGAGGTTGGATTAAGGCAGTTACTATGAAGCCAAATGGTGATTATGATAACATGGAGGCCTTTATGCCGATGACAAGCTTCTCCTCCCCGATTGATATGGAACTGGGACCGGATGGACGCATCTATATCCTGGAATACGGTAAAGGTTGGTTTTCAAAAAATCCGGATGCAGGTATCGCCAGAATTGATTTCGTAGCCGGCAACCGCCCTCCAAAAATTAAAGAAATAATTGTAAGCAAAACAAGTGGAATACTTCCATTTAAATTACAGGCTAAGGTTGAAGCCAGCGATCCTGATAAAGATAAAATGAATTATGTATGGGATCTTGGCAATGGAATTAAGAAAACAACTATCCTCCCAAGTATTGAACATACTTATACTAAAGCCGGAGAATATGCGATTAGTGTTCTGGCGATCGATAAAAATTTTGCAAGTACCAATAGCAGTCCGGTAACCATTTCAGCTGGAAATGCACAACCAAAAGTCAGTATTCAATTAATAGGAAATCGGAGCTTTTATTTTACAGGAAAACCGGTTGAGTATGATGTAACTGCGAGTGATGAGGGCTCCACAGTCAATAAAAACACCATTTATGTAGTTAATAATTATTCTAAAGGCACTGACCTTGCGGGAGCTTCAATGGGTCATCAAGTATTTACAGAAACACAGGCTGGGCAGGCTTTAATGCTAAAATCAGATTGCCAATCCTGCCATCAGGTAAGTGCCAAATCCATTGGACCTTCGTACATTCAAGTATCTGCAAAATACCAGAATGATCCCAATGCGGTAACTTACCTAGCGGCAAAGATCATTAAAGGTGGTGGTGGAACATGGGGAGAAGTAGCTATGCCGGCTCATTCAGCTATGAGTGACGATGATGCAAAAAAAATTGCTCAATGGGTTTTATCACTTGAGGATAAAGCGGTAAATAAGGCAACTTTACCGATTCAAGGCAGCATAATCCCTGTACAGGAAGCGGAAAATAACCTTTTCAGCATCTACGCATCTTTTACTGATCAAGGACAGGCCGGATTGAAACCACTAACAGGCTCAAGTACTGTTTATCTGAGGAGCAACACATTTAGTGCTAGAGAAATTTCTGAAAGAACTAGGATAGGATTGAAAGACTCAACAAATACCGGCTTTCTGATTTATCCGCAAAGCAATGGATGGTTAAAATTGAACAACATCGATCTCTTGGGAATTAAGCAATTAGAATTTGCTAATCTCTCAAAAGGTGGAGGCGGGAATTACACGATAGAGATCCGTTTGAATTCGGAGACCGGAACTATTATTGGTAAAAATAGCTTTACGGATGGAGAAATTTCGGATCAGCGAGCCAATTTCTTGGTTCAGCTTAGTCCTCCTGCCGACAAAAAGCTAAACGACTTGTTTGTGATGATTGTTTCTGACCTTAAAAATTTAAAGCCACGGCCTTTACTTAAAACAATTACGTTTAGACAGGAATAAAATTTCCAATAAATAGGATATGATAATTTACAGAAAACTCATTCTGCCATGCTTTTGTCTGCTTGCTTTGGTAGCTTGTAACTCAGCTTCTCATAAAGTTTCCAGAATAGCTTCTGATAGCTCATCCCTTGTAAATCCATTATCCAAATCTGCTTTTCAAAAAACTATTGACGGTAAAAAAACAGATCTGTATTTATTAAGGAACAAGTACAAGGCAGAGGCTTTTTTTTCCAATTATGGTGCAAGGATACTGAGCTTGACAATGCCTGACCGCTCAGGTAAATTGAGAGATGTGGTACTGGGCTTTGCGGATATTGAAGCCTATAAGAAATCAACGGTTGGAGCGACAATTGGTCGTTATGCAAACAGAATTGCTAGTGGGAAATTCAAACTCGATGGTAAAGAATATTCAATCTTCACTAATAATCCTCCCAATGCCCTGCACGGTGGTAAAAAAGGATTCCAGGATGTGGTTTGGGATGCCCGACAAGTAGACAGTCAAACCCTTGAGTTTAGTTATCTGTCAAAAGATATGGAAGAAGGATTCCCTGGAAATCTGCAGGTGAAAGTCATTTACAAACTGACTGATCATAACGAGCTTATGATCAACTACGAAGCAGTTACAGATAAAAAAACTATTGTAAATCTTACCAATCATGCATATTTCAATTTAAATGGTGCAGGAAGCGGCACTATTCTAAACCATACTATGCAGATCAATGCGGAGCAATATACTCCGGTAGATTCAACCCTGATTCCATTAGGGAAAATGGAATTTTTAGCAGGCAGTCCTTTCGATTTTAGAAAGGCAACAAAAATTGGGGACAGAATTGATAATATTGATCTTCAGCTAAAGTACGGTAAAGGTTATGATCATAACTATGTATTAAATCCCGTTAAAACGGGTGTAATGAAGGTTGCCGCAATTGCTAAAGGTGAAAAAACAGGAATTATTATGCAGGTTTTTACACAGGAACCGGGTATTCAATTTTATACTGGAAATTCAAGGACAACATTCTGTCTAGAAACTCAGCATTTCCCCGACTCGCCGAATCAGCCGGAATTTCCCTCAACTGTTTTGAATCCCGGACAAGTATATAAAACAAGTACTGTTTATAAATTTTCAGTGAGTAAATAATTCTGAATTAAATTCAGGATTATTTCTTGAAGAAATGAACAATAATTTATATTTAAGAACGATTTTGTGATAAATAATTTTTAGACTTATATGAATAGAAAATTAAGAATGGGAATGGTTGGCGGTGGTAAAGATGCCTTTATCGGCGCAATTCACCGTATCGCAGCCAATATGGATGGACTTATCGAGCTTGTATGCGGAGCTCTGAGCTCCAGTCCTGAAAAAGCCCTCGAAAGCGGTAAAACCCTTTTTCTTCCAAATGACCGTATTTATCCGAATTATGAAGAAATGATCGTTCAGGAGAGTCGCCTTCCTGCCGAACAAAGGATGGATTTTGTAAGTATCGTTACCCCAAACCACGCGCATTTCGCACCGGCAATGATGGCATTAGAGCATGGCTTTCATGTGGTGATTGATAAACCAATCACATTTACACTGGAAGAAGCTAAACTGCTAAAGAAAAAGACTGAAGAAACCGGACTCAGCTTACTGCTGACCCATACCTATGCAGGTTATCCCATGGTTAAACAGGCCAGAGAAATGGTCAAAGCAGGTGACCTCGGCAAGATCAGAAAAATTATTGTAGAATACCCTCAGGGATGGTTAAGCAGATTATCTGAAAAGGATGGAAATCCTCAGGCTGCATGGCGAACAGACCCCGCAAGATCAGGAAAAAGCGGATGCATGGGTGATATTGGAACCCATGCTGCACATCTAGCTGAATATATTAGCGGATTAAAGATTTCCAAATTATGTGCAGACCTCAGCATTGTAGTTGATGGAAGAGCCTTAGACGATGATGGTAATGTGCTTCTCAAATTTGATAATGGTGCCAATGGGGTGCTTATTGCCTCTCAAATCGCAGCGGGAGAGGAAAATGCGCTCAGAATCAGAGTATATGGCGAAAAAGGTGGACTCGAATGGGCACAACAGGAACCGAATACCTTAATTCTGAAATGGCTGGATACCCCGGTTCAAATTTTAAGAACAGGTGGGCACAATCTTTCAAACTATGCTGCATTCAACAGTCGTACACCAGCAGGTCATCCCGAAGGATATCTTGAAGCATTTGCTAATCTATACCGGAATTTTGCTTTATGCCTTTCAGCAAAAATTGAAGGGGTAAAAGCAGCTCCCGAAGCTTATGACTACCCTTCAGTTGATGAAGGCATACGGGGTATGGCTTTTATCAATAATGTGGTGAAAAGCAGTTTGAGTAATGAAAAATGGACAAATTTTGAAGTTTAAAAATAAATTATGACTACGATTAAAGGACCCGCAATATTTCTTGCACAATTTTTAGGTGATACTGCACCATTTAACAGCCTGGAATCAATATGTAAATGGGCAAAAAGCCTTGGATTCGAAGGTGTACAAATCCCAACATGGGATCCGCGTTGTATAGACCTTCAAAAAGCGGCAGAGAGCAAAACCTATGCCGATGAAATCAAAGGGATGGTTAATTCATGTGGTATGGAGATCACTGAGTTATCAACCCACTTGCAGGGTCAGTTGGTCGCTGTGAATCCGGCTTATGATCTTCTTTTCGATGGATTCGCTCCTGCCAGTGTGCATAATAATCCTAAAGCCCGTACCGAATGGGCCGTACAGCAATTAAAATATGCGGCAATTGCTTCAAAACATATGGGTATCACTGCCCACGCAACTTTTAGCGGATCATTATTGTGGCATACCTGGCATCCATGGCCACAAAGGCCTGCTGGACTCGTTGATGCAGGATTTAAAGAACTTGCCAAGCGATGGTTACCAATCTTGGATCATTTTGACCAACATGGTGTGGATGTTTGCTATGAGATTCATCCTGGCGAAGATCTGTTTGATGGGGTAACCTATGAAATGTTCTTAGAAAAAGTAAACAACCATTCCAGAGCATGTATTCTATATGATCCCTCTCATTTTGTATTACAATGTCTCGATTATGTTCAATATATCGACCATTATCATGAGCGCATCAAAGCATTCCATGTGAAAGATGCTGAATTCAATTCAACAGGAAAGCAGGGCACCTTTGGAGGATACCAGAATTGGGCAGACAGGGCGGGCAGATACCGTTCTCCGGGCGATGGGCAGGTTGATTTCAAACGAATCTTCAGTAAACTTACCCAATACGACTTTAAAGGTTGGGCAGTAATGGAATGGGAATGCTGCATCAAGCATCCTGAAGATGGAGCACGCGAAGGAGCTGCATTTATAAAGAATCACATCATCAGGGTCACTGAGAGGGCATTTGATGATTTTGCAGGTACAGGAAGCAATGAGGAGTTTAACCGAAAGATTCTGGGTATTTAATTATTAATCCTTAATTTCACAGCAATAAATTCTCAATTATCATGAAAAAAATACTTGTCGTTTTAGGGGTTTGCAGCTTTCTTTTCGCATGTAATAGTGCAGAAAAATCTGAAAGTGCCGAAGACACAACTGCGACAATTGAACAAAGTACCCTTGATACTAGCACCACAACTGCTACTTCAGCAAGTACAAGTTCTTCTAAAGGACAGCAATTGATCAGTACTTCAGATTGCCTGACATGTCATAAAGTTGATGCCAAAATCGTTGGCCCTGCTTATATTGATGTTGCCAATAAATACGAAGCTACTGAAGAAAATATTGAGATGCTAGCCGGAAAAATTATAAATGGTGGCTCCGGCTCTTGGGGAGAAATACCTATGGCCCCTCATACTGCCTTAAGTACAGACGATGCAGAGGAAATGGTTAAATACATACTTTCTTTAAGAACTAAATAAATGAAAAAAATCAGCATGGTTATTCTCAGTGCAATTCTTCTTTCTGGCTGTGGCTCAAGCAAAAGCAGCATAAATTCTAAAGGATGGCAAAAATTATTTGACGGAAAAACAACTACTGGATGGCATAGCTATGGTAAAACTAGTGCCGGAACCGATTGGAAAGTTGTAGATGGTGCAATCTACCTTGACGCTAAAAATAGAAAACCCGGCCAAGGAGGAGATCTCACCTCAGATGATTCATTCGGTAATTTCCATCTAAGGATGGAATGGAAAATATCAAAAAATGGAAACAGCGGAATTATATTCTATGTAAATGAAGATCTGTCAAAATACAAATCGTCCTATAATAGCGGACCTGAGATGCAAGTGCTGGATAATGATGGCCATGCAGATGGGAAAATTTATAAACACCGCGCCGGAGATTTGTATGATCTAATTGCAAGTAGCTCTGAACCGGTTAAACCGGTTGGCGAATGGAATAAAGTGGAGATTATTGCCAACAATGGCAAACTCGACTTTTTTATGAATGGTAAAAACATTGTTTCTACAACCATGTGGGATGATGACTGGAAAAAAATGGTTGCCGGAAGTAAGTTCAATACCATGCCCGGTTTCAGCATTTACAAATCCGGGAAAATCGCTATCCAGGATCATGGAGATGAGGTATGGTATAAAAATATTGAGATTAAGAAATTATGATTAATTGACGGTGGAGAGTTGACAGTAGAGAATTGATAATTGACAATTAAAAGTGATAGTAGGCGTGAAAATCTGTTACCATTTTTTATTTACTGTTAACTAGATCGTATCTACCTAAAGCTAGGTGTATATATGAGCTCCAATATATAATTATGACATTAAGTTTTTCAATTACAATTATTATATATCTAAATGAGCATTGTCGCATTGAAATCTTATGATTTTGCAGTTCAAACAATCAGGATTTATAAAATTCTGTCTGAAGAGCGGAAAGAATTTGTTCTGTCTAAGCAAAATTGAGAGGCGGCACTTCAATAGGTGCACAAATCCGAGAGGCGGAGCATGCACAATCAACCGCAAACTTTCTTCATAAAATGAATATTGCTTTGAAAGAAGCCAACGAGACAGAATATTGGATAAACCTCTTAAAAGATACTGGATTTATAAATCAGCTTGAATTTATCGCAATCAATCACGATTGTTCAGAAGTACTCAGACTCCTAATCAATATAGTAAAAACAACAAAAAACAATTTGATTAAACCTAAAAATGCTTGCAAAGTAGGAAATTCAACAAAAATTAAAAATGCCTGATAAATTATAAAATTTATCAGGCATTTTTAACTGTCAACTGTCAATAATCAATTCTATTGCGATTTCCCGCGGGCAAGAATAGGTAGAAGTTTTTCCACCTTTCCATTCCTGATACCGTACATGAAATCATATAAGTTAACCGCAGGATCACAATGTGGTATAATTACTTCAAATTTATCTCCAACCTTGTAGGTTTTGTTTGGATTAATAATTTTAACTGATCCGTATTCATCTGAACCTGCATTATAATCAAAATCAGGTTCTCCGATAATTATTCCATGAGGCACGTTTAGTGTTAACGCTTTAGAACCGGAATCTGTTACATATTTTCCTTCTTTGGAATCATTGATAATTGTAGCCATTACAGTCAGAGAAGGAGCAAAATCATCCATAATTTTTTCATTGTTTGCGCCACCGATAATCATATACTGATGATCCATGAACAAATAACTTCCAACCTGAACATCAGTAAATCCCGGAATCTCATACATCATATCATAAGTACCGGTTCCACCACCACTGAAAATTTCCATATTTAAACCAGATTTCTTCATCAGTTCGTAACTTCCAACTACAGGTTCAAAAGTTTTAAATGCCTGCTCTTTTCGTTTCTTAAAACCTTCAACATGCTGCACAGCACCATCGTATGCCAAAACGCCATGGAATTTTAAATTTGGTGCCTTGTCTACATATTGGGCAAGTTCTAATGCCGATTGCCCATTTTTTATACCCGATCTATTAATTACATCCAAATCCACAACAATATCTGCAATAATACCAGCTGCCTTTGCAGCATCCTGCAGATCTCTGGCATTCTGCATATTATCAACCGCCTGAATAAAGCCCTTATACTTCTTTCTAAGTGCCATCGCATGATTAATCTTCGATATTGAAATGTTGACACCAGTCATCAATACATTCTGGATACCATTCATTAACATCACTTCAGATTCAGCAAGCTTAGCAGAACAAACTCCTACTGCGCCGGCATCAACCTGCATTTTTGCTATGGCCGGACATTTATGTGTTTTAACATGCGGACGAACACCTGTACCGGTACCCTGCAACCGAGTATGTACATGCTTTATGTTCTTCTCCATTTTATCAAGGTCGACACATAAAGCCGGAGTGTCGAGATCCCATTTTGACTTGCCAATTTCAGATGATTTGGCATCAGTTAAGGTCTCAGCACTTAAGGATGGTGACCAAAAGGAAGCAGCCCCCGCAAAAGCACTAGCCTGTAAAAATTTTCGGCGATTGAAAGAATTAGACATTGTTCACAATTTTAAATTAGTTTTAGTTTCTGTTCTAAATTTAAAAAAAAATAATCAAAAATCGTTACCAGCCTTTTGCAGAGTTGATTAGGGTAACTTTTAATCTAAAAAAATATCAATAAGAAATCAATTGTCTTATAAATTAAATTAATAAAATATAATTTAATAAAATTGATAAGTATATAACCTCATTAATATATATTTCGTAAATTTTCTAATGTATTCTTAATGAAATTAATTCAGAAACGTGCACCCATGCATTGAAGAAGCATTATTACAGTGAGATACTAAATCCGTGTACCAATTTTGATACCTATGCTAAAATCATTAAAACAACCTCCTAATTGCCGAACATCTTTAAAAAAAACGATCTGTAAAAAAAATAGAATCTACAAAAAACTAGCTCAGAAAAGAAAGCCAGATCAGATTTAAACTGATCGATTGATAAAACAGAAATATCCCGGCAATAAGTACAAAAAGTCGTAAAGAGGAATAAATATTGATTTGACGTTTAAATCGCTTAATTTCCATATCTAAGAACCAAGGGAGCAACCAGACTCAGGAAGCAATGATGAGATAATAATTCTTTTTACCTTTTTGGGCGACTAGAAATTTATTTCTGATCAGGTTTTCCTTAGTAAAAAGCTGTGCAGGATCTGCTACTTTTTCCTTATTGATTGATACACCGCCGCCACTAATCATTTTGCGAGCTTCTCCCTTAGATGGAAAAACTTGGGTTTTTTCAGCAAGAAGGTCTGTCAGATTAATCCCGGCAGAAAATTCTGCGGCAGAAATCTCAAACTGAGGCAGGCCATCAAAAACATCCATCACTTCTTCATCAGTTAAGTCATTAATGAATTCTAGAGAACCGTTTCCAAATAAAAACTCTGAAGTTTTAAGGGCAGTTTCTAATGCTTCTGCAGAATGACTGCGTATTGTAATTTCTTCAGAAAGTGCTTTTTGAAGGGTTCTGAGATGAGGTGCAAGGTCATGCTCCCGCTCCAATTCCTCGATATGTTCCTTTGATTTCAATGTAAAGATCCGAATCCAGCTTTTGGCATCCGCATCTGTTGTATTCAACCAGAATTGATAGAATTTATAGGGGGAAGTCTTTGCAGGATCCAGCCATACCGCACCGCTCTCTGTTTTACCAAACTTTGTACCATCCGCCTTTTTGATTAGCTGTGTGGTGATTGCAAAGGCATTACCCGAAGCCTTTCTACGAATCAATTCAGTTCCAGTTACGATATTTCCCCATTGATCCGATCCGCCCATCTGTATCTGGCAGTTCTTTTCTTTCCAGAGGTAATAAAAATCATAGCCCTGTACTAGCTGGTAGCTAAATTCAGTAAATGACATTCCTGTTTCACCTTCTAGCCTTTTCTTTACTGAATCTTTAGCCATCATGTAATTGACTGTCAAATGCTTACCAACATCTCGGATAAAATCAAGGAAGGTAAATTGCTTAAACCAATCATAGTTGTTTACCATCTCGGCACTATTGGCGCCTGTATTGAAATCAAGAAATTTTTTCAATTGGTTCTCAAGACATTTCACATTATGGTTTAAAACGTCTTCTGAAAGAAGATTACGTTCGGCTGATTTACCTGAAGGATCACCCACCATGCCAGTTGCTCCACCAACAAGTGCAAAAGGCTTATGTCCGGCTCGCTGAAAATGTATAAGCGTCATGATTTGTGTCAAATGCCCGACATGCAATGAATCTGCAGTGGGATCAAATCCAATATAACCGGATGTCATCTGATTATTCAGTTCCTCTTCAGTTCCGGGCATGATATCATGCAGCATACCTCGCCAGCGTAATTCTTCTACAAAGTTCATTTTATCTTAAGGATCATTTGGAATGCAAATATAGCAGATTTGATAAATCTCAGCATAGCAAAATTTTCGTAGATTTATGTTCTTCGGCTATTATTCAGCTAGACTTATTCAATATAAATCCATTAAAACAGAACTGGAAAAATGAACTTTCTCTCTCATTTTTACTTTGATAGGCATAGCGAAGACCCGCATCTGGTTCTGGGTGCTGTTTTGCCTGATCTAGTAAAAAATGCCCGAAAGGACTGGAATCTGCATCCTGAAAGAAATGCAGAGTTGTTCAGCAATGATTTTGAAAGTTCCATATTAATAGGCTGGAGACGTCATATGATTGTTGATCGGCATTTTCATAACTCAGTATTCTTTACAGAACATACCGCCGGTATTAAAAAAGCGATTATCCCTGCATTAAAAAACTCGGTGGTTCGTCCATCTTTTTTAGCCCATATCTCACTTGAGCTGATGCTTGACAGTACACTGCTTACAGAGAACCACATTCAAACCGTGAACTTCTATTCTCACCTAAGGCAGTCGGACAGGGAGGCGATCAACAGATTTTTAAAACTGAGCAGCATCGATGATACGACACAATTTTTCAATTTCTTTGATAAGTTCATCCAATCCAACTATCTCGAGAACTACCGAGAGAGCCATAATATCATGTATGCCCTAAACAGAATTTGTATGAGGGTATGGAGAGATCCGCTAACAGATAGCGAAATTCTTGCACTTCGTGATATCTTGAACAACTATCACCAAAATCAGTTGGGAAATTATATGGAGATTTTTGAGGAAATAAACAAAAAACTAATTGACAGTTGAGAATTGAAAGTTGATAATTAAGGTTTGTTAGTTCATCATAAAAGTTTGCTAACATTAAAATGAAAATCAATCTAGTATCTAACAGAATTTGCAAATTATACCTAAATACAATTTTCAACTGTCAATTATCAATTGAATAAATTCTCAATTCAAACATTTATCTTCGCTTCATGTCACTTTTCGAAATCAAAGAACGCATTGAAAGCCTTGTAAAGGAGCTTAACGAGCATAATTACAAGTATTACGTATTGGCGCAGCCGGTAATTTCTGATTTTGAATTCGATAAGAAGTTGGAGGATCTGACATTACTTGAGAAAGAATATCCGGAATATCTCGATCTTGAATCTCCGACCAGAAAGGTTGGCGGCGACATTACAAAAGAATTTCAGACTGTAAAACATAAATGGCCAATGCTTTCGCTGGGCAATACGTATAATGAGCAGGATCTGAAAGATTTTGACGAGCGGGTTCGTAAAGCAATTGGTAGCAATTTTGAATACGTTTGTGAGCTAAAGTTCGACGGACTTTCCATTAGCCTCAGCTATGAAAACGGCAAACTGATCAGAGCAGTTACCCGAGGAGACGGGACGCAGGGTGATGATGTAACCAATAATGCTAAAACCATTCAAAGTATTCCCAAATCGATTAAAGGATCCGGATTCCCTGAATCATTCGATATTCGTGGAGAGGTTTTTATGCATCGGGCGGCATTCGACAGGCTGAATAATGAACGCATAGAAAACAATGAAGTTCCTTATGCAAACCCGAGAAATTTTGCGTCCGGAACCTTGAAAATGCAAGATTCAAGTGAGGTAGCTAAACGGCCGCTGGATTGCTTTTTATACTTCCTTTATACAGACAAACTTGTTTATAATACCCATTGGGAAAGTCTGGAAGCCGTTAAAAAATTAGGCTTTCATGTATGTGAGCACAACAAATTGTGTAGTAAGATTGAAGATGTATTGGAATTTATCAATTACTGGGATGAGAAAAGGTTCGGTTTAAGTTATGATATAGACGGGATTGTGATTAAAGTAAATAATTATAGTCAGCAGCAGGAATTAGGCTTTACCGCCAAATCACCTCGTTGGGCTATTTCCTATAAATACAAATCGCAGGAGGTAGAAACCATTCTCGAAAAAGTCACTTACCAGGTTGGCCGTACCGGCGCAGTGACACCTGTAGCGAATCTGAAACCGGTTCTTTTGGCGGGTACAACTGTTAAAAGGGCTACTCTGCATAATGCCAATGAAATTAAGCGCCTCGATCTTCATGAAGGTGATACAGTTCTGGTTGAAAAAGGTGGTGAAATAATCCCAAAGATCATTGCCGTAAATACCTCCAAAAGAATTAAGGATGCCTTGAAAATTACTTATCCGGATACATGTCCGGAATGCAATAGTAATATTATAAGAAAAGAAGGGGAAGCCGTTCACTATTGTCCGAATGATGAAGGCTGTCCGCCACAGATAGTAGGTAAAATGCAACATTTCATCAGCCGCAAGGCCATGAATATAGAAGGTTTAGGGCATGAGACGATTGAAGCCTTTTACAGGAAGGGATTTGTTGAGCACATATCTGATTTGTACCTGCTTCATGAAAAAGAAGATCAGCTTAAGGAGATCGAGCGTTTTGGTGAGCGATCAATCAGAAATATGCTCGAGGGGATTGAAAAATCCAAACAGACGCCATTTGAAAAAGTACTTTTCGGACTTGGAATACGCTACGTAGGCGAAACCGTAGCAAAAAAAATCGCAGCCTATTTCAAAGACATTGATAGTCTAATGAATGCCAGTTATGATGAACTCATATCTGTTGATGAGATTGGAGAGCGGATTGCCGATAGTATCATCGAATATTTTAAAGAACCGCGCCATAAGGAACAGATCGAGGCATTGCGAATGCACGGACTTCAGTTTGAATCTGTTCGGAATATAATTGAACTCGCCAGCAATAAATTTGAAGGCAAATCATTTATAATTTCAGGTATCTTTGAGAAATTTAGTCGTGATGAGCTGAAAGACCTTATTGAAGCAAATGGCGGAAAAATTTTAAGCAGTATCTCGGCGAAATTAAATTACCTAGTTGCAGGTGATAATATGGGGCCTTCCAAACTCGAAAAAGCCGTAAAGCTTCAGATTCCAATCATTTCTGACCAGGAGTTAATGGAAATGCTGGAATAATTTTGTAATAATAGCCTAATATTTGCAATATCGGTTGAATATTGAGCCATTCCGCTTAAATTAGCAGAGTTTCTATCGAATAAATATAGTAAAATGAACAAATTTCATGGTACAGGAGTAGCCATTATTACTCCATTTAAGTCAGATCAGTCTGTTGACCATGCCGCTCTTAAAACTGTAATCGACCATTTGATCAATGGCGGTATTGAGTACATTGTTTCATTGGGTACAACCGGTGAATCAGCAACGCTCAATAGTGAACAGAAACGGGCGGTATGGGATACTACGGTTTCCCATGTGAACGGAAGGGTCCCTTTAGTAGCTGGGATTGGAGGAAATAATACTTCCGAAGTGTTGAATGATTTGAAGAAATTTGGCTCAAAGGGATTTGACGCAATTCTTTCTGTTTGCCCTTATTATAATAAACCAACGCAAGAAGGTATCTATCAACATTATAAAGCTATTGCTGAAGAAAGCCTTCTGCCGATTATTCTTTATAATGTTCCGGGAAGAACCGGGGTAAATATGGGTGCTGAAACCACCCTCAGGCTTGCCCACGACTGTAAAAATATCATTGCCATGAAAGAGGCATCCGGTAATTTTGACCAATTTAATAAGATCATTAAGGATAAGCCTGAAGAATTTTTGTTTATTTCAGGAGATGATGCTATCGCTTTACCTCTGATCTCTATGGGTGCAGTTGGTGTTATTTCAGTAATCGGTAATGCTCTACCAGGAATATTTTCGACTATGGTACGAATGTGTTTGGATGGGAAGTTTATCGAAGCTCAGCCCTTGCATCATAGCCTAACTGAATTTACTTCACTGTGCTTTGCTGAAGGGAATCCGGGCGGGGTTAAATCAGCTATGAAAATGATGGGAATTTGTGAAGATTTCATGAGACTTCCGCTAGTTAAAATAAGTGAAACAACTGAGAACAAAATAAAAACCCAGCTGGAATTATTAAACCTGCTTTAGGTCAAATTATATTCAACAAAAAAGGCTCTGATTTCGAAAAAAGAGCCTTTTTTGTTGAATTGCAAAATTATTTTTTCTTTGCAACCTTGGCTGCTTCCTTATTTTTCATAGTCTGAACCTCAAGACGAATAGCCTGAGCCAAGTTCTTTAAATCTTGCATTCCTTTTCTTACTCGTGTACCTGCAGCGCTGTTAGCCTTACTGTAGAACTTGTCAGCATCTGCTTCCAGTGACTCGAATAAATTTTTTGCTTCAGTGAATTTTTTCATGTTTTTACTCCTTTAGTTTTGAGGTTAGTGTTATTTACTATTAGCTAATGTAAATTGTTTTTTTCATAAAAAGAACAATTGAAATAAATAAAACCAGGCGTTTCTGGCGTTTTTTTCCACATTTTAAGCAGTTATGAACAATATTTTCACATTTCTGACTATTAATTCGTTATTCTTCAATGAATTACAAATCATCTCTAAAGAAAAATGCCCTTAGAAGCTATCTTGGGCATTTTCTTTCAACTAAATAAATGTTTAATTTGCGAGCAAAGCTTATTCGGAGATATTACGCTCCGACAGTACTTTTTTCTTTGTAATGTCCTTTCTTTAACTTCTCAGCGAGTTCACTATAGGCATCAAGTGTACGATTCACATCTTCGATAGTATGCATAGCTGTTGGAATTAGCCTCAGCATAATCAATCCTTTCGGTATAACCGGATACATCACAATTGAACAGAAGATTCCATAGTTCTCTCTCAAATCCATAGTGATAGCTGTTGCTTCCTGAAGCTCTCCTTGTAGGAATACAGGAGTTACCATGGTATTTGTTATACCGATATTAAACCCTCTTTCTTTCAAGCCATTTTGAAGGCTAGTAGCAATGAACCACAACTTCTCTCTTAACTCAGGTTTACTCTTCAACAATTCAAGTCTTTTCCTTAAACCGATTACCATTGGCATTGGTAATGATTTTGCAAATGTCTGCGAACGCATATTATATCGAAGGAAATTGGCAATCTCTTCTGTTGAAGCGATGAATGCACCTATTCCGGCCATTGACTTGGCAAAAGTTCCAAAATAAATATCCACACCCTCTATACAGCCCTGTTCTTCATGAGTTCCCGCACCCGTTGGCCCCATTGTTCCAAAACCGTGTGCATCATCAATTAAAAGACGGAAATTGAATTTCGATTTAAGATCTACAACCTCTTTGAGCTTTCCCTGTGCACCCGACATACCAAATACACCCTCTGTAATTACTAGGATAGCACCACCTGTATTTGCCACCCATCTAGTTGCCCTTTCAAGCTGCTTTTCTAGGCTATCCATATCGTTGTGGGTATAAACAAAACGTTTACCCTGATGAAGACGAACACCGTCAATGATACATGCATGAGACTCGGCATCATAAACAATTACATCGTGTCTGTCAACTAAAGCATCTATCGCTGACATGATTCCCTGATAACCAAAGTTTAATAAGAACGCATCCTGCTTACCTACAAACTCAGCCAGTTCTCTTTCAAGTGCTTCATGATGATTAGAATTACCTGACATCATACGGGCACCCATCGGGTAAGCTAGTCCATATTCTGCAGTTGCATCTGTATCGGCTTTACGAACTTCCGGATGATTAGCCAGACCGAGGTAATTATTTAAACTCCAGATCAGGTGCTCTTTACCTCTGAACATCATATGCGGACCTATTTCACCTTCCAATTTAGGGAAAGAGAAATAACCATGGGCCATTTTCTGGTGTTGGCCCAGAGGTCCCATATTTTTCGAAATTTTATCAAATAAATCCAATTGGTATATTTTTATTGTTAAAGCTTGTTTGCTGCAAAGTTAATATTAAACAGTGTGATTAACAATTTTAGATGCTAGAAGGCGGATATTAGATTTGAGATGTGAGATATGAGATATGCGGACAGGATTTTAAGCCTAAAACAGGACTTTAGGTGGTCTTATTTGGTCCTGGATTAAATACGAAAAGACTGGAATATAGGGGGTGCTTATTAAATTGGCATCAGCTGCCTGTAAACAGTTGTATGTTATCCGTTGTCAGCAAATTTTACTAATTGTCAATTTCCCTGTAAAAAAACAAATTGTTACTTGTTGCCAGCCCTATGAGTGTCATCCCGTCGCATAAGGGATCTCATCCCAATTAAAATCAACTCACAATGAATAAGTTCCTTAACCTCTATTGGCTAATGGGATTGGCACCAGCTTATTCCAAGGAATTGTTCAAATGAAGTCAATTTCTCAATTAATTGCTATCAGTAGTCTGTTATTAGTTCGCAGTTATCTGTCTGTAAATTTTACTAAATGTCAAATGAAGTCACAATTTCACATCTCATATCTCATATCTCATATCTCACATCTCAGACCTCAATCAATCCACATTATCATGTAAAAACGAATTATTAGGCCTAATCTCTGTAATTCCCTCTTCAACACTTAAAGTGAAACGAGATACCTGAGACTCTGAAGAATGAGGGACGTCAGAGAGAGGCATTTGCTTTCGCTTATAAGCCGGTTCATTTTCAAGTTCCTGCAAACCATTAGTCGTACGCAGTTTCATACTCAGATCTTTCAAACGAAGAATTCTTTCTTTTGACTTACGAAGTTGTTCCTCAATGGATTCATCCGTTTTATTTTCATCAGGATTAAACACTTCCTCAGAAATTTCTTCTTCCTCAATTTCAGCAATCGGTTCAACTTCTACCCTAATTTCTTCGGTTCTGATCTCAAACTCAAATGAAGGTTCTATAGGTGCTGATTCCTGCTGAGCCGGAATTTCGTCAATCAAAGAATGGCGAATAAGACCAGTATCTTCTATCTTTTCTTCCTCTACTTTCGGAGTGCTTTGAAAATATCCTGCAAAAAGATCAACTTGACTTTCTTCCTTAGTTTTTAGTATAGGCACATTCAATTCTTCATTTTTAACTTCCATGAAGGTATTTTCTTGTACCGGCTTAACCAATGGTGCCTGCTCAGGAGTGAGAAGAGACACTTTACGCACCTGGCTCTTTTCAACCTCACGCTCTTCCCGGGTTTGAAAGCCGGTGGCAATAATAGTTACAGAAATTTTCTCTCCAAGGCCTTCATCAGTACAGTTACCCCAGATTAAATCTGCTGCAAGTCCTGCTTCCTGCTGAATAAAATCAGTAATAATACTTACTTCATCCATCGTCACTTCCTTGTCTCCAGAGCTGATGTTCAGCAATATATAACGAGCACCTTCAATTTCATTATCCTTAAGTAATGGTGATGCCAAAGCACCTTCCACTGCTCTTAATGCACGGTTTTCACCTTCGGCAGCATAACTTCCCATGATGGCTACACCGCTTTCTTTCATCACTGTGCGAACATCTTTAAAGTCAACGTTTATATACCCAGGAATCGTAATGATCTCGGCTATACCCTTGGCAGCAGTGGTTAATATATTATCAGCCTGTGCAAATGCAGAACCCAGGGTAAGATTCCCAAAGATCTCGCGTAGGCGATCGTTCGAAATAACCAAGTAAGAATCTACATACTTTTTAAACTCTTCTAAACCTTCTTCGGCCTGATTCTTCCTGCGCTTTCCTTCAAATGAGAATGGAGTTGTAATGATACCAACCGTCAGAATATCCATTTCTTTGGCTGCTTTGGCAATAATCGGACTAGCACCGGTTCCGGTACCACCACCCATTCCCGCAGTGATGAAAAGCATTTTGGTATTGGTGCCGAGCATACGCTTGATATCATCAATGTTTTCAATGGCAGAGTTCTTTCCAACCTCCGGAATAGACCCTGCTCCCATTCCTTCTGTTAAGCTTGCACCTAACTGAACCTTATTTGGAATAGGACTCAGCTCTAGAGCCTGAGCATCAGTATTACAAATTATGAAATCAACACCTGTGATTCCCTGACGGTACATATGGTTTACAGCATTACCGCCGCCACCGCCAACACCAATTACTTTGATGATTGATGACTTTTCTTTTAACATTTCAAACTGCATATCGTTATTTATCAGTTGGGTAAATCTTGTTCATTTTTAGACAGTTTACGCTGTAATATTAGCCAATTTTTCACGGTGCTTTTCTTGAATTATCCGATTGTGGGAAACTCCGCTATTGTGGAAAATTAATTCGTATAATCTTCATCCTTGATATCATCCTTGATGAATTTAGTGCTCGACTGCAATATCCATTCAAACATTCCTTGTCCTTTTTTCGGTTTTTGAACTGCCTTGATTGTTTCGACTGGAGCACCAATCGATACTATTGATTCTTCATTCAGTTCAGCCTTCTGTATCCCCTTGATCAGCAAACCAATACCTGTTGCATACATAGGACTTTTTAACTCGTCATACACATTTTTGGGAAGCACATCATTCTTAGCCAAATGTTCATTCGGATATCCTACACGGCTATCTAGTCCGGTCACAAATTCAACTAATTGTGGTAAATGTTTTAGCTGAGCCCCACCACCGGTGATCACGATCCCTGCGATCAGTTTTTTCTCATATCCTGAGGATTTGATTTCATAATAAACGTGTTCAATAATCTCCTCCATTCTCGCCTGAATCACATAAGCAAGATTCTTTACGGATATCTCTTTAGGCTCCCTGCCACGAAGACCCGGAACACAGATAATTTCATTTTCCTTGTTTTCCTCAGCCAGTGCCGAACCAAAACGGGTTTTCAGTAACTCGGCCTGATTTCGCATAACCGAACATCCCTCACGGATATCTTCAGTAACGCTGTTGCCACCGAATGGAATTACCGCGGTATGACGGATTATTCCTTCATGAAATATGGCCAAGTCAGTAGTACCACCACCAATATCTACCAGAACCACTCCGGCTTCTTTTTCCTCTTCACTCAACACCGACTCAGACGATGCAAGCGGCTCAAGGATTAGTTCCTGAGTTTCAAGTCCGGCATTCGCAACACATTTAAGAATATTTTTCACCGCACTTACATGCCCGGAAATGATGTGGAAATTTGCTTCCAAACGAACACCTGCCATCCCGATTGGATCCTTGATCCCAGGTTCATTATCCACAGTGAATTCCTGCGGTAACACATGGATAATCTCCTCACCTGGAGGCATAACTAGTTTATACATGTCTTCGATCAGCTTGTCGATATCCTTCCGCTGAATTTCGGTATTCAATTCTTTACGAGTCAGAATACCGCGGTGCTGAAGACTTTTGATATGCTGGCCGGCAATCCCTACATTCACAATCTTCACATCCACGTTAGATTGTGCACTGGCTTCTTCAACGGCAAGTATAATTGCCTGTACGGTTTTCTGAATATTAGATACTACCCCACGGGTAACTCCCGCAGATTCGGCTTTACCCATTCCCAAAACTTCGATTTTACCATGTTCGGTTCTGCGACCAACGGTGACACAAATTTTAGTTGTACCGATGTCCAAACCGACAACTATAGGTGAATTTTTGGCTGAAGCTGAGTTAATTTGATCCATATTCTTTTTATTAAAAATTTGTTAAGTCCTGAGTTTCTATTACTGTACTGTCGCTGATCTGTTTACTGATGTCGATCATAATTTTACTGGTATCGATAATGTTCTTTTCGCAAACAATCTGATTGGCATATTTCAGATTGATTGTTTTATAGGTATCCCATCCTACCTTAGGAATCGCTTTCTTATAAAATACAAGCAGGTTCCTGAATTTGGTCTGAAGAGAATCAGCGCTACCCAAAATAATCTTGTGGCCTCCAACCCTAGGAACCATTTCTATATCCCCCTTAAGATCTACAAATAGCTGTTCAATCTGATTATCCCATAAAGTATCACTTTTGATATAAAGTGCTATCCGGTATAGGTCTCTGGCCATCTTCGTGTTGAGCGTATCGACTCTACCACTAAAGTCTTCATCAATCAAGCCGCTTGCTACAAGAACCTTTGCTGTATAATTATCCGAAAGCGGTATTTTATTCCCATTACCATCAATGTAAAAATTAAGGTTTGCCATATTTACCACTCTTAAAACCGGAACTCTTTGCCTTATCTGAATTTGGATTACTCCCGTCATATCAGCGTATACCTTTGCAAACTCGATGAAAGGATTTGCCTTGAGCGCATTTTCAAGTTTATGAATGTTGATATCATTCATATCCCTCCCTACCATAGCTCCAGCATTTTCCATTAGTATCCTGTCCACCTCATCTCGCTCAATAAAATTAAACTGCCCGGGTAGCAATACCTTAACATCCTTGTACTTTAGCGTACTCTTTTTAATCTCAATAAAACTCATCAGCGTAATCAGTCCACCCAAGCTAACCAGCCAGAGAAAACTAAATAATATTGCGCGCCAATTAATTCTTTTAAGCATTTGTTAAAATCTCCTTTAATGGTACAATTAGTGTGTCGATATCACCGGCGCCTACAGTTAAGAGTAATTCAGGTTTTTGCATCCTGATATAGTCCAGTGTTTGTTCTTTTGACAGTATCTGTTTTGACTCAATACTTACTTTATCCAAAATCAGCGCTGAGTTAATTCCTTCGATCGGCAATTCTCTGGCCGGATAAATATCCAACATGATAAGTTCATCAGTCATACTTAAAACCTCCGAAAAACCTTCAGCGAAATCCCTCGTACGTGTATACAGATGTGGCTGAAATATAGTGGTCAGTTTTTTACTCGGATAAAGCGTTTTTACTGCCTTAATGCAAGCTCTTAATTCTTCAGGATGGTGGGCATAATCATCAATATAAATGAGCTTAGGGTCTTTCAGGATATATTCAAAGCGCCTTTTGACACCAAGAAAACTGGCAAGTGCTGTTTTAATCTTTTCAGGTTCTATACCCAGGTGCAATGCTACCTCAATTGCAGCAACAGCATTTTCAATATTATGTAGTCCCGGTAAGCCAAGCTGAATATTTTCAATCTCGATATTCTCATTCTTGAAATCAAAATGGAAGCTTCCGTCCTTTACTTTCACATTGACTGCCTGAATATCAGCTAGAACATTAGCTGAATAGGTCTTACCTCCGCTAAGGTCAAGACCTTTTTTCATGATTAACCTACCGCCTTCTTTAATCTGGGAAACAAATTGCCTGAATGATTCTACAAGGTGCGAACGGTCACCATAGATATCAAGATGGTCGGCATCCATTGAAGTAACAATAGCAACATCAGGATAAAGGGTGAGGAAAGACCGGTCAAACTCATCTGCCTCTACAACCATGGTATTGTTATCTCCGAACAGCACGTTTGAATCATAATTAGTTGCGATTCCCCCGAGGAATGCAGAACAATCATATCCGCTATCCTTAAGAATATGTGCGATGATGCTGGAGGTAGTAGTCTTGCCATGAGTGCCGGCAACGGCGATGGTATACATCCCTTTACTGATAATACCCAATACTTCAGAGCGCTTTTTAAGGGTAAAGCCACGCGACCTGAAATAATTTAATATTTTGGAATCCTTTGGAATTGCAGGAGTATATATGATTAGGGTTTCAGGATCATTTTCAAGGAAACTAATCTTCAGATTATCTTCCTCATCCTGATAAACAACTGAAATACCCTCATTTCTCATTGCTGAGGTAAGTGTGGTTATAGTTTTATCATAACCACAGACCACACAGCCGCGCTTTTTGAAATAACGGGCAAGACCGCTCATACCGATGCCTCCGATTCCAATTAAATAAACTCTTTTAATATTTTCCAGTTCCATGCTATTCTATAAAAAACACTTTTCTTATCCCTTTGCTATTCTAAATACTTCTCTTGCGATCACTTCATCCGCATCAGGCAAAGCCATTTTGCTAATGTTTTCAGAAAGCACTTTACATTTGTCTTTATTATTGATCAGTAATAAAGCAATATCAATCAGTTCGAGTTCTGCCATTGTATCTCCAATCATGATTGCAGCGTCATTCTCTACCAGAGCAATAGCATTCTTAGTCTGATGATCCTCAGCCACATTGGGTGAAGGCACTAGTATTGCCGGTTTTTTCACTGCACACAATTCGGCTATGGTACCTGCTCCTGCCCTAGATATTACTAAGTCAGCTGCAGCATATGCCAGATCCATACGGTGAAGAAATTCAAGCACTTTAATATTTGGATTCTCATTCCCTTTCATTTGTTCAATTACCGACTGATAATAATATTTACCTGTCTGCCAGATCAGCTGAACATCGGCAGTTAGAATCTTATCCAGACCAGATAACATACTCTTATTCAATGTGCCAGAACCCAGACTACCTCCGGTTAGCAGAATGGTTTTTTTATGAGGCGACAAACTCAATAATTCGGCAGCAGCAAAGCGCTTATTCTCAATCTCAACCGCTTCCTTCCTGATTGGATTTCCAGTAATTTTGATTTTCTCTGAAGGAAAGAATTTTTCCATTCCTTTGAAAGCGACACAAATGAGTTCCGCATCTTTTCCTAGGATCTTATTGGTTATTCCTGCAAAGGAATTCTGCTCCTGGATTAGATAAGGTATTTTTAGCTGAGAGGCTGCATATAACAATGGACCGGAGGCATAACCTCCAACACCGACAGCAACATCCGGCTTAAAATCCTTAATTATTGATCTGGCCTTCATCACACTTTTCAATAATTTATAGGGCAGCAAAATATTTTTGAGGATGGAGTTGCGCTGAAATCCTTGAATATCCAGCCCGATAATTTTGTATCCTGCAGCAGGAACTTTCTCCATCTCCATTCGCCCCTTAGCACCAACAAAGAGAATCTCGGTACTGGGATCAATTTTTTTGAGCGCATTAGCAATTGCAACCGCCGGAAATATATGTCCGCCTGTTCCACCACCGCTTATGATCACTCTTATACCCATCTTTTATTTTCTTTGAATCAACTTAAAATTCTTAGTCGATCCTTTAATTATCCCATTGCGGGTATTTCACCTATAATTACTTTTTCCTTATTCATATTTTTCTTTTCGTCAATATCTCGGCTTACGCTGAGTATAATTCCGAAAGCCACACTAGTAAATAAGATGGATGTTCCTCCCATACTCACCAATGGCAGCGGGACACCCGTAACCGGCCCAAGCCCAACTGCAACAGCCATGTTCGCAAATGCTTGGATGGTTAAGCTGAAACTTAATCCTGCTGCGAGCAATGCCCCAAATGCCTTGGGGCTGTCGGTCACTATCAACACGCAACGGTATAGAAAAACAAGGTAAAGAAGCACGAGTCCGACGCCCCCAACCATCCCGTATTCCTCAATAATCAGTGCAAATACAAAATCTGAATAAGGATGTGGCAGGAAATTTCGCTGGGTACTATTACCTGGACCTTTTCCAAAAATTCCTCCTGTTGCAATGGCAATCTTTGCCTGGTTAGCCTGAAATGCCTTATCAGGATCGGCCTTTTCGGGATGAATAAAAGTATCTATTCTCGACATATAGGTCTTTCTTCTCGGACCCAGCATCATTACTGCTCCTAGAAGTATCACCCCTGCCAGACAAACAATGGAGATCTGCTTAATGCTGATCCTACCCATAATCAATAGGAGAATGCTTACACCAAACAACATTAATGCGGTTGAAAGATTCGCAAGTGCTATCAATAGGAACACCGCACATACTGCAGCCATGATCGGCAAAAATGCCTTTTTAACGTTTTTGATATTTTCCTGTTTCTTACTCAGCGTTCGGGCCAGAAAAGTAATCAATGCTAGTTTTGCCAAATCGGAAGTCTGAAATGTCTGATTAATGATTGGGATAGTTACCCAACGGCTAGCCTCATTTACACTGGCTCCAAAAAACAAAGTATAAGCCAACAAAGGAATTGTAATTACCATCAGTACCTTAGAAATCCCTGCATAATAACGGTAATCAAGCAAATGTGAAAAATACATCAAAGCAATACCCCCTACAATCATCACGAGGTGCTTGATCAGAAACTGCTCTGAACCAACCCCTTTCTTGTAAGCAAGCGTTCCGGTTGCACTGTACACAGCCAGCAGCGACCATATTGAAAGTAAGATCACGATTAGCCAGATCCAGCGGTCACCTTTTGTTTTGCTTATTAGTCTTTCCATTATTTTAGTTATCTGTTGTCAGTTTTCTGTTGTCAGGTAGATTGTTGTTGCCAGGAAAATTCCCGTCTTCTTAACTCTTCTTTATCAATTCTCAACTCTCAATTCATGATGTTATCAGTAGATTCTAGTTGTTTACATGATTTACTTGTCAACTGTCAACTATCAACTGTCAATTCTCAAAGTTCCTTAACCGCTTTCTTAAACTGATTCCCCCTGTCCTCATAATTCTTAAACAGGTCGAAGCTTGCGCATGCGGGTGACAAGAGAACGGTATCACCTTTTTTTGCTAGGTAATATGCAATCTGAACTGCCTCATTTGCCGAAAATGTATTTACAATTACCTCAACATCATTCTCAAAAGCTTCATGAATCTTTTTATTATCCTTTCCCAAACAAACAATTGATTTTACTTTTGACTTAACCAGATCTTTCAGCATGCCGTAATCATTGCCCTTATCCACACCACCAAGGATAAGTACAACTTCACCGGGCATACTTTCGAGGGCATACCAAGTTGAATTCACATTTGTTGCCTTGGAATCATTGATAAAATCGATTCCTGAAATTTTGGCCACATGCTCAAGACGATGTTCGATATTGGTAAAACTTCCCATGCTTTCGCGAATGGTCTCGTTTCTTAATTCAAGCGCTTTTGCTGCTATGCCCGAAGCCATAGAGTTATAAATGTTATGCTTGCCCTGCAGAGCTAAATCGTTCATTGACATGGTCAGTAATTCTTGGTTTGTGTGGTGAAGGTTAATTATAATCTGTTCTCCCTGAAGAAAAGCACCATTGTCAAGTGTATTTTCAATCGAGAAAGGATATGTTTTTGAGTTTATCTTGCGCTTGGCCAAGCCTTTCTTAATCTCTTCATCATCCGCACAATAGATGAATACATCATCCTGCTGCTGATTCTGAATGATTCTAAATTTGGAATCTGCGTAATTTTCCATATTATACTCATACCTGTCGAGATGATCGGGTGTGATGTTTAATAATACAGCGATATCAGCCTTAAAGCTGTACATGTTATCGAGCATAAAGCTGCTGATCTCTAAAACATAATATTCAAAATCTTCGAAAGCCACCTGTTTAGCAAAGCTCTTGCCGATATTTCCAGCCAGACCCACATTAAGACCTGCATTTTTCAAGATATAATAAGTGAGCATAGTTGTGGTAGTCTTGCCGTTTGATCCGGTTATACAGATCAACTTTGCACTAGTATACCTTGCCGCAAATTCAATTTCGGAGATGATAACAATATTCTTCTGAAGCAACTTTTTAACAATCGGGGCTTTATCGGGAATTCCCGGACTTTTAATCACCTCAGAAGCAATAAGAATACGCTCTTCTGTATGCTGATTCTCTTCAAAAGGAATTCCGGCCTGCTCCAATTCTTTCTTATATTGATCCCCGATTGGCCCAAAATCTGAAACAAATACGTCATAGCCTTTCTTTTGAGCCAGTATTGCAGCCCCCGTCCCGCTTTCGCCAGCACCTAAAACAACGATATATTTCTCGGGCCCCATTAACGTAGCTTTAAAGTCACAATGGTTACAATTGCCAGAATAATTCCAACAATCCAGAATCGAGTAACAATTTTGGCTTCATGGAATCCCTTTTTCTGGTAGTGATGATGCAACGGCGACATCAAAAAGATTCGCCTTCCTTCACCGAACTTCCGTTTGGTATATTTGAAATAGGAAACCTGCATTATCACTGAAAGATTTTCAACAAGGAATACCCCGCAAAGCACTGGAATTAATAATTCCTTACGGATCATTATAGCGAAAGCAGCAATAATTCCACCGATAGCCAGACTACCCGTATCTCCCATAAATACTTGAGCGGGATATGAATTATACCATAAAAAGCCTACGCATGCCCCAACAAATGCACCAGCAAAAATTACAAGCTCTCCCGAATTGGGGATATACATGATATTCAAGTAATCTGCAAAAATGGTATTACCCGAAACATAAGCAAGAATAGCCAATGTGATCCCGATAATTGCAGATGTTCCGGTAGCCAATCCGTCAATACCATCCGTGAGATTGGCTCCATTCGAAACCGCAGTCACAATCACAATCACAAACAACAGAAAGACGACAAGTGAATACTTTTCATATTCATCCCCAAAGACTGTTAGCACCTTGGCATAATCAAATTCATTATCCTTATAAAAAGGGACATTGGTAATGGTCGACTTGATGTCTTGGGTATAATAAAACTGGTCACCACGTTTATGCACATCTAATGGCGCACTGATTTTAGCCGGCAGTGTGACCTGCTCTCTGACCACAATATCTGGGTGGAAATACATGGTCCAGCCAATGATCAATGCCAGGCCTATCTGGCCCATGATTTTAAAACGACCTGCCAGACCTTCCTTATCCCTTTTGAATACTTTTATATAATCGTCAACAAATCCTATCAAACCCATCCAGACCGTAGTTACCAGCATAAGGATGATATAGATATTATCAATTTTAGCAAAAAGGATGGTAGGCAACAGAATTCCAAGGAGAATGATTAATCCCCCCATGGTTGGAGTACCCTGCTTTTGCATCTGACCATCAAGACCCAGGTTCCTTACCGATTCTCCAACCTGCTTTGCTCTCAGCATTCTGATGAGACGGCTGCCATAAACTGTAGTAAGAATCAATGATAAGATGACGGCCATTGCAGTACGGAATGAGATAAACTGAAACAATCCTGCTCCGGGAATATCATATTGCTTATCCAGCCATGTAAACAGATAGTATAACATTAGCTCATCAGATTTAAAAATTCAGTTAAAATCTCCTTATCATCAAATGGTAGTTTCACTCCTCCGATATCTTGATATTTCTCATGGCCTTTTCCGGCAACCAATATGATATCCCCTGGCCTTGCCAAATGGCATGCCGTACGGATTGCTTCTTTTCTATCAGTAATTGAAAGAGTTTTTTTCTTGTTAGTTGGCATCACGCCCTCCTCCATCTCCTTGATAATCTGCTCTGGAACTTCAGACCGTGGATTGTCAGAGGTAAGTACAACCTTGGTACTCCAATCGCATGCCACTTTGGCCATAACCGGACGCTTAGTTTTATCCCTATCGCCCCCGCATCCAATCACAGTAATTACCTGTTCGGTTCCTTTGCGGATATCTTGGATGGTACTTAAAACATTCTGTAAAGCATCTGGAGTATGTGCATAATCCACAATACCGATAATTCCTGAAGGAGAAATAATGTAGTCAAAGCGGCCTTCCGCACCGCTGAGGCGGCTGAGAGAGGTCAAAACCCTGGTACGATCCTGCTCAAGCAATAACGCTGTGGCATAAACTGCAAGCAGATTATAGGCATTAAAACTTCCCACCATTTTAAACCAAACTTCTTGTCCATCGATATTCAGTAATAAACCACTGAAGTGATTCTCAATAATTCTGGCTTTAAAATCTGCAATATTCTTAAGTCCGTAGGTTTTTCGGTGTGCCCCGGTATTTTGAAGCATCACAATACCATTTTTGTCATCAATATTGGTGAGCGCAAATGCCTGACTGGTCAATCCATCAAAAAAGCTCTTCTTAGCTTTCAGATAGTTATCAAATGTCTTATGAAAATCGAGGTGATCATGTGTCAGGTTTGTAAATACCCCACCCGAAAAACTCAGTCCTTCAGTTCTAGACTGCGTCATAGCATGCGAACTAACTTCCATGAAGCAAAAATCACAGCCACTTTCAACCATATCATTTAACAGACTGTTTAAAACCACAGGGTCAGGAGTGGTATGAGTTGCCGGAACGATAAGTTCATTGATCTGATTTTGTACGGTGGAAAGCAACCCAGTTTTATATCCCAGGTCCTGAAATAATTGGAAAAGTAAGGTAGCAATGGTCGTTTTACCGTTTGTGCCTGTAACTCCAATTAGTTTAAGCTTTGAAGATGGATTATCAAAAAAATTAGAAGCAGTAATTCCAAGTGCCTTGGCAGAATTATCAACAAGAAAATAACTGACTTTTTCACGGAATTCAGCAGGAAATTCTTCGCAGAGGACAGCTTTAGCACCTTGATCAATTGCAAGGTCTACAAAGGCATGTCCATCAGATTCTGTGCCCCTGACTGCCACAAATAAAACCCCGGGAGCTACTTTTCGTGAGTCAAAGCATATCCCCGAAATCTTCCCATTGGTCGAACCCGAGACCTGTTTCAGTGATACGCCGTATAAAACATCCTTGAGCTTCTTCATTATTCGAGTTCTATAACTATTGGAAGACCCTTTTGAACAATAGTTCCAACAGCAAGCGATTGTCTAACCACCTTTCCGCTTCCGCGAACCAGTACTTTCAACCCTGAATTACCGGCAACATACAAGGCATCCTTCAATCCCATTCCGCTGACATCAGGTACAAAACCCTCCTTAATCTTAACTTCCTGATAAACTACCCCCTTATTGGTATCTAGGCTTATATAATCTGAATTTGAGGCAAATAAAGCCTTAATGCCGAAAGCTTTATAAACGGCCTGCGTTGCTTTGCGTTCCCCTGCCTTAGCTTGAGGCAGCTTCAAACTTCCAGTAAATTTTTGTTCTTGCAGAGGGTCAAACATGTTTACATCACTTGCAAAAACTCTATCGGCAATTTCCCGAAAAACCGGGCCTGCTACTGATGCTGCATAATAAGTGCCTTTGCGCGGGTTGTTTACCACTACTATCAAAGAATATTTGGGATTATCAGCTGGAAAGTATCCACAGAATGAAGCCTGATACTTCTTATCTACTCGGTAACCTTTATTGGCATCGGCCACCTGAGCCGTACCTGTTTTTCCGGCAATTTTATAAAGTGGAGAGGCAAGCCCTTTTCCAGTTCCATTTTCAACTACCGCTTCAAGAAGCTCCTGTGCCTTTTTAATAGTCTCATCTGAAACAATCTTTTCGTTTATCACCCTGGCTTTGAATTGCTCAACGGTATTTCCAAGACGCCTAATCTCGCGAACAAAAATTGGAGCGATATATCTCCCGTCATTCGCCACCGCATTATAAAAAGCAAGCATCTGCAAGGGAGTGATCTGCATCTCATAGCCGTAGGCCATCTGAGGTAGGGTTTGATTCTTGTTCCAGCTTCTGTTTTTTGGATTTTTGATTACCGGCTGACCTTCACCCGGAATCTGAAGAACCAATTTCTTATTCAGCCCCCATTCGTATAAATGAGCTGGGAATTTTTCTTGATCGTTCTGATAAGCGGCACTGATCAATTTTGCGATCGCAACGTTTGAGGATTCTTCAAAAGCCCTTTTTACAGAAACAGTTCCGATACCACCATGTGAGTCGCGGATGGTATGCCCAGGAATACGGAATGTTCCATCTCCAGTAGCCACCAAAGTACTAGTATCCACCTTTTTATCTTCTATCAAAGCCATGTACGAAGCCAGCTTAAAGGTGGAACCTGGATCCTGACTGGCGGCAATTGCATAATTGAACTGCTCTTTATATTCTCCTTCTCTTACTTTACTGAAGTTGGCAACGGCTCTAATCTCTCCTGTGGCCACTTCCATCAGAATGACGCAACCATGATCTGCATCACTGGTGATTAATTGCTTTTTCAATGCACGTTGAGCCACATCCTGCATATTGATATCGATAGTTGAAATGATATCAGCACCTTCTTTTGGCGCAATTTCAATATCCTGATTAACAGGCATCCAAACGCCACCTGCAATACGCTGCATCAAACGCTTACCACTTTCACCGTCTATATAAGTACTGTAGGCGCCTTCGAGGCCAACCGGTTGAACGTTTTTGTTTTTATATCCAATAGTTCTGGCTGCCAAAGTCTGAAATGGCAGAATGCGCTTATTCTGATGAACTGAAATCAAACCTCCCTTATATCGACCCATATTGAAAATCGGAAACTTCCGAATCTCCTTTAATTCAGCATGAGTCACATTTCTTTTAAGAAGCAAGTAGCGTGCACGGTCAGCGCGGGCCTCACGAAGCATCCTGGAATACTGCTTATTTGATTTATCTCCAAAAAATGAAGAAAGTTTAGCGGCCAAAGAATCCACCTTTTCGTAAAACACATCATCCTTTTCGATGCCTCCTGCCAGCATATCCATGCGGACCTCATACTCAGGAACCGAAGTAGCCAGCAAACTGCCATCAACTGAATAGATATTTCCCCGTGCCGCCTCCACATTAGCAAAACGTGTAGAAAGACTATCTGCCATGGCTCTCCATTTCTTGCCCTCCACAATCTGAACATCAACCAGCTTATATAGCACCGCAAAGGCCAGCAATACAATCATCCCAAAGGCGATGTAGACGCGGAGCAATATGTCGGTTCTTATGTTCATTTAGTTGTTGTTGGCTGGTTAGTTGGTTAGTTGGTTAGTGGTTAGTTGGTTAGTTGGTTAGGAAAATCTACTTCATTGTTTAATCATTATTGTTGTCGGTTATCTGTTGTCGGTTATCTGTTATAAATTGCTAGCTTTTTTCACTAATCATTTTCCAAATAATTGTCATCCCGACGCAGGAGGGGCCTCATCCATTGTCAATTATCTACTCTCAATTATCTACTCAAACTCCCCTACTCCAATCACAATCTTCTTCGGTGGTTCATTCGGTTCAATCAGCCCCAATGTATCCACCTCTTTTGCTACTTCTGTCTGTGTGCTTTTCAGCATCAGATCAGCTTTTAATGTTTTAAAATCCCAGCTCAGTTCTTTTACTTCTTTACTCAGTTTGTCGATATCCCGGATATTATTCTCGGCAAAATGCCGGTTACCTATATAGATCATTGCCAAAAAAGCAATGAATATCACAAAGGGAAGCATGTGTGTTGCCGAATCCTTTGAGATTACTCCCTCAGTAAACATCATGGTAAAGAAATTCTTTGGAAGCTCTGCCTTTTCTGATTGCTCAGCGAAATGTTCAGCTTCCTGATCCAATTCCTCTTCCGCCTTGTCCTGTTTAAATTGGTTATTCATTGTTCAAGCCCTTAAAAGCTTAATTTTTTGCTGCTATTCTTAATTTGGCACTTCTTGCCCGGTTATTCAGTTTGATTTCCTCATCAGAAGCGACGATTGCTTTGCGAATGATGCTCTCAAGTGGCTTAATCTGGTTTCCGAAAAAATCTTTCTCCACTTCACCATGAAACTTACCTTTGGCAATAAAATTCTTGACCAACCTATCCTCAAGTGAATGATAAGACATCACTACAAGTCTGCCCTCTCTTTTCAGCACGTCCACCGTTTGTTCTAAAAACTCTTTCAGAGCCTCCAGTTCTTGGTTTACTTCAATGCGGAGTGCCTGAAAAACTTGGGCCAAGTATTTATTTTCTTTTCCTTTCGGGATTAGTTTTGCAATGGCGCTTTTAAGTTCATCAACGGTATCAATAGGCTTGTTCAGTCGCTGAGTTACCAGTGCCTGAGCCAGTGTTTTGGCATTTTTAATCTCCCCATAGATTCCAAAAATGCGATGTAGCTGCTCCTCAGTATAAGTATTTACTATCTGTTTAGCAGTAAGTAAACTCCCTTGATCCATGCGCATATCTAGATCAGCATCAAAGCGAATAGAGAACCCCCGTTCTGGCTGATCAAATTGGTGAGAAGAGACCCCCAGATCAGCCAGAATACCATCCGCAGGAATAGCGCCCTGTAAACGGCAATTATTTTTGAGGTAGCGGAAGTTCTGATCAATAAAGGTTAATCGATCATCTTTTGGTAAATTCTTTTGAGCATCGGCATCTTGGTCAAATGCAAGTAAACGACCTTTTGGACCCAAATGCTTTAATATTTCCCGGGAATGACCTCCACCCCCGAATGTAACGTCAACATAAATTCCATCAGGCTTAATTTTCAGGCCTGCTATACATTCCTGCAGCATCACCGGATTATGATAATCAGTCATGCGCCTTCCTCCCCATGCTGCCCATGACCTCTTCGGCCAGATTGGCGAAGTTTTCAGGTTCATTATCCATCTGAGAGTCATATGCATCTTTTGCCCAAACCTCTATTTTATTCAATACGCATGAAAGGACCACCTCTCCGCTAATACCGGCATATTCCATTAAAGCTTTCGGGAAAAGGATACGATTTGCTGAGTCTAAAGAAAGCTCAGTAGCCCCCCTGGTGAAATAACGAATAAAATCACGACTTTTCTTTTCATAAGCATTGAGTTTACTCAGCTCTTCTGTGATGCTATCCCATTCCTTTTTTGTATAAATAACCAAATGCTTTTCAAATCCTCGGTTGATCACAAGCCCTTCACGCTCAGCTTCAGGAAGCTGTTTCTTCAGGCTGGATGGTATCATCATCCTGCCTTTAGCATCAAGTTTACAATCAAATTCTCCTAAGAAATGGGACATTATGGCTTTTTACATAAATATTCAATTGTAAAAGTAAATAACTTACCACTTTTTACCACTATCTCCCACAAAAAAAGTTTTCCACAGTTTTTGGAGATAAAAATCTATTAATAGCGGATTATCAGGGGATTGAAATAACAGGAAGAATGAATGGTGGAATTGAGTTTGGGCAGATCATTAGTGGAAGAGATGAATTGTAGAAATGAGAGGAAGAATCAGGGGGGGGGGCAGAGAAATTGCAATTGGAGTAGGTTTGAGTGTACTTATACTTACGGTTTATTTAAGCCTCATTGCAAGAAGGTAGCTAATCGCAGCTTAAGCACATTTAGATTTGCCCTAAATCCTGGATGATACTAGTGCTATTACGGTTAAATTTATAATTCGATAAATTTTGTTACTAAGCGACTTTGAGTCCTGTTTCGCCATTCCCATATTTTCAATTTAGGATCCAAACCTTTTAATCAATTAATCTTTGAATAAACAATACAAGATAGAAACAAAATCCTATTTCGCTTATCAGAAATCAAATTGGATTTTTTATAGAGACAAAAAATAATAAAAGCTTTTACAAAAACAAAATATGGAGGTCCGGAAATACTTCAATTGGAAGATGTTGAAAAGCCGTACATAAAAGACGATCATATACTCGTTAAGGTTGAAGCGAACTCAGCCAATCCCGCTGACTGGCATATTTTAAGGGGAAAACCATTTTTTGTACGATTTGCTTTTGGCTTATTGAAACCAAGAGATAAAATTGCAGGACCTGATTTTGCAGGCATTGTTGAGAAAGTGGGAAACAATGTAAAGTATTTCAAGCCCTAATTACGCATGGAAAACTCAAAGCTAGAGAATCAGTATTGATCAACGGCTCCTCTGGAGGTGTCGGCCATTTTGCTGTTCAAATTGCAAAAGCTTATGGTGCGCAGGTAAGTGCAGTCTGTTCGGGAAAAAATATAGACTTTGTAAAGAATTTAGGTGCTGATCATGTGATCGCATACGACAAAGAAAATAGTATTGAGCAGAATGGGAAATATGACCTCATTATTGATACACATGGCAACCTTAGCCATGAAGATTTTAAACGTTTAGGAAAACGGGGTGTTTTGTTAGGTTTCACAACGATGAGACATATGATCTCGGTACTTGCAAAAAGTGTATTTAGTAAATTTCCTCTGATTCAATTTACATCTGAGGCAAACACAAAAGACTTAGAAATCCTAGCATCTTTGATTCAAAGCAAGCAAATTAAAGTTCACATAGAAAAGACCTTTTCCTATAAAAATATACCGGAAGTCATAAGCTATATTGAAGCCATGCGGACAAAAGGAAAAGTTGCAATGATCTGGGGAGATACTGATAACAGAAAAGATAAAGCAATTTAATAAAATATGAAATAGTTTAAATTTTGTCAATTTAATTATCTGTACTGCCGCTTCACGATTTTTGGATTGTTAAAATGAACTAACCTGAAAGATCGTTGCTAGAATAACAGATAAAATTCAAACAAAAGAAAATTGGAAAGAAAAAAGGCGATTGGGTTAATGTAATATTGTATGCTGATAGAAGTCCGATTGAAATACCGGTAGAACTTTTAGACTGTTAAAAAACATAGGCTTTTGCTTGCTGGACTTTTTTAACTTATAAAGATGGGCAACAAAAAAAATTTATTGATTGGATTTATTCTGCCAAAACGGAGAGAGAAAAAATTGAAAGAATTGCCGAAATGCTTAAAAAACTCGTAAAAAAAGAGAAATTCAGTGATTCTAAAACAGTCTGAATCCACTGAATCTTAAAATTTATATTTAGAAATCTTTGAAACAATGGAAAATTTACCAGCTTATATCAGCATACTTTTCGGACTGACAGCAACACTGACAGTTGGTATTTTTTATAAAGCTGCCGCTAATTCAAAACTAGTTTTATTGATTATTATGATTTGGCTGGCTGGGCAGGCCTTAATTTCCCTTTCGGATTTTTACATCGTAACTGATACAATTCCACCGAAATTTTTGTTATTAGTTTTTCCTCCATTTCTTGTCATCACCGGACTTTTTGTAAGTTCCAAAGCAGAAGATTTATTGATGGTTTAGATCTGAAGACCCTAACCTTATTGCATTCCATTAGAATCCCGGTGGAAATTGTGCTCTTCATCCTATTTACATATAAAACCGTCCCTGAACTGATGACTTTTGAATGAAGAAATTTGGACATTTTATCAGGAATTACAGCCCCTGTTATATTTTATTTTGCATTTAAAAGAAATCGATTGAACTGGCAAATTCTTTTGACCTGGAACTTTATCTGCTTAGGACTACTTATAAATATTGTTACAAATGCAATTCTGTCTGCCCCATTTCCTTTTCAACAATTTGCCTTTGATCAGCCAAATATTGCAGTGTTATATTTTCCCTTTATATGGTTGCCATGCTGTGTGGTGCCTTTAGTTTTTCTTTCCCACTTAGCAGCTATCAGACAATTGTCTGATTATTGGAAGAGGACATAATTAATTTTATTGTCAATTTAAAAACTGGTATAAAACGTCAATAATCAGGCAGAATTCCTTTCTGCATTAATAATCCCGAAAGAACAACGTACGACCAGTTTCTCAAATATTTTAACCTCAGCCAAATCCGAAGCTTTAGTACCTCTTTCTCTAATCATAGTCAAGGCGTATTGCTGAATGGTAATTAAAGGCAATTCAATTCGCTGCCTCATCCGGATTGAAAGCTGATCAGTTTCTATGTCGGCCATTAATTCAGATTTACCGGTCAAGAGGAAGATATATTTTTTAGTGCGTTCAAACTCATCATAAAATAAATTCCACAGAACTCCATATTTCGGATGTTTCGATAAATATTCAGTCAAGGGGAAAAAGCATTTACTCATTGCCATTTCACAATTACCCATAAGGGTTCTGAAATACAATGAGTTTTTGTATAGATTTTTTATCTCTCCCCACTTACCTTCCTCTTCCAGTTTATGAAAAGCAATTCCAACCCCAAAATATCCTGGAATATTCTGCTTTAACTGGCTCCAAGCACCAACATAAGGTACCGCTCTAAGATCATTTAAATTCAACTTTCCCGCTTTACGCTTTGAAGGTCTGCTACCTATATTGGCTTCAGCATAATAACGCAGCGGACTTGCAAAATTCAGGTATTCAAGAAAATCAGGGTTATTTTTAAGAAGGTTAAAAGCCTGATAACTTTCTTCAGCTAATTCCTGCAGCAATTCTTCTTCAGTGCTACTCATAGTAGAATTCCTTGAAGAAAACAGGGCATTACTGATTCCAGAATGCATTAACTGTTCCATATTGAACCTTGCCGACTCCATTGTTCCGAAATTAGAACTAATGGTTTGACCTTGAATGGTTAGTTGTATCTCTTTATTTGCGATATTTTTTCCCATGGAAGCATAGAACTGGTGGGTTTTACCTCCGCCCCTTGCCGGAGGCCCACCCCTGCCATCAAAAAACACCACTTCTATTCCATATTCTCTTGAAATTCGAGTTAATTCTTCTTTTGCTTTGTATATGCTCCAGTTAGCCATTAGATATCCGCCATCCTTGGTTCCGTCTGAGAATCCAAGCATGATAGTTTGAGCATTATTTCTGCGTTTTAAATGCTTTCTGTAAGAATCATTCTGGTACAGGGTCGTCATCACTTTGGCTGCACTCCTGAGATCTCCGATGGTTTCAAACAACGGAACAAAATCAATATTTAATTCCTCCTTTTTCCATCCGGCCATCAAACATAAGCCATACACTTCCATAACATTCAGTGCCTTGGTAGTATGGCTAATAATGTAGCGGTGACAGCCTTCAGGTCCATTAAAACGCTGAATCGTTCTGATGGCAAGTATGGTATCAAAGGTGTCCTTATCAAGATCTGTATCAACTACCAAAGAATCAATATTTTGCAAAAGCTGAATTTTAGATTCCTCCGAAAGATTTTTATAATTTTTGGGAAGAACGCTGGTTTGTTCTGCAATCAATTCTACTAGCTCTTTATGAACCGAACTGTCCTGTCTCACATCCAGCGAAGCAAAGAACAAACCAAACAAGTTAACCTTGTTCAGTAAATTATTCACCTTATTAAGAAATAAGCTATTATGTTTTGCAATCAAAATATCTCTGATTTCAATCAAAGTAGTCTTTATTTCATCCTTTGAGAGGTATGCTTGATATCCCGGTATAAATAAATTCTTATAGAGCCTGTCTTCCAGAGAAGCCAATAAAGTATCAACACCATGGAATGTCAATCGGCCTTTCAGTAAGCGAACTTCCCTGTAGTAGCATTTAATAATACTTTCCCGTAAAGCTTCAGCAACTTTTAAAGTTGTATCTGCTTTTACAAAGGGATTTCCATCTCTATCACCTCCCGGCCAGAATCCCATCCTGATCAATTGATTTTCTTCTGTTACTGCACCAGGAAATTCGCTATTCAGAAAAGATAAAATATTTCCTGCCGAATGATAAAATACATTCTCCAAAAACCAGATCAGATTAATTGCTTCATCATAGGGTGTAGGTTTTTCTTTTTTAAAGAATGGCGTTTTGCCTAATTGCTGAAGATATGTATTTACCAAAACCGTATCATCCTTTTGAAGTGCTTTTCCAAGATCATGTATTATACCCAGAACTGCACTCGGGTAAAACTGATTTGGATGAGCTGTAAGTACTAAACGAACAGAAAAGTCTTTCAGCTTTTCTGCCAACTGCTGTTGGGCGTTAGTCTGAATAACTTCGGTTTGGAGCTGCTTTAAAGTACCAGAGCCATCCATGTCATGGGTCGCTCCAAATGCCGCATCTTCAAGCGCATCAAACAACACAACCTGTCTTTCAGAATATTGAATAAACCTGAATAAAAGATCTATCTGCTCTTTACTACTAACGTAGTTAGTATACTGACGAAAAAAGGAATCAATAATTTCCTCCGGACTTTCCTTATTGCGAAAACCTTCTTCACAATGCAGCAGAAATAATGAAAGCAAAATTCCTGTTTTTTCTACCTTATGAAAAGGCAGAGAAGTAAACAAACTGTTATACATCTCAAACTTGGTTCCAACAAGATTCTTGAATTCTGCTAGGGTATTACTCATATTAATTCATTCTAAATGCAATGTGAAGTGGAAAAACTGCATCAAGGCTGAAATTACATCAAAATGGAAGAAAATCAAAAACAGACAGACAAAATTATCATGCGAATTGATTAACCCGTACATTTTCCCCAACCAAAGCAAGAAATTTAATAGGCTTTTATTAGCGTGATTGAGTACTGTGTTAAGACAGGGATTAGCTGGGCAGAAAATTAAAAACGACAGACACAACTGTTTTTGGGATTATACTTATTCTGCATACTCAATCCTAAATGTTGCACTATTTATTATTTTAAAAAATCATGCAGATGTTTGTTGAATTCATGAGCTTGTTCAAGATTGGAAACATGACCAGCATCATCAACAATGTGAAATATTGACCCTTCAATACTTTTATTCATAAATTCAGACTGAGCAAGCGGAGTAATTAAATCTTCTCTTCCACAAATTATCAATGTTGGAATCTTTATTTTACTTAGGACAGAACAAGTTTCTGAACGCTTGGCAAGGGCTCTTAATCCCATCGATATTATATGCTTAGAATTGGAAAGGATAACATTTCGCAATTCTTCAACAATTTCCTTTTTCTGAGTCAATGAATCTTTATGAAAAACATTTTTTACAAATCCTTCAGTGAAGTTTTCAGTACTGTTCAAAGCTATCTCATCTATCAACATAAGTCGCTTTGTCTTTACCTCAAGGGTATCGGCAACACATTGCGTATCACATAAAATCAAGGCATCAAAACGATCAGGGTATCTTTTGTAGGCATTTAACGCAATGTAACCCCCCATTGATAATCCGCAAACAATAGCTTTATCGATGTTTAGCTTATCCAAAAATTGAATTAAATCATCTCCAAACAAATCCATGCTGAGGACTGATTCCTCATCTTTGGAATTTCCGAACCCTCTAATATCACAGGCAATTACACGATTTGTGACTTTTAAAAATTCAAGCTGAACTTGCCACATTTGTTTATTAAAGGGAAAACCGTGCAAGAAAATAATCGGAACACCACCTTCTCCAAGATCATCATAAGATAAATTGAAGTTATTTATTCTGGTTATTAAATTATATCCTTTTGCTTCTGTTCCCATTATTCTTCTTAAAATGCTTTTATCGTGATTTGACTGTTGCAAAATCTTAAAATACCAATTGTGCTTACCTATCTTGTAATACCTTTTTCAGAATACTTTATAAAACCACTGATTAATAATTACTTATTAAGCTTTAATTTGTTTTTTTATAAATACAAACCTAATTATCATCCTGAGATTTGCCTTACAAGATTTCTGAAAAATGTTATAAAATTCACACCTCTCCTTAAAATAGCTGACACTAAATAACAACTGAATTAGTTATTTTATGATTTTGATTTCTTTACTAATTATTATTTCAGGCTTAAAAGACAATAAATCAAGCTATCCCAATTATTAAAGTAGACCAGGGTTTTGGAAAGATATTAGAGCTTAGGCAAGAAAAAACCAACAGAAAAGAAAATTTATCTTAAAAAAGAACAGATGATCCTATATCAAAAAGAAGAAAACTTGAGTATTGATGAATTCAAAAGTGTACTGCTGAATTCAACTTTAGGAGAAAGAAGGCCAATTGAGGAGCCAGAAAGATTATCAGAAATGCTTAAGCACGCCAATTTAATTATAACAGCAAGAGATAATGGAAAACTCGTAGGCATTGCACGCTCTCTAACTGATTTTGTATTTTGCACCTACTTATCAGATTTAGCAGTTGATGAAAAGTACCAAAAGATGTGTATAGGCAAAGAATTAATAAGACAAACCAAATTAGTAAGCACAGAGGCAAAATTAATTTTACTATCAGCACCCATGGCTGTGAACTACTATCCTAAAATTGGCATGACTAAATGGGAACAATGTTTTGTTCTGGAAAATATCGATGATTTAGAATAAGATATTTGAGAAATTAGATACACAGGATTGGCTTCTAACATTCAATGTTCGATCTTAATCCGGGGATCTGTCCAACAGAAAAATTGAAATTACTGCTTTATGGTTAAAAAGTTACTGAGCAATAATAACTCTGATAAGATTAGCAGTTTATACTTGGAATTTAAGAGCAGGCCAAAAAAAGTGTAGAATAGAGCAAACAACCATTTTCCCAAAAGATAGCTATCTTGAGAAAATTAATCCCTTTTTTAGGGTATATATAAATGAGAATCTTCATTTTACTTTTCTGCATTTTTCACTTCTCAGTTAAAGTATTCTGTCAATCGCCAGTCCAAAGTAAAGCCTTTGAACTTGGTCAGATTGTAGAAATTAACTCGGCAGAATTAGCAGAGAAAAGAACCCTGAACATTTACCTGCCTAATGAAGACCAAGCAACTATCACACATCAGTCGATTTTCAATGCTTTCAGATTATTGTATCCCTTGAAAGGGCTCAGCAGATAAAACGTGAAAAGAGCTAATCCTTGATTATGAAACCATTATTATATTGCTAAAACCTGTAGGGGTGTAACTGCCTTATCATGATCGCTTCATCTCATAGGTGCGGAATAAAAAACGATAAAAATAAACGAATTAAAAATCAATTTTTAGTTTTACTTTCCTTTTTAGTTTAACTCCGGATTGCCAAAAGAAAAATTTCCAGTAGGATTCTGAATATTCGTTCATGAATAAATTTATTGCCGACTTGTAGTAATTGCTTTTTAATACTTTTTTAAACTATTGCTGATGGATATTTCTAAAACAAACAGAAAGATTTTTTACAGAAATGCATAGCTATATTTTATTCTCGCTGCATTACTGACTATTTTCGCTTTCTTCCCATCCTATTTCAATCGGTTAAAAATCACGGATAGTGCTCATCACTTTCATGGCATTACAGCAACTCTCTGGCTGATTCTGCTGATCATACAACCTTTTTTATACCAAGCCGGTAAACTTAAGTTGCACCGCATGATCGGTAAGACCTCATTTATTTTAGTCCCATTGATAATTATCAGTGCATTGAACATGGTGCAAATCATGCTGATCAATAAGAATTCCTACCCACCCAATATTCCTATCCGTTTGGCATTTATAGATATTGCAACATTAATTCAATTTCTGCTATTCTACCTACTTGCTATTTACAAGCGCAAAGAAATTCAGCTTCATGCACGCTACATGGTATGTACTATACTAGGACCATTGATACCGGCTCTGACTAGGCTGCTGTTCCGGTTCCCAAGCATCGACAATTTTAACAAATCACTAAACATTAGTTATATAATTATAGAAATTGTATTATTACTATTAATAGTAGATGACTCACGTTCTGGAAAAATAAAACTGCCTTATGTGCTTGCTTTAATTCTATTCATACTTCAGCATTTGCTCATGAATTTTGTTTCTGAATTGGAATGGTTGAATAAAATTATAGATGCTTTTGCCGAGTTAAGGTTTTAAAAAGGAGTTCAAATATTAAAAAAATAATCATGCAAAAGATTCTTCTAATTATCCTGATGGCAATCAGCTTTGACTCATTCGCCCAAAAGAAACCAAGTTTTGAAGAAAAGGAAATTCTCCTAAAGGTTCAGCAGTTTTTTGATGCATTGGAAACACAAGATACGGTTCTGTTTAAATCTATATTATTGAGGGATGGACAAGTCTGGGCGATCTCGGAAAAAGAAAATGCAGCAAAATATTCTATGCGCCAGTTTAGTGATTTCATGAAAACATTGATAAATCCTGCAAGGATAATAGAAGAAAGAATGCTTTCTTCAGAAGTAAAAATCCATAATCGAATTGCAATGGCCTGGGTTCCTTATACTTTAAGCATCGGCGGGAAATTCAGTCATTGCGGGATCGATCTATTCACAATGTTAAAAACGAGTGAAGGATGGAAGATTGCTACTGCTGCCTACACTATTGAGCCGGATGGGTGTTCCTTTCCGGCTCAAGGCCGGAATGACAAAGGCTCAAGGCCGGAATGACAAAGGCGAAAGGCCGGAATGACAAAGGCTCAAGGCCGGAATGACAAAGGCTCAAGGCCAGAAAGATTAAATTTCCCTATTACTTGTTATCTGTCATTCCGGACTTGATCCGGAAGAGCCTGAAATCGCCTTCACTCCTGGCAATTCCTTCCCTTCCATGTATTCTAGCAGCGCTCCACCTCCGGTAGAAACGTAGCTTACTTCTTCTTCGAAACCGAATTTAGCCACTGCAGCGGCAGAGTCTCCACCACCAATCAATGAAAATGCACCCGTTTTTGTTGCCTCTACTACTGCTTCAGCAACTGCTTTGGTTCCGGTTTCAAATTTCTTCATCTCAAAAACGCCCATCGGGCCGTTCCATAAGATAGTTTTTGAAGTCTTAACAAGTTCGCTGAAACTTTTAATCGACTCAGGTCCGATATCAAGTCCCATCCAGCCTGCTGGAATGGCTTCATTTTGAGCAATTGCAATATTGGCATCTGGAGCAAATGCATCGGCAGCCACAGAATCTATTGGAAGTAGTAAATTAACATTTTTCGCTTTCGCCTTCTTAAGCAATTCAAGAGCAAGGCTCAATTTATCCTCTTCAACCAATGAATTGCCAATTTCACCTCCCTGTGCTTTAGCAAAAGTATAAGCCATTCCACCACCAATGATCAAGTTATCAACCTTTTCAAGTAGTTTTTCAATCAGTAAGATTTTATCAGATACTTTTGCACCACCCATAATTGCAGTAAACGGCCTTTCAGCATGGTTCAATATTTTCTCTGCATTAGCCAATTCTCCTGCCATCAGGTAACCGAAATATTTAGCGCTAGGGAAGAATTTAGCAATGACCGCAGTGGAGGCATGGGCCCGATGTGCTGTACCAAAAGCATCATTTACATATACATCAGCCAATGCAGCCAGCTTTGCTGCAAAGGCCTCATCACCTTTTTCTTCCTCCTTATAAAAACGAAGGTTTTCAAGTAATAATACCTCACCTGGTTTTAATTCCTTTGCTTTCGAAACAGCAGTCTCGCCGATACTATTATCAGCAAACTTAATATCTCTATTCAATAAAATAGCAAGATGCCTAACCAGATGCCTAAGAGAATACTTTTCTTCAGGTCCATCCTTTGGTCTGCCCAAATGCGACATCAGAATAACCGAACCTCCATCATTTAATATCTTTTCGATTGTTGGAATTGCCCCAACCATGCGATTATCATCTGTAATGTTAAACTTATCATCTAAGGGTACATTAAAATCTACACGTATGAGTGCTTTCTTACCAGAAAAATTTAAAAAATCTATCGTATTCATATAATCATTTATTAGGCTTTTAATGTTTATTGGATCTTCAGGTACATTTCCCTGTGGGGCCCAACACTATTTATTTCGAATTCATCAGAGATTATCTCAAACCCCATGCCCAGATAAAATCCGCAGGCATTTATTCTCGCATTACACCAGATATAATTTATTTTTTGCCCCCGGAGGTAAATAATCGCAAAATTGAGTAGTTGGTTGCCGATTCCTTTTCCCTGATAATCAAAATGGGTAGCCATGCCCCTCAACTGATATCCTTCACCCATGTAACCTTCCTTTGCCTGCTTATGAAAACTTCCAATGCAGATGAGTTCTTCATCCCTATAATAGCCCATGTGGAAGGAGTTTACGTCGTCATCACCTTCAAAACGGCACAGTTCAAGAACAATACCCTCTCTTAAAACAAGGCTTCGAAGGGCCAATGTATCTTCTGTGTTGATAAATTTAATCATATCAGGGAGATATTATTTTCTAATAACCGCAATTTTGATCACTAGATCCGCCAAACGGTTTGAATAACCTGACTCATTATCATACCAGCCAACTACTTTGACTAGTTCACCTACAACGGAGCTCAGTTCAGAGTCGAAAATGCAGGAATGTGGATTATCCAGAATATCAACCGACACAATCGGATCTGAAGTATATTCAAGAATTCCTTTTAAATATCCTTGGGAAGCTATTAAAAAAGCCTCATTAATCTCTTTGGTGCCCACCTTCTTTTTAAGAATACAGGTAAAATCAGTCAAAGAGCCATTCAATACCGGAACACGAATGCCGGCTCCACCCAATTTCCCCTCAAGGTGCGGAAATATAGTCGTGATTGCTTTGGCCGCACCAGTCGTGGTTGGAATAATGGATGCTGAAGCAGCTCTTGCCCTTCTTAGATCTTTGTGCGGAGCATCATGAAGATTTTGGTCGCCTGTCATGGAGTGGACAGTGGTAATATAACCATCCACAATACCCCAATTATCATCAAGTACTTTAACCATAGGTGCAACATTATTGGTCGTGCAGGATGCATTGGAAAGGATTGGGGCATGAAGATCAACCAGATGGTCGTTCACTCCCAATACTACCGTAGGGATTTCTCTGTTGGCTGATGGAGCAGAAATAATGACTTGCCGTGCTCCTGCTTGCAAATGTAAACTGGCTCCCTCCTTATTGGTAAATTTCCCTGTAGACTCAATAACCAAATCGATATCCATATCTTTCCATGGAAGTTTAGATGGATCCTTTTCAGCAAAAACTCTTATTTTTTGGTTATTTATTAGCAAATGATCATTTTTAACAGATACTTCCCCATTAAATCCTCTATGTACGGAATCGTATTTAAATAGATGAGCCAGAGTTTTTGTATCAGACAGATCATTTACCGCAACAATTTCAAGTCCTGGTCTTTGAAGCAGGGCTCTTAAGGTAATCCTGCCGATACGACCAAATCCGTTAATTGCAATTTTCATATATACACTCGATAATAATTTAAAGTTATTCAAATGAATTAATAACCTTCCAAAGCATATCTTTCAACTCAAGCAATCCCTTTTGGGCAACTGAAGAAATGAAAATATGAGGAATGACAGGCAAATCCAGCTTTATCTCGCTCATCAGCTCGTCGTCAAGCAGATCTGATTTACTTACAGCTAGAATGCGCGGTTTTTGCATGAGTTCAGGGTTATAATCTTCCAGTTCATTTAATAGGATTTCATATTCCTGTTTTATGGTTCTTGCCGTATCAGCAGGGACTAAAAATAAAAGAACAGAATTCCGTTCAATATGCCTTAGGAAACGAATACCAAGTCCTTTTCCTTTAGAAGCGCCCTCAATGATTCCCGGGATATCTGCCATAATAAAAGATCTATTATCACGGTAAGAAACAATACCCAAATTAGGAACAAGGGTAGTGAAAGCATAATCCGCAATTTCAGGTTTTGCAGCTGAAACAACAGATAGTAAGGTTGATTTTCCTGCATTTGGAAAACCCACCAGACCTACATCTGCAAGTATCTTAAGTTCGAGTACCATCCATTCTTCCTTGCCCGATTCACCGGGTTGAGAAAAACGAGGAGTTTGTTTAGTTGAAGTTTTGAAATGCCAATTTCCTAAACCACCACGCCCTCCGGGAGTTAAAATCTTTATTTCTCCATCCTTGGTGATCTCAAAAAGAATTTCACCTGTTTCGGAATTTCTTGCAATAGTTCCCAAAGGGACTTCTAGAATCTCATCATTACCTGTACGGCCTGATTTCTGTCCACTAGAACCTGGAAAACCATTCTCAGCAATGATATGTTTTCTGTATTTAAGATGCAGCAATGTCCAAAGTTGGCTACTTCCTTTGAGTATAATATGCCCGCCACGCCCGCCGTCTCCGCCATCGGGTCCACCTTTAGAAGTCAGTATATCACGGTGCAAATGGGATGAACCCGCTCCTCCATGTCCTGAACGACAGCATATTTTTACGTAATCAACAAAATTTGAGCTCTGAGACATAATTTTAATTTACAGAGAACAAAATTCGGGCAGAAAATTTATTGATCTCAAAAAGATGTAATAACTGACCTTAAAGGCAATTAATAGGTATCAACCACTGCACAGATCGATTCAAAGATCTGATCAATTGTTCCAATTCCGTTGATGCTGGTCAGTTTATTCTGCTCTTCATAGTAATTTGCTACCGTGGCAGTTTTGGAAATATATTCTACAATACGTTTACGGATAATCTCAGGATTAGCATCATCAGGACGACCCGAATCTTTACCTCTTAATAGTAAACGTTTTTCAAGTTCTTCAGGTTCTACGACCAATGCAACCATTCCGGAAATCACTGAAGACTTTGTTAATAATAAACTGTCGAGTGCTACAGCCTGTGCTACAGTGCGCGGAAATCCGTCAAAAATAAAACCTCCGGCATCTTTATTTGAATCCAACTTATTGCTGATCATTCCAATAACAACTTCATCTGGAACTAAAACACCTTGATCCATCAGCTTTTTGGCCTCAAGACCTAATTCAGTCCCATTGGAAATTTCGGATCTCAGAATGTCACCTGTAGATAAGTGAACTAATTGAAACTTTTCAATTAATTTTTCTGATTGTGTTCCTTTACCAGCTCCCGGAGGGCCAAACAATACTAAGTTCAGCATTCGAATGTAAAATTATTTTCTGTGAGACAAATTAATTCATTTGAAACAGAAATACCTAATAAAATATTAAAAGCCTTTTCGTTAATAGGTCGAAAAGGCTTTTGATATGTGCGTTGTGCACCTGAAGGGAGTCGAACCCCTAACCTCCTGATCCGTAGTCAGGTGCTCTATCCAATTAAGCTACAGGTGCTTTTTTTAACGGACTGCAAAAATATGGTTTCTTTTTAAACTAACATAGTTTTTTAAAAAAAAAGCCTGTCGGTTAAAAATTAGGGCTCAAAATTTCTTCCGAGCCTTCCCGTTTATTACTTAAGTGCTTCACGGATAGCATCAAAATCAGGCAGATCGCCCGCAGATTCCAGCACCTGGGCAAAAACGATGTGATGATCTTCATCCAGAACAAATGCCGCTCTTTTTGCAACTCCTTTAAGATTGAATACAAATTCGTCATAATAAGCTCCATATGCTTTTGACACCTCTTTGTTAAAATCCGACAAAAGTGGAAACTGATAATTATTTAATTCTTTAAATTTTGCCAGTGTAAACGGTGAATCAACTGAAATTGCCAAAACCTCAGCTCCTAGCCCATCATAGTAGCCGAAGGTATCACGCATAGTACATAACTGAGTAGTACAAACTCCTGTAAATGCCATTGGAAAGAAATGAATCACCACTTTTTTACCTTTAAAATCACTTAATGAAATTTCCTTAAGTTCTGAACTGTACAATTTGAAATCAGGTGCTTTTTGACCTTTTGATAGTGCCATATTTTTTAATTTATTTATATTTTGTTTAAAGGTAATATTATAAATAATTCCGGAATATTCTATGGAATTTCATGACAATTTAGGGACATTCCGGAGGCATTCCTGACTATTTAGAATCAGAGGCAGCTTTTAACTGGGCATCCACAAATGCAAGTCCTTCTTCAAATGAACGGGGATTATAGCCCAGCACATTTCTAGCCTTATCCAGAATAAAACCTGTTCTTTTAGGACGTCTGGCAGTCTGATTTAAACTGCCTGAAGAAATTGGTTGAATAAGCGACTCATCCAATTTCCAGTATTCTGCTACTTTCTTCACCAGTTCTAATATACTCATCATGTCCTTTCCTGAAGCATTAAAAACCCCTACAGTATTTTTCTTTGCCGCAAGCAAGCAACATTCTCCCAGATCTTCGGCAAGTGTTGGCATACGCCATTGATCTTCCACTACATTAATCGGACTTCCTTTTTCGAGTGCTCCTTTTGCCCATAGAATGATGTTGGTCCGGCTCATGTCATTTACGATACCATAAACAATGATAGTGCGTAAAATAACCCACCTGCAAGATGATTTCTGAAGAAGCTGCTCTGCTTCGAGTTTAGTTTGCCCATAATAACTCAGTGGATTAGGTAGATCATCTTCAGAATATGGACCGTTTTCTCCGTCGAATATAAAATCGGTCGAAAGGTGTATTAATTGTATATCATGTTGCTCACAAAGCCCGATCAAGCTTTTAACAGACTCAACATTGAGTGCATAACAATTTTCTTTGTCATTTTCGCATGCATCCACATTGGTCATAGCTGCGGTATTTATTATTACATCAGGACGATATTTTTCAACTGCCTTTTCAATTTGCTGTGGATCAAGTATATCCATGTTCTCATAGATATAACCCTTCTTGACCGGATGACGGTTTGGACCCTTTGAGCTAGCGATTAACTCCAATTCAGGATCAGAGAGACAAAGGTCAGTTAATTTCTGCCCCAATAGACCATTGCTTCCAGTTACTAGAATTCTTTTCATTATCCAAATAAAACAGTATTTTATTTAAGAAAGGAATAAATTTTAAAGAATAGTAATTGATACTTATCATTAGTTGTTAGTTGGTTGGTTGGTTAGTTGGTTAGTAACTAATCACTAAATTATCAAATCTTGATACTTGATACTTGATACTTGATACTTGATACTTGATTCTTGATACTTTTTATCTGTTATCTCAAGCATAAAGTCTTCTTGAACAAGGAACAAAGATTATACATAAAATATAATAGCTACCATATTTTTCCTCGTCTCAATACTCAACAATCACTACCAAATACTAATTCCTAAAAATTATAAAAAAACTTCAATTAAGTATTTGATTTACGGGTATAAAGAGTATTTTTGCAGACCAAAAAATGCCCTCAAAAACGGGCTTAAATTGTTGATTTAATAAAGATTTACAAAATTATATGCCAAACGCCGGAAAAATTGCACAGATCATCGGACCTGTAGTAGACGTCAGCTTCACCGACAATGCCCACTTACCAAAGATTTACGATGCTCTTGAAATTGTAAAAGATAACGGACAAAAAATCATTCTTGAAGTTCAGCAACACCTTGGAGAAGATAGAGTTCGGGCCATCGCGATGGACTCAACAGACGGACTCGTTCGTGGAATGAAGGTTATAGATACCGGATCTGCTATTAAAATGCCAATTGGTGATAAAATCAAAGGTCGTTTGTTCAATGTTGTTGGACAGGCTATTGATGGGATTGACACAATGGACAATTCAGATGGTTACCCAATCCACAATACTCCACCGAAATTTGATGAATTAAGTACTGAAACTGAAGTGCTTTTCACAGGTATCAAAGTGATCGACCTTCTTGAGCCATATGCTAAAGGTGGTAAGATCGGTTTGTTTGGTGGTGCAGGTGTTGGTAAAACCGTATTGATCATGGAACTGGTAAATAATATCGCTAAGGCATATGCAGGTTTATCAGTTTTTGCCGGAGTTGGTGAGCGTACCCGTGAAGGGAATGATCTTTTACGTGAGTTCATAGAATCTGGTGTTATCAATTATGGTGACAAGTTTAGACACTCTATGGAAGAAGGTGGGTGGGATTTAGCATCAGTTGATAAAGAAGCTTTGAAAGACTCTAAAGCTACACTAGTATTCGGGCAGATGAATGAGCCTCCAGGCGCACGTGCACGTGTTGCCTTGTCGGGTTTGACTGTAGCTGAATATTTCCGTGATGGTGATGGAGAAGGACAGGGAAAAGACATTCTTTTCTTCGTAGATAATATCTTCCGTTTCACTCAGGCAGGTTCTGAGGTTTCGGCATTACTTGGACGTATGCCATCTGCGGTAGGTTACCAGCCAACACTGGCAACAGAGATGGGATTGATGCAGGAGAGGATCACATCCACTAAACGTGGTTCAATAACATCGGTACAGGCGGTTTATGTACCAGCTGATGATTTAACTGACCCTGCACCGGCAACAACATTTGCTCACCTTGATGCAACAACTGTATTATCACGTAAAATAGCTGAACTTGGAATCTATCCGGCAGTTGATCCATTGGATTCGACTTCACGTATCCTTAACGCGGCCACACTTGGAGATGAGCACTATGGCACCGCACAACGCGTGAAAGAGATCTTACAACGTTATAAAGAATTACAAGATATAATTGCCATCCTAGGTATGGATGAGTTATCTGAAGAAGATAAATTGATTGTAGGTCGTGCACGTCGTGTGCAACGTTTTTTATCACAGCCGTTCTTCGTAGCCGAACAGTTTACCGGATTAAAAGGTGTATTGGTTGATATTAAAGATACCATCAAAGGATTCAATATGATTATGGACGGTGAAGTGGATGAGTATCCCGAAGCTTCGTTCAACCTAGTTGGTACAATCGAAGACGCAATCGAAAAAGGGAAAAAATTATTAGCTGAAGCAAACGCATAAGCGATATGAGACAATAGATTTGAGATATGAGAAAGAAATATTAACTCCCATCTCAAATCTCATATCTCATATCTCAAATCTCAAATCTCAACCACATGAAACTAGAAATATTAACACCTGATAAAAAAATTTTTGAAGGCGAGGTTAGATCTGTAACGGTACCTGGTACTATGGGTTCTTTCGAAGTACTTAAAGATCACGCTCCTTTAATTTCAACTCTGGAAGACGGTAAAGTAATCATTCGTACTGATAAAGATGAAGAGACTATTTTTATTAAAGGTGGAGTTATTGAAGTGCTGAATAATAACATTATGGTACTTGCTGAAGGAACACAGAATTCCTGAGTTGCCTAAATAAATGAAGCCCCTATGATCGTCAGATTGAGGGGCTTTTTTTATGCCCATTATTTTGATTTTTTTAAGCTCTACTAGAATTTCAGGCAGAAATAAGGACGTTTGATCCGAACGAAAATTTTATGAACCGAAAACCCAAAACCGTTTTGGTATATTTACACAAAATTAGATATAGGTATATTTTACTATATCAGAATTAAATACTGTTTTTATTGCTTTTATAATATTTAATTCTAATTTAAAATAAATGCATTGCCTATTGATACTTAAATCCGAAGACCTTAAATTGAGATTTAAATGAAATAGAAAATTATAAGCGTTTGTATAATGGATAGCACTTTAAATCTCAATTTTAATAAACAGACTATTCCGGGTATACTTTCCATCGTTTATATTCTGAATTTTATTCTGTTCGTTCCTTCTGTTAAGGTGTAAAATCTTTTAAAATCAAATAAAAAGATCATCGCCTTACTTTAAGAGAAAGGCTTTTTTTTAGATAAAACATAGTCAAAGAAATATAAATATAAATCTGAACGATGGAACTTAATAAATATAGCAAAACAATCACCCAGGATCCAACGCAGCCAGCCTCTCAGGCCATGTTGTACGGGATTGGATTAACCAAAGAAGACTTGGCCAAGGCGCAGGTGGGCATTGTAAGCATGGGTTATGATGGTAATACCTGTAATATGCACCTAAACGAACTTGCAGAAGTGGTCAAGAAAGGCGTCTGGAACAATGATTTGGTTGGTTTAATGTTTCACACTATTGGCATCAGTGATGGTATAACAAATGGTACAGAAGGCATGCGTTATTCCTTGGTATCTAGAGACCTGATAGCAGATTCTATCGAAACCGTTTGCGGCGGGCATTATTACGACGGGCTTATTGCATTGCCAGGTTGTGATAAGAATATGCCTGGAGCGATCATGGCAATGGGCCGTCTAAACAGACCGGCAATAATGGTCTATGGTGGCAGTATTCATTCCGGAAATTATAAAGGACAATCCCTGAATATCGTTTCTGCATTTGAGGCTTTAGGTCAGAAAATGGCAGGAAATCTTACAGAAGAAGACTATCAAGGGATAATAGAAAACGCTTGCCCGGGTGCAGGTGCTTGCGGAGGTATGTATACTGCAAATACATTGGCTTCGGCAATTGAAGCCATGGGAATGAGTTTGCCATATAGCTCTACCTATCCGGCATTGAGCCAAGAGAAGAAACAGGAATGCCTTGATGCAGGTAAATACATAAGATTGCTACTTGAGAAAGACATCAAACCTCGAGATATCATGACAGAAAAGGCATTTCATAATGCCGTAGTAATTGTAATGGTTTTGGGTGGCTCAACCAATGCAGTTCTGCATTTAATTGCCATGGCCAAATCGGTTGGAATTAAACTTGATCTTGACTATTTTCAGAAAATAAGTGATGAAACTTCTGTTATTGCTGATCTCAAACCAAGTGGAAAATTCATGATGGAAGACGTCCATGCAATTGGCGGATTACCAACTATTTTAAAATATCTATTACAAAAAGGATTTCTTCATGGTGATTGTCTAACCGTTACAGGAAAAACACTGGCAGAGAATGTAGCTGATGCAGCTGATATTAATTTTGAAAATCAAGATATAATCTATCCTTTCGAAAATCCGATAAAGAAAACCGGCCATTTACAAATGCTTTACGGTAACCTTGCTCCTCAGGGTTCTGTCGCAAAAATAAGTGGAAAAGAAGGCGAATCATTTACCGGTCCGGCGCGTGTATTTGACGGAGAATTTGAACTGATCCATGGTATTAACAGTGGTAAAGTGAAAGCAGGCGATGTGGTTGTCATCAGGAATGTTGGGCCGAAAGGCGCGCCGGGTATGCCCGAAATGCTTAAACCAACATCAGCAATCTACGGAGCTGGACTAGGTGCATCAGTTGCACTAATAACCGACGGACGTTTCTCAGGAGGAACACATGGTTTTGTGGTTGGACACATTACCCCTGAAGCATTTGAAGGCGGAAATATTGGCCTTTTGAAGGATGATGATATCGTTCAAATCGATGCTAACAAAAACTCAATCGATGTATTGATTACTGCAGAGGAAATGGAGCACAGAAGAAAACAATGGCAACAGCCGGCGCCTCCGGTAAAAAACGGGGTTTTATTTAAATATTTTAAACTAGTAAAGAACGCCAGCGAAGGCTGCGTTACTGACGAAGATTAATAAAATGATCAAATGAACCAATTTATTTGATCATTGATCCAAACACCTAAATTAATAGTTATGGAAATTGAGCAGCCGGCATTAAGTAACCCTACAGGGGTAGAAACAATTGAAATTTCGGGTTCTGTAGCCCTTCTTAAAGCATTAATTGCCGAAGGCACCGAAACAATATTTGGATACCCGGGCGGGGCAATTATGCCGATCTATGATGCATTATACGACTACAAGGAAAAATTAAATCACATTCTGGTCAGGCATGAACAGGGCGGGATTCACGCCGGACAAGGTTTTGCCAGAACTTCTGGTAAGGTCGGTGTGGTATTTGCTACCAGCGGCCCAGGTGCTACAAATCTGGTCACGGGTTTAGCTGATGCTATGATCGACAGCACCCCCTTGGTTTGTATCACCGGACAGGTATTCGCACATCTTCTTGGCACCGATGCATTTCAGGAAACAGATGTAATCAATATTACAACTCCTGTCACAAAGTGGAATTATCAGGTAACTGATGCCACTGAAATTCCAGAAGTAGTTAGCAAAGCTTTCTACATCGCAAGAAGTGGAAGACCCGGACCTGTATTAATTGATATTACAAAAAATGCTCAGATACAGAAATTCGATTACAGCGGTTATACCCCCTGCAATCATATCCGCAGTTACCGTCCAAAGCCGCTTGTCCGAAATGAATATATTGAACAGGCAGCTACGCTAATTAATCAGGCAAAAAAGCCATTTGTATTGTGGGGGCAAGGAGTAATTTTGGGTGAGGCTGAGAAGGAATTTCTAGCTTTTGTTGAAAAGAGCGGGATTCCTTCAGCATGGACCATTCTAGGAGCCGGGGCTATCCCAACAGATCACCCATTGAATGTGGGAATGTTGGGTATGCATGGGAATTATGGACCTAATGTTCTAACCAATGAATGTGACGTATTGATTGCCATTGGAATGAGATTTGACGATCGAGTAACCGGCCGATTGGACAAATATGCCAAACAGGCAAAGATCATCCACTTAGATATCGACCCTTCAGAAATTGACAAAAACGTACAGACTACTGTTCCGGTTTGGGGTGATTGTAAGGAGACCCTTCCTGCATTAACAGAGCGCATTCAGAAGAAAACCCATCCTGAATGGCTACAGAAATTCAGAGATTTCGAGCAGAAAGAAATTGAAGCCGTAATTAATGATGAACTACATCCTGCATCAGGTGAACTGACTATGGGTGAAGTGATTAATCGTTTAAATGAATTAACTCATGGAGAGGCAATTATCGTTACCGACGTAGGCCAGCACCAAATGGTAGCCTGTAGGTATGCGAAACTGAACCATACAAGAAGTAATGTTACCAGCGGTGGTCTTGGAACAATGGGATTTGCATTACCAGCAGCCATAGGAGCAAAATTTGGAGCCCCAGATCGTACAGTGGTTGCTGTGATTGGTGACGGGGGCTTTCAGATGACCCTTCAGGAATTGGGTACAATTATGCAGAGTAATATCAATGTGAAAATCATGATTCTGAATAATAGATTTTTGGGAATGGTAAGACAATGGCAGGAACTTTTTAATCAACATCGTTATTCCTTCGTTGACATAGAAAGTCCTGATTTTGTTGCATTGGCTGCTGCCTACAAAATTAAGGGAAAGTGCGTTTCAGAACGTGAGGATATTTCCTCTTCTTTAAAGGAAATGCTTGAACACGACGGTTCATTCCTACTTGAAGTGATGGTTACCAAAGAAAATAATGTATTCCCTATGGTACCACAGGGATGTAGTGTGAGCGAGATCAGATTGAAATAATTATTTAACATGCAAACTGGTCTGAAAAAAGAGAAATTATGAGCAATCAAAATAACATTGAAAAACCGGAAGGTAAACAGGAATTTACCATTACTGTTTATACTGAGAACCAGATTGGGCTCCTTAATCGGATTGCAATCATCTTCACCCGCCGTAAAATAAATATTCATAGTTTGAATACTTCGCCTTCTGAGATTGAGAGTATTCACCGCTTTAATATTGTGGTTCATGAAACCGAGGATGTGGTTAGAAAACTTTCTAGGCAGATTGAGAAACAAGTAGAAGTTCTTAAAGTGTATTTCAATACAAACGAGGATATTATTTGGCAGGAAATGGCACTTTATAAAGTGCCTACAGATATAATTGCAGAAAAGGCAAGTGTAGAGCGTTTGCTTCGTGAAAATGGTGCAAGGGCGGTTGTGATCCGCAAAGATTATACGGTATTCGAAACTACAGGTCACCGGGAAGAAACCGATGCCCTGATCAGGATCCTTCAACCATTCGGACTGATTGAATTTGTACGCAGTGCGCGAGTTGCAATTATCAAGAACAGTGATGGATTTAATCGCAAACTCCGCGAATTTGAAAAAGCAGAACCTGGTGACGAGGTAGTTGAAAATGAATACCTGAATAAAGGTCAGAAAATATTCACCATGTAAGCCTAATAAAGAGAAATTATTAATCAAAATCTTTAAATAAAAAAAAAGTAAAAACAAAACAATATGGCAAAAATCAATTTCGGTGGAGTTACAGAAGATGTAGTAACCCGAGAAGAATTCCCCTTAGACAAGGCTCGTGAAGTTCTGAAAGATGAAACTATAGCAATTATCGGTTATGGTGTTCAGGGTCCAGGCCAAGCATTAAACCTACGCGACAATGGCATCAGAGTGATTATCGGACAGCGTAAAGATTCAAAAACCTGGGATAAAGCTATTGCTGACGGATGGGTTCCTGGCGAAACTCTGTTTGAAATTGAAGAAGCTGCCGAAAAAGGTACAATCATTCAATATCTGTTATCAGATGCAGGACAGATTGCTCTTTGGCCAACAATCAAAAAATATCTTAGTCCTGGAAAAGCACTTTATTTTTCTCATGGATTTGGCATTACTTACAAAGAGCAGACAGGCATTATTCCCCCTGCTGATGTAGATGTGATTCTTGTTGCTCCAAAAGGATCAGGTACATCATTGCGCCGAATGTTTTTGGCAGGTAAAGGTTTGAATTCATCATTCGCCATCCATCAGGATGCAACAGGTAAAGGCAGAACACGCGCTATTGCACTAGGAATTGGAGTCGGTTCAGGGTACCTTTTCGAAACTGATTTCCGTAAAGAAGTTTACTCTGACTTAACCGGTGAGCGTGGAACTCTGATGGGTGCAATCGCAGGTATTTTCGAAGCACAATACAATACGCTTCGCAGAAATGGTCACTCTCCTTCTGAAGCATTCAACGAAACTGTCGAGGAACTTACACAGAGTCTGATGCCATTGGTAGCAGAAAACGGTATGGACTGGATGTATGCGAACTGCTCAACTACAGCCCAACGCGGCGCTTTAGACTGGAAAGGGCGTTTCCGTGATGCAACCCAGCCTGTATTTGATGAATTATATGAGAGTGTTGCATCTGGTAAAGAAGCTGAACGTACTATCAAATTGAACAGCCAGCCCGATTATCGTGTAAAGCTTGAGGCAGAGCTTAAAACACTTCATGATAGTGAGATCTGGCAAGCAGGTCAGGCAGTAAGAAGTTTACGTCCTGAGAATCAACCTGAGAAATAATTTTTTTATAGGTTATAGGTTGTCAGTTTTCAACCTATAACCTATTTCTAAAACCCAAACTCCAAATGGCTTATACCCTGTTTGATAAAATCTGGAACAAACATATGGTCAGCAGAAATGCCAGATTTCCGGACACCTTATACATTGATGTTCATCTCATCAATAAGATAACGAGTCCCAAAGCTTTTGAAGGTTTACGTAAACGCAATATCTCGGTTTTGAGACCCGAACAAACGCTGATTCTAAAGGATCCGGCTTTTAGTCATCATATGCAAGCCTCAGACCTCTCGCAATTTCAGCTTGATCTTTACAATAGGAATTGTAGTGATTTCGGATTAGAAAAGTTTGAACAAAATCTTGTTAATCAAACAGACACTTTAATTGCTTTTCCGGGACAGACTCTGGTTTTTGATCAGAATCATACTGATGGTTTGGGTGCTTTTGGAATATTATCCATAAGTATTAATGAATTTTTGGTAGAACAGGTATTAGCCACGCAATGCCTGCTGGTAAACAAGCCTAAACGAATGAAGGTTGAAGTGAATGGAAGATTGGCCAAAGGACTTATCTCAAAGGATATTAATCATTTTCTAATTTCAGAAATATCAACTGAAGGGGCGAAAGGTTATTTTATAGAATTTTCTGGAGATACTATTCTTGGTCTAGATATGGAAGGCCGGATGGCTATCTGTAAAATGAGCAGGGAAATTGGCGCACTAGGAGGATTAATAGCTCCAGATGAGACCACCTTTGAATACTTGCGTAATAATGGAATAATGCCAGCAAACGAAAGTATAGAAGAGACTATTTCAATCTGGCAATGTCTGTATTCTGATGAGAGCTCCGTTTTTGATGAGGTTCTTGAATTCGATGCAGAAGATATCGGTCCGGGTAATTACGGTATTGGCCTATCTAGGTTAATACAGGCTAAACCGACAAATGAAAGGTCAGAAATGATCATCCATGATGGTGAAGCGATAATTGCAGGCTATAATGACACTAATTATCTCCTAAACCATCTGGAAAGCATTAAAAATTACGAAAGTACAAGGATATATAAAGTTTTAGATAGGGCTTAATCCCATTATTTAAGATCAGATCCGCTGAATTCAGGCAAGAAATAGAGTAAAATACTCTGTTAAAGAAAAAAATATGTTACACGACCCAAACCGCATCTATATTTTTGACACCACCTTAAGGGATGGAGAACAGGTACCTGGATGTCAGTTATCTACCGTTGAAAAGATTGAAATAGGCAAAGCCCTCGAAAATCTTGGAGTAGATATCATTGAAGCTGGCTTCCCTATTTCTAGCCCTGGTGATTTTCAAAGTGTGGTTGAACTCTCTAAGGCTGTTCGTGAGCCAGTAATTTGTGCGTTGACTCGTGCAAATAAAGGAGATATTGATTCAGCTGCTGAAGCCTTAAAGTTTGCCAAGCGACCAAGGATTCATACTGGTATCGGTTCTTCTGATAACCATATTAAATATAAATTCAACAGTACAAGGGAAGCGATCCTTGAACGTGCCATCGAGGCAGTAAAGTATGCTAAAAGTTTTGTAGAAGATATTGAGTTTTATGCAGAAGATGCAGGGAGGGCAGATAATGTATTTCTTGCAAAAATGGTTGAGGCTGTTATTGCGGCAGGAGCAACGGTAGTAAATATCCCCGATACAAACGGATATTGCCTACCTGAACAATATGGTGAAAAGATCCGCTTCCTGAAAGAGAATGTTAAAAACATCGATCAGGTAATTATTTCAGTTCATTGCCATAATGATTTGGGACTTGCTACGGCTAATAGTATTGCAGGTATTCAGAACGGAGCACGACAGGTAGAGTGTACGATCAATGGAATCGGAGAGCGTGCAGGAAACACGGCATTAGAAGAAATTGTAATGATCCTAAAAACTCACCGAAGCCTGAACTTTACACATAAGGTAAACAGTAGGCACTTATATGAGCTTAGCGGAATGGTGAGTCGCATGATGCGTATGCCAGTTCAACCTAATAAGGCTATCGTTGGAAAAAATGCGTTTGCACATAGCTCAGGTATTCATCAGGATGGTGTGTTAAAGCACCGTGAAACCTATGAAATTATCAATCCTGAGGATGTGGGTATTGATCAGTCTGAAATCATTCTTACTGCACGCAGCGGAAGGCATGCCCTAAACCATCATCTTGAACGTTTGGGATATACCATGGATCGTATCGACCTTGATCAAGTTTATGATAGATTCCTGACTATGGCTGATGGTAAAAAAGAAATAAGGGATGATGACATTCTTCTTCTTATGGGCGATAAGGCTGAGTCAAATTATAAAGACGGGCTTTCAATTAAGAGTTTGCAAGTGAGCTGCGGCGATCAGGCAAGTCCTGAAGCAACTATTAGATTATTTTACAAAGGTATTGTCCATGAAGCTATATCGCCAGGAAACGGACCGGTAGATGCCACGATCAAAGCAATTGAGAAAATCATCGGTCGAAGCTTCAACATCAAAGAGTTTAACATCCATGCGATTCACAGTGGCAGCGATGATGTGAGTAAAGTGGATATGCTCGTAATAAATGAAGGCAAATCCTACAAAGGCTATGGTTTCAGTACAGATATTGTGCGTGCTTCTGCAAATGCTTACCTGGATGCACTGAATAAGTTTGTGTAGAGGGAGTTATACGTTGTACGTTTTTACGTAACACGTTTTATAAAATTGATTACATGTGGGTAACTGGTATTAATTTGAAGAATCATATAACCGTTCAGATCTAAATACTAGGTACTAAGTACTAAATACTAATAAAAAAAATATGAGCAATACATTGTTTGACAAAGTGTGGGATTCTCACATAGTTCGTAAGATTGAAGGTGGGCCTGATGTGTTATTTATTGACCGCCATATGGTTCATGAAGTTACGAGTCCGGTGGCCTTTCTTGGTTTGAAAAGCAGAGGACTTAAGGTATTATATCCTGAGCGTACATTTGCTACCGCGGATCATAATACCCCAACAATCAATCAGCATTTACCAGTTGCGGATCCACTTTCGGCCAATCAGCTGAAAGCACTCGAATCCAATTCAAAAGAACATGGAATCAGTTACTGGGGTCTAGGACATCAAAAAAATGGTATTGTCCATGTGGTAGGCCCTGAATATGGGATTACTCAACCTGGTGCATCCATCGTTTGCGGTGATTCGCACACTTCAACTCACGGTGCATTTGGCGCAATCGCTTTTGGCATTGGCACTTCTGAAGTAGAGATGGTACTGACCACCCAATGTATTATGCAGCCTAAGCCAAAGAAGATGAGAATCAACATTAATGGCGAATTGGGTAAAGGCGTAACACCAAAAGATGTTGCACTGTTCATCATATCTCAATTAAGCACTTCGGGAGCTACCGGATACTTTGTAGAATATGCAGGCGAAGTATTCGAAAACATGAGCATGGAAGGTAGGATGACTGTATGTAACTTGAGCATTGAAATGGGTGCCAGAGGTGGTATGATCGCACCTGATGAAACCACTATCACATATGTAAAAGGTCGTGAATTCAGTCCGAAAGGTGAAGCATGGGACAGAGCGCTGGCATACTACAGAAGCCTGAAAACAGATGTTGATGCAGTTTTTGATAAGGAATATACCTTCGATGGTTCTACCATTGAACCAATGATCACCTACGGTACGAATCCGGGAATGGGTATGGGTATTTCACATGCTATCCCTAAAGCAGGAGATGTAGAAGGGGGAGCTGCAACATTTGCCAAATCATTAAACTATATGGGTTTCCATGAAGGTGAGCCAATGATGGGAAAACAAGTGGATTATGTATTCATTGGCAGCTGTACCAACGGTAGAATTGAAGATTTCAGAGCTTTTGCTTCCATTGTAAAAGGTAGAAAGAAAGCAGAACATATTACTGCATGGCTTGTCCCGGGATCACATATTGTTGAAAAACAAATTCAGGATGAAGGATTATTAGACATCTTCACAGAAGCTGGATTTACTTTACGTCAACCAGGTTGTTCTGCATGCCTAGCAATGAATGATGATAAAATTCCGGCAGGAAAATATGCTGTCAGTACCTCAAACAGGAACTTTGAAGGACGTCAGGGCCCGGGTTCCAGAACAATGCTGGCCAGTCCGCTAGTTGCAGCTGCTGCGGCAGTAACCGGGGTAGTAACTGATCCGAGAACACTAATTCAATAACAGGCGAAATTTCGCATAAAGACATAAAAATGGCTTACGATAAATTCAATATATTAAGAAGTACTGCAGTTCCATTGTCAATTGAGAATGTGGATACTGATCAGATTATTCCTGCCCGTTTCTTAAAAGCAACAGAACGTGTGGGATTCGGGGATAACCTTTTCCGCGACTGGAGATATAACTCAGATAACAGTCCGAAGGTAGAATTTGTACTCAATAATCCACTTTACAGCGGCAAAATTCTGGTTGGAGGAAAGAACTTTGGGTCTGGTTCATCCAGAGAACATGCTGCTTGGGCAATTTATGATCATGGGTTCAGATGTGTGGTATCCAGCTTCTTTGCAGATATTTTTAAAGGTAATTGCCTTAATATCGGGGTTTTACCCGTTCAGGTTAGTCCTGAATTTGCCGATAAGATTTTTCAGGCGATTGAAGCAAATCCGAAAACTGAAATTGAAGTGAACCTGCTTGAGCAGTCGATCAGCATTCTTTCTACCGGAGAAAAAGAATCATTTGATATCAGCTCATACAAGAAAAGTAATATGATCAATGGCTTTGATGATATTGATTATCTAGTCAATATCAAGCCTGAAATACAAGAATTTGCATCCAATCTGCCGATATAACAAAAAACCATATAAATGGGAAAGAGGAAAATAGAAATAATGGACACAACACTCCGCGATGGTGAACAAACCTCAGGAGTATCGTTTTCAATTTCGGAAAAACTTACTATTACTCAGCTTCTACTTGAAGAACTCAGGGTTGACCGTGTTGAGGTGGCATCTGCACGGGTGTCTGAGGGTGAGTTCACTTCAGTTAAAGCCATTATGGATTGGGCAAATACTAATGGCCATACACACAAGATTGAGGTACTTTCATTTGTAGACCAAGGAGTTTCAATTGAATGGATGGCTAAAGCGGGTGTTAAAGTACAGAACCTTTTAACCAAAGGATCTTTGAACCATTTGAAACATCAGCTAAAAAAGACTCCGGAACAGCACTTTGCTGAAATTGCTGAAATCTTAAGATTAGCAGCAAAACACGGTATTTCAAGTAATGTCTACCTAGAAGATTGGAGTAATGGAATGCGTAATTCTCCGGAGTATGTTTTTCAGTATCTTGATTTTCTTTCTGGCCAGCTGGTAACAAGGATTCTTTTACCTGATACACTTGGAGTGCTGACACCCTCTGAAACCTTCGAATATATTTTGCAAATCAAAACCCGGTATCCAAAAATTCATTTCGATTTTCATGCACACAACGATTACGACTTGGCTAATGCCAATATTCTGGAAGCCATTAAAGCTGGAGTTGATGGCTTACATTTAACAGTAAATGGCATGGGCGAGCGGGCCGGAAATGCCTCTATGGCCAGTGCTGTTGCAGCTATCAACGATTTTATGCCTGAAATTAAGATCAATATCAAGGAAGAAGCCATTTACACTGTCAGTAAACTGGTAGAAACTTTTTCGGGAATCAGAATACCTTCAAATAAGCCAATAGTTGGTGATAATGTGTTCACACAAACTGCCGGTATTCATGCCGATGGCGATAGTAAAAACAACCTTTATTTCAATGATCTACTCCCTGAACGTTTTGGAAGAAAACGTACTTATGCTTTAGGAAAAACGTCCGGTAAGGCTAATATTGAAAAGAACCTCCAGGAGCTTGGTCTGAAATTGAGTGAACAGGATTTGAAAAAGGTAACTCAGCGTGTTATTGAGCTGGGAGACATGAAAGAAACGGTTACAAAAGAGGACCTTCCCTATATTATTTCTGACGTTTTGAATAGCCCCTCTACTACTGACAAGGTAATTGTAGACTCCTATGTTTTGACACATTCCAAAGGTTTAAGGCCATCGGCAACAATTGCTGTACGTTTTGATGGGGAGTTATTTGAAGAGAATGCACAGGGGGATGGGCAATTTGATGCCTTCATGAAAGCCCTTGGTAAGGTTTATGAAAAAAAGAAGGCATGTCTTCCTAAATTAATCGACTATGCAGTAAGAATTGCACCTGGCAGTAACTCAGATGCCTTGTGCGAAACAATTATTACTTGGGAAACACCTACAAAAAAATTCATTACCCGAGGCCTTGATTCAGACCAGACCGTATGTGCCATCAAAGCGACTCAGAAAATGCTTAATATTATTTAGTGATTAGTGGTTAGTTGGTTAGTTGGTTAGTTGTTAGAATGCAAAATTGTATTTTTAGAACGAATTTCAACATAAACAGATCTTATAACTTAATACTTAATACTTATAATTCAAAAAAAATGAAATTAAATATTGCCCTTTTAGCCGGAGATGGAATAGGACCTGAAGTAATTGAACAGGCTGTAAAAGTATGTAATGCCATTGCAAAGAAATTCAATCATGAAATCAACTGGACATCTGCATTAACTGGTGCGTGTGCTATTGATGCAGTGGGTGAACCTTACCCCGATTCAACACATGCGATTTGTATGGCTGCAGATGCGATCCTATTTGGCGCAATCGGTGATCCTAAATATGATAATGACCCAAAAGCACCTGTTCGTCCAGAGCAGGGCTTGCTCAAGATGCGCAAAAAACTGGGTTTGTTCGCCAACGTTCGCCCTACGTTTACCTTTCCTTCACTGATTGATAACTCTCCACTAAAAAGGGAACGAATTGAAGGAACAGATCTAATTATACTTCGTGAGCTGACTGGTGGAATTTACTTTGGTGAGCGTGGCAGAAAAGATAATGGTAATACTGCATTTGACACCTGTACCTATACTCGAGATGAAATCATCCGCTTAGCTAAGCTTGGATTTGAAATGGCAATGAAGCGCTCCAAAAAACTATGTTGTGTTGATAAAGCCAACGTACTTGAAAGTTCACGTTTATGGCGTGAAACTGTTCAAGATATGGAAAAAGACTATCCGGAAATAAGCGTAAGTTATGAGTTTGTAGATGCTGTGGCAATGCGCCTTGTTCAATGGCCAAGTTCTTATGATGTGATAATCACAGAAAACCTTTTCGGGGATATTTTAACGGATGAAGCATCGGTTATTTCAGGATCAATGGGATTAATGCCATCCGCATCGATTGGCTTGCACACGTCCTTATTTGAGCCTATACATGGTTCTTACCCACAGGCTGCCGGAAAAGATATTGCCAATCCTTTGGCTGCCGTACTTTCGGCTGCAATGATGTTCGAAGATGCATTCGGATTAAAAGAAGAGGCAGAACTAATCAGAGTTGTTGTCAACCAGTCTTTGGCTTCCGGAATTGTAACCGAAGATATTTCTGGTAAAAACAAAGCTTACAAAACCACTGAAGTTGGGGATTGGCTAAGGAATAGGATATTAGGATGATAGGATAATAGGATTATAGGATTGGAGGATTATAGGATTGGAGGATTTGGAATATTCAGGTGTTTTAATCCTACAGTTAAAAATTCTCTAAATCCGCTCTTTTCTTGTAATCTTTATTTTCCGGGTGTGAAAGATTGTAAACCCGCTTAAATTCAAGGCTTTTTGCACCAAAATTTATTAATAATCCGATAGGTAAATTATAGGCTTGACAATAATTCATAGCCTGTGCCAGATGTACATCTTCCATTCTCACCAAGGCTTTCAATTCCAGCATAATTAATCCTTCAACAAAAAAAATCAACCCTTCTTGTTCCTAATTTTATCCCTTTATAATAGATTACCAAAACCATTTCTCTCTTGAAATTTAAGCCCGATCTTTGTAATTCAATGGCTAAGGCTCTCTGATAAATTACCTCTTGAAAACCATTCCCAAGAACTCTATGGACTTTCATTGCAGAGGAAATTATTTTATGTGTAAGTTCTCCATGCTTCATCTCAAAAATGATTTAACATGCAAAAATTAAACAGCCTCACTCTACAAAAATTACAGTAATCCCATAAATTCAATCCTACTATCCTAAAATCCCATAATCCTATAATCCTAGTAGCTATACTCAAGATAACGGCTAATCTGCACCTGCACCTTATCTCCTTTCTGATAGATTCCAGGTTTCTGATTGATTGCGACTAATTCAATCTCGTTCCTTTCTAGTAAAAGGTCTTCATAAAAACCTTTAAAAAAAATCTCTTTTACCCGGTAACTTTTACTGCCCCAACTACTTTTGAGTTGCACCCATTCGGGATAAATCATCACAGTATTCAATTTAGCTCTTATACCTAAAATCCTAGCTTCTTCAGCAGGAAGCACAAAAGCATGCCCTAATAGTTTTGCAGTATAAATATGTAAAGGATTTGAATAAATTTCCTCAGGCCTCCCCGATTCAATCAATTTACCTTCTTTTAGAATAATCATCTTATTGGCAAGGGTAAGTCCATCCACAGGATCATGAGAAACAAGAATAATGGTGATACCTAACTGATCGCATAAATTTTTAAGATCAGCGCGGAATTGAGTTTTAAGCAAGGCATCCAACTGACTGAAAGGCTCATCAAGCAGAAGTACCTCAGGTTCGGTAATTATTGCCCGGGCGAGTGCCACACGTTGCTGCTCTCCACCACTCAGCTCTATAATTTTCTTATTAGCTAGATATTCAATCCCAAGAAGTTTCATAATATCAGCAGCTTTCTTCTTCTTTCCTTTCAGATCCTCATTAGAAAGCATACTTTCAATATTTTCATAAACTCTAGCATAAAGATTCAGATTGAAATCCTGACTCATCATTTTCATTGAATCGTGGCCGGGGATTAATTTTTCATGTGGTCCATCAAGATGAAGACCCTTAAAAAATACTTCTCCCATATCCGGAGCAAGCAGTCCATAGATAATTTTTAGCAAAGTACTTTTACCACTTCCGCTTTCCCCAACAATGGCGACAAAATCTCCCTTTTTTATTGACAGATCAATTTTACTGACACCCGCTCTGCTATCCTCAGCATAGTGCAGGCTTACTTTTTCAAGAGAAATAAAAGTATTTGACATGGAATCAAATATAAAAAAAAAAGCCCTGCCTAAGTTCTAAAAACAATGGCAGGGCTTGAAATTCAGAGCTTGTTTTAAAATCCGAACATTAGTCCGAAGGAAAGATTTCTAAAGTCTTGAGGACCCTGCCCTTCAGCAAAAACATCATTGCCATAATATTTTACATAAACTCCCATTCCCCCATAACCAAGACGGGCAAAGGCTCCGTAACGGAATGGATTAAGATTATAATCATCTTTAAATTTATCCTTTCCATTTTCATCACTTACCTGTTTCACCTTGCCATTTAAAAGGAAGCCTATTTCCGGTCCGAAGACAAAATTTAATTTATCGCCTTTTTTATCATCGTTTGTGCGTAATTGAAATGATAGAGGGATACGCAGATACTGACTAGAGAACCTGTTCTTTTTATAATCAACAGTTTCTGTGACATAGGATAAATTTGCTTTATCCTTCTGAAAAGTAATGTTTTGCTTTAAACGCATATGGTTCCAGTCAAACCCTGCACCGACATAGACCTTAAAGTGACTGTTGAAACGATATCCCATCTGGAAGAATTCAAAGCCAAAGTTGCTGCTTTTCCAGGTCGCGCGCTCAAGGTAAGAGTTAGCGGCAGAAAGAGTGTAACTTCCTTTATCGGTATAGGTACTAAAACCCAGATCAAAACGAGCCGCAATGAACTGGATAGAAATTTTTGAAGTCGGTTTAGATTCATTTTCTGTGCTGTCCTTTGAATCACCTAAACCGATTTTAATTGTTATACTTCTTTTTATATTGTTTAAAGTATCACGGGATACTACTAATACTGTATCCTTTTCTACCTGTGCAAATCCACCTACCGCAACCATTGATAAGAAGGAGTAAATTAATAATGTTTTCATTTTTTAAATATGTATGTGAGTTAATCTATTTTCTGCTTTTAATTTTTACCAATCCAAAATTGATACCTGAAACCTCTGATCCTTCATCGCTATCTTTGAATTCAATGAGCTTATCTTCACGCTTATCAACCCTTGCGATTATAAAGTTTACCAGGCTGCCTATACTTCTTATTTTTCTTTGACCTCTAATATCAGTTTCATCTGAATTCACCTCTTCAGCAGCAAACTCAGCTTTGGCCATCATATCCGGTTGAGTGACATCCAACTCAGACTGATCTCCAGAATATCTGTTCGGCACTTTAACAGATTTCTTTGCTTGAACTGGGTTGGTCCTTTTAACCGGTTCTGAAGCCATGATAACAAGCTCTTGAGCAGGAGGTGATTTAATTTGAGACTCAGCTGTGGGAGCACTTTCAATTAATCGGTATTCGCTTGAGCTTATTCCTGTAGCATTTGACAAGCTAATATCAGGAACTTCTGTTTTTACCGTTTGAATAGTGTTAAGCGGCTCATGAATGGTGGCTGGCGACTCATTTAAATCAGTTTGAGCAGAGTTATTCTCTATATTCTGAGCTATTTTAGAACTTACACGTAGTTTGATCACTTCCTGCGGACGGAAATACAATAAAGTGACAGAGATCAAAACTATTATACTAGCAGCTGCCATCCAGGATGATGGAAAAACTGTTTTCCTCCTTTGTTTGTGATCCATTGCACCGGTTATTTTTTCCCAAACTGCAGCCGAAGGCTCAATCTCGAGATCTCCAAAACGCTGTTGGAATAATTTATCTAGTTCTTTATCCGATATGGGATGCATAATTCAAGCCCTCCATTTTAATTATTTTTTCTTTTAATATTGCTCTTGCCCTCGACAATTGTGATTTCGAGGCGCCTTCAGATATTCCTAATTCTTTTGCAATTTCTTTATGAGAATAACCTTCAATTGCATACATATTGAAGACAATGCGATAACCATTTGAAAGTTGCTGAACCAGCTTCATTAGATCATTTAATTCCAATTTGCCCATGTCGAAAGTGGATTGCGGCTGATCGTATACCTCATCTATATCGACCACATTTAAACTTCTCAGATTCTTACGATATGTTTCGATAGCCGTGTTCACCATAATTCTTCTTATCCATCCCTCAAAAGAGCCATCACTTCTAAACGCCGAAACTTTTTGAAATACTTTAACAAACCCTATTTGCAGAATATCCTCTGCCTCAAAAGTGTCTTTAGCATAACGCATACAGACCCCCATCATTTTAGAAGCAAGTGCGTTGTAAAGGCTTTCCTGTGCTTTTCGATCACCTTTTTTGCACCCTTCAAGTAAACTGTCTATCGTAAATGTTCGGTCCAAATTCATATGCTTTAAAGGTAAGATGATCGGATGTGCCATTTAGTTGCATAAGTGAGAAAAAAAACGCAGAAATTTTATTTATATCAAAAGACCAAATGATTTATTAGATAATTGGCTATTGAGTTAAAATTAAGGATTTAGTAATTAAGAGGTTAATTATTGGGGCATACAGATGTTTTTATAGCTTTTTTGGAAAGCGTGGCCTCTACCCATCGCTTAGTTCAGCCCGGCTCTGCGCTTTAGTTTTTGCCAGAACAGTTCTTGGAAACTTTCTTAAATCTACAGGCAAAAAGCTATCGCTCCGATCCGGTTTAGATGGCCAAAATGTTGCTACGATTATTGACTATTAACAAGTCTTATAATACAAGGCCTCCATTCTTTCAAAATATGCCACAGCCGAGAGGCTGAATGCAGCACGCGACTGTTACAACAATAGAATCACTAACCTGCTTTCTAAAAATTAATTTTGCACATTCAATATTACAAAACCCTTACCAGTACCAAACTTATATGTAATTTTATCATATAATTTTGATTACTATTATACATGGCATTCGTCGACTACTATCAGGCACTCGGAATAACTAAATCTGCTACAGATAAAGATATCAAAGCGGCGTATCGAAAAATGGCCCGGAAATATCACCCTGATGTAAACCTGAATGATAAGGATGCACAGCAGAAATTTCAGGAGATCAATGAGGCAAATGAGGTATTGAGCGATGCTGAAAAACGCAAAAAATATGA